>SAMEA3663036__coassemble_49_pt1 | contig 55560 bp, 50 predicted proteins | sample SAMEA3663036__metabat2_low_PE_039 | metagenome-assembled genome bin SAMEA3663036 (sample SAMEA3663036) | pig gut metagenome | biome: pig gut; feature: pig-associated habitat; material: faeces | place: France | collected 2012
TCTGTTTGCGGTCTGCTTTTTCTCCCGTGACAAGCGGGACGCGCCCGATTTCCTCCTGTTTGCCGTCACCGTCAAGGTCGCAGGTGAAAACGGCATAGCCGACCTCCGCGTCGGGCAGGACGGGGGCATAGAGAAAGTGCGGGGCTTCGATGAAGCCGTTTAGCGGCGCGTGACCGATGGGGAGTGCGACGGTCAGGTCTGAGGCATACCGCAACGCGACCGATTCAACGGTCCCGCCGGTAATGGGCAGGTCATACGCTTGGTCCCCCGCGCGGCAGAGCGTGAGCGTTTGGTAACGCGTAAATCCGTAGTCCAACATCGCGGCATGGTCGCGCCAATCGTCGGGAGCGTTCAGCGTAACAGCAATCAGCGTGACGCCGTTCCGTTCGGCGGCGGATACCAGACAGCGCCCGCTTCGCTTGGTGAATCCCGTTTTGACCCCGATTGCGCCGTCATAGGACCGCAGCAGGCGGTTGTGATTGACGAGCAGGCGCGCGGTGGGATTGTCACCCTGCGGAATGGTCGCTTTGACGGTTTTCACAATCTTGCGAATCAGCGGGTCGGCAAGCGCCGCGCGGGTGATGATTGCCAACTCTCGCGCCGTCGTATAGTGTTCCTCGGCATCCAGACCGTGCGGGTTGCAGAAATGCGTGTCGGATAACCCCAACTTTCGGGCTTCGGCGTTCATCAGGTCGGCAAAGCCGGAAATACTCCCGCCGATGTCAATGGCAATCGCTTCCGCCGCGTCGTTTGCCGACTGCAACAGCAGGGCGTAGAGCAGGTCGCAAAGCGTCAGTTCCTCGCCCTCGGCAAGGTAGACCGATGACCCCTCCACGCCGACCGCCTCGTGCGGGATACGGATGATGCGGTCGGGTTCGGCGTTTGCCAGCGCCGTCAGTGCGGTCATAATTTTGGTGGTGCTTGCCATCGGAAGCCGTTTGTCCGCGTCTTTTTCATAGCACACAAGACCATGCTCGGCATCCATCAGCACCGCGCTTTCCGCCGAAACGGTTGGCGGGCTGACGTTTCCCGCCGGCTCTGCCGCCGCGGAAAGCGGGAAAAGGGAGAGAGAAAGGGTCATAACAAGCAGAACGGCAAGGACTTTTTTGCGCATGATAAAACCTCCGGAAAAACATACTGATTCATTCATGTATATTTTTCCGGAGTTCATTTTATGTCCGATTGGCGAATCAGTTTCCGTCGCGTGCAGCATCCACGTCGTCAAACAACTCTTTGAGTTTGCCGACCACCTCGGGCGCACGGTTGAGAATTTCCGCAATCTGTTCCAGCGGACTAACCTCTTCCGGTCCCGTAACCGGAAGCATTTCCACCTTGCCGTCGGGGTAGGTAACGAGGAAGCCGATGGGGTTGACGGTAACGCCGGTCCCGCCTGCACCGCCGAAGTTTTTGCGGACCTTTTCCTGCTTTGCGGGGAGGTCCAGACCGCCCGACGCAAAGCCGAGCATGACCTTGGAGAACGGGATGATGACAACACCGTTGTCGAGTTTAATCGGTTGACCCGTTACGGTATCCGCGTCCATAATGTCGCGAATCTGTTGCATTGAGTTGCGAATCATCTGCTTGAGAGAACTTTCGTTTTCCATAATATTCGTATCCTTTCACACTTGAGATGTTTTTTGACTTGCTTTTTTTGCTTTCTTGGCGACTTTCTTTTTGACCCGCCGCAATGCCTTGTAGCGTGCTTTTTCTTTTTCTTCACCGTAGCGTCCGCGCATTGCCATCGCGATGCGCAATGCAGACCACAGACGAACGGACAGCACCAAATCAATATCCGCGCCCGATTCGCCTCCCGCAAAATCGGGACGGATGTCAACCTCACCGCGATAGTGTTCAATCGGCATGAAGTGCTTGTCAATCCAGTTCAGGAGAAGCGACGCTCCCGAGGAGACCCCGCCCCATATCAGCGCGGTCTGCGCCGCGTTGTCGGCTGCGACAACAACGTGCATCCGCAGGGTGCGCAGGCGGAGTTTGCCTTTTGTCACGCGGTAGAAGTCCTTGAGCAGGGCGAGAATCATCGAAAGATTTTCCCGCAGGTTGGGTTTGGGGAGATTGGCGGTTTCCGCCGCTTTCTTCCGCTTTTTCAGTTTCTTTTTTTCAGCCCGTTTCGCTTCGCGTCGCTGTCGACGCAGTTCGCGCGAAAGCGCACGGTTTGGATTCCGGCAGAAGCGGCTTGCCCCCGCCTCGGGTCCTCCGCGCGGGTAAAGGCGAAACCGCAGTCCGAGGACCCGCAGGCTGACCCATACGTCCTCGCGGCAGGTGACGCGGAGTCGCGCCATGCCGAACAGCAGAAACAACAGAAGAAGCAGAAGTATACCGCCGACCGCAATCAGTGCGATCAACCATCCGTTCATGCCATCACGCTCCTTTCGGGCGGTCGCCGTCGGCGTTCCCGTCCTCAAAAATCACATTGCCGTCGTCATCCTCCTCAACGGGGCGGTAGTCCTGCGCGTCGGGGGAAAGCGGCTCGTCGCTGTCGGGCAAATCCTCGCTTCCGAGATCCATCTCAACCTGTTCCGTATTTTCCGCCTGACTTTGCACCGCCGCCGAAACGCTGAGCGCTTCGGTTTGCGGCAATTCGTCCAGTGAGTTGATACCGAACACCCGCAGGAACTTGTCGGTCGTGACGTAGAGCATCGGTCGCCCGGGGGCTTCCAGTCGTCCTGCGGCTTCAATCAGCCCTTTGTCAATCAGCGAAGTGACCGCATAGGAACTGTCCACACCGCGCACGTCGTCCACAAAGGTCCGTGTAACGGGTTGATTGTAGGCGACCACCGCCAATGCCTCCATCGTGGAGGCGGAGAGGTTTCCGCCTCGGCGGATGCCGAGCGCTTCACGGATGTAGGGGGCGTATTTCTCTTTGGTTGCCAGTTGGCAGGCGTTGGGGTATTGCAGAAGTTGAATCCCGTGAAAGGTGTCCTCGGCTTCAAACTTCTTTCCGATTTCCCGCACCATCGCGCGCACATCCTTGACCGTCAGGGAAAGCACCTCTGCCAACTTGTCGTAACGCATCGGATGCCCCGCGGCAAAGAGGATGGCTTCGATTGCCTGTTCGACCTCCTGCGCGCTTCCGAGCGGTTCCAACACCGGTCCGGTCTGTTTCTTTTCTTCCATAATATATTACTGTCCTTCCTCGGTATGCTTGTCCCGCTCCAACCGAACGGCTTCTTTTGCCATATGACCGACAATTTCGTTCATGTCCAGTCCGATGTCGTCGAGCATCCTCTTCGGAAAGGCGGTCCTCGAGCATTGCCTCCACGCGCTCCTCCGCGTCAAGATCGCTGTCGTCGGCAGGGAGTGCTTCTTCCTGCGGCAACAGGTCGTCCACGCGTTCCCCGAGCCGTGCGGCTTCCTCGGCGGCACGCCGCCTCTCTTCCGCGCGCCTGGCGCGTTCCTCTGCACGCAACCTCTTTTTTTCTTCCAGTTTCCGTTCGCGGATGATGCGGCGCTGTTCGCGGTGCATTTCCGCTTTGGAGGAGAGGGGAATCGGCTCTTTGGAGAGCGCCATGGACGGTCGCTTTTTGCGTTCCGCTTCTTCCTCGTCGGGCGTCTTTTCGTTGACCGAAAAGCAGGTGTTGGTTCCGTGTACCGCGTCGAGGTATTCGTCCTCGTCAATCAGAATCCTGCGGACTTTGACCAATTCCAGAATCCCGAGAAAGATGGCAATCAGGTCCGGGAGCGATACCGCGTCCGCGAGCAACTCTTTCATGCTCGTTTCCTTTTTCTTCTCCATGCGGTGGAGAATGCCGACAATCTTGATTTCCACGGGGACAATCGGTTTCGCAATCATTGGCGCGAAAACCGCTTTCTCCGCTTTCGGTCGGCTCTCGTTTGCGGCGATGATGCGGCGGACCGCAAGGCACAGGCTGGTGACCTGTTGGTCGGTAACGTAGGTGGTGTCAACCGTCACTTCGTCGGTGTCCTTGACCATCCGTCCGCTGTAGACCCTGTAAAGTTCCGCCATTTTTTCGGCGGCTTCCTTTGCCTGCTGATAGCGCCGCAGGGCTTCCTGCAGGTCCATCCGCGGGTCCTTTTCCTCTTCCTGCGGGCGGGGGAGGAGCATTTTGCTCTTGATGCGGACCAATTCGCTTGCCATGACGATGAACTCGCCCGTCAACTCCATGTTCAGGTTCTGCGCCGCCTCAATGTAAGCAAGGTACTGGTCACAAATCAGAGAGATCGGAATGTCGGTAATATTCACTTTGTTTTTCTGAATCAGCGCGAGCAGCAAATCGAGGGGACCCTCAAAATGGAACTGCTCCAGCCTGTATGTGACGCTTTCCATGTGTGTACCTCGGAGAAAATCAGACTAACAACTTGATAATACCCTGAGAAATCGGGTTTCCAATCAGATTCGGCAATTCGGTTGCGACGTATCCGATGGGGGAGTAACCGAAATTGGACAGGACCAACATCACAATCAGAAGCCCAATCATGATTTGCCGCTCGTAGCGCATGATGCCGAAATAGATGCGGTCGGGCAGGAACGCCAGCGCGATGCGCGAGCCGTCGAAAGGCGGAATCGGAATCAGGTTGAAGAGCATGAACATGAAGTTGATTGCCGCCGCGTAGAAGAAGGTATCGGCAAGAATCAGAAGAAAGGTGAGCAGCATTCCCGTCAGCCCGAGATAGGCTTGCGCTTTGTACAGTCCCCAAAACAACCCGTACAACACCGCATTGACCAGCCCGAGCAACAGGTTTGCCGCAGGTCCCGCCGCCGCGGTCAACGCCATATCGCGCTTCGGCTTGCGGAAATAGCGGGTGTTAATCGGAACGGGCTTTGCCCAACCGTAACCGAAAATCATCAGGAAAATCAGACCCATCGGGTCGAGATGCTTCAGGGGGTTCAGCGTCAGTCGTCCGAGGTTGCGCGCCGTGGGGTCTCCGCATCGCCACGCGACCCAGCCGTGCGCGGTCTCATGAAGCGAGAGCGCCAGAAGCATAATCGGGAGCGTGAGAAGCAGAGACAGAATCGCCGAGAGCGGGTCGCCGCTGCGAAGAATCGAAAAGAGCATTCGCTTGGAATCCTTTCGTTTGAAATTACAGTCTGACGCCGGTGCTGTCCGAAATCAGGCGCCAGAGTTCGGTCTTGCCCTCTCCTTTTTCGGAGGAGGTGAAGAGAATCGGCGTGTCGGTCGGAATTGCGGGATGACCGCGCAGGAGTGCTTCGGATGCGCGGCGTTCGGTTGCGTTCAACTTGTCGGATTTGGTTGCGACCACGACGAACGGGGTTCCCGTTTCGCGCAGGTATCCAAGCATCGTCTCATCGTCTTTGGTCGGTCCCACGCGGCTGTCGATGAGTTGGATGACCAACTTTACAAGGTCCGCATTTTTGTTGTCGGTAAAATAACCGTCGGTCAGTGCCGACCATTGCGCCCGCTCCTCTGGGCGGCGCTTTGCAAAGCCGTACCCCGGCAGGTCGACGAGAAACAGTTTGCCGTCAAGGTCGTAGAAGTTGACCGTTACGGTTTTTCCGGGTGCCGAACTGACCCGCGCGAGGGCTTTTCTCCCGAGCAGGCAGTTAATCAGCGAACTTTTTCCGACGTTGGATCGCCCCGAAAAGGCGACCTGCGGAATCGGGTCGGCGGGAAATTGCCGTGCGGTCCCCGCGCTGACGCGCAGAGCGGTTTTGTTGAGATTAAGAGACATGACAGAACCTCATTTTTTTGAAAAGTGCAGTTGCGGAACCGGTTGAGCGGCGGGAACGTAAACCCCGGCGACAACCGTTTCCTGCGCGTTTTCTTCTTTGGGGACCAACGCGTTTTGCAGAACTTCATCCGCCGTGCGGCAGGGGACGAAAATCAGTCCGTCCCGCGCCATCGGGTCCAAATCTTCCATGTCGCGCAGATTTTCGGCGGGAATCAGCACGGTTTTTGCCCCTGCGGAATATGCCGCCATGGTTTTTTCTTTCAGTCCTCCGATTGGCAGAACTCTGCCGCGCAGGCTGATTTCACCCGTCATGGCAACGTCGTGCCGGACCGCTCTGCCCGTCAGGGCGCTGACCAGTGCCGTGACCATCGTCACCCCTGCGGACGGACCGTCTTTCGGGGTCGCGCCGTCGGGGAAGTGAATGTGAATGTCTTTCGTTTTATAGAAGTCGGTCGGAATGCCGTATTGTTTTGCCACCGTCCGCACGTAACTGACCGCAATGTGCGCCGATTCTTTCATCACGTCTCCGAGCGAGCCGGTCGTTTCAATCTTGCCGGTTCCCTCGGGAACCGCGACTTCCACGCGGAGCAGGGTTCCGCCGAGTTCCGTGTATGCCAGACCGTTGACGCATCCCACCTCGTCCGTGCCGTCCACCGTTTCGGGCAGCAGTTTACGCACGCCGAGGTAGTCTTTTATGTCGGGTGCATCGACCGTGATGCGCTTGGTTTCGGAATCCGAAAGGAGCGTGCGGACCGCCTTGCGGCAAATCTTTGCCAAGGTCCGCTCCAGACCGCGCACACCCGCCTCGTGCGTGTAGTAATCAATGATTTCGAGCACTGCCGCGTCAGTGAATTTCAGGACCCGCTTTTGCAGGTTGTGCCGCGCCAACTGCTTGGGAATCAGGTGCGATTTCGCGATTTCCAGTTTCTCCCGCTTGGTGTAAATGCCGAGTTCGATGATTTCCATCCGGTCAATCAGCGGGCGGGGGATGGAGCCGAGGTCGTTTGCCGTTGCGATGAACATGCAGTCCGAGAGGTCAAAGGGCAGTTCGACGAAATGGTCACGGAAACTCCTGTTCTGCTCGCCGTCCAACACCTCCAGCATGGCGGAGGTCGGGTCGCCGTGTCCGTCGCGGCTCATCTTGTCAATCTCGTCCAGCAGTATCAGGGGATTGCGCACACCTGCCTGCGTCAGGGCATTGATAATCCGCCCGGGCATTGCGCCGATGTAAGTCTTGCGGTGTCCGCGGATGTCCGCTTCGTCCCGCACGCCGCCCAAAGAGATGCGGACGTATTTGCGGTTGAGCGCCCGCGCAACCGATGCCGCAACCGAAGTCTTTCCGACCCCGGGAGGTCCGACCAGACACAGGATTTGCCCGCGCAGTTCGGGACTCTGCTGTTTTGCGGCGATGTATTCGACGATGCGTTCCTTGACCTTTTCCAACCCGTAATGGTCCGCGTCCAGTGCTTTCTGCACGGCGGCGAACTGCAAACGGTCCTTGGTGGTTTTGGTCCACGGAATGTCAAGGCAGACGTCCAGATAGTTGGCGATGACGGTTGCCTCGGCGGAACCGAACGGCGCTTTGGCGAGGCGCTCGGTTTCTTTCGTCAGTTTTTTCTCCACTTCCTCCGGCAACCCCGCTTTTTTGATTTTCGCGGTGTATTCCTCGTAGTCGGAACCCTCGCCGAGTTCCTCCTCGATGACTTTGATTTGTTCGCGCAGATAGTATTCGCGTTGGTTGCGGTTCATCCGCGCGTTGACCTTGCGGCGCAGGCGGGATTCCTCCTCCAGAATGGCGGATTCCTGCGCGAGGATGAGCAGTAGCCGCTCCGTGCGGACCGTCGGGTCAAAGCATTCCAGAACCGCCTGCTTGTCGCAGGGGCGGGAGAGGACTCCGGCGGCGATGAAATCGGAGAGCACCCCCGGGTCGTCGATTCCCTCGGCTGTGGTCATCAGGTCATCCGAGCCGGCGGGGAGGAAACTGAGGTTTTGTTCCAGAGCGTCCAGAAGTTCCCGCACATAGGCTTCGGTCCGTGCGTTTTTCTCGCTGAGTGCGATATGCTTGCAGACTACGGCCGCTTCAATGACATCTGCGTTTTTGCGGTATTCGGTCACGACGGCGCGCGCGATGCCCTCCGCGATGACGCGGGTCACGCCCTCGGGCGTGCGGAGCATCTGCTTGATTTTGGCGACCGTGCCGACTTTATAGAATTGGGAAAGTTCCGGTGTTACGCTTGCGGGGACGGTTTCCGACGTACAGACGAGGAAAATCGTTCCGCCTTTGGACGCCGCCTGCCGGAGTGCCGCGGTGGATGCGTCGTCGCAAGCCTCGAAGTTGACGGGCAGGGACGGGTAGCAAACCGTGCCGTGCAGAGAGGCAACGGGGAGCGTGAGTTGTTCGGCTGTTTCAATAAAAGAGGACATTTCAAATCCTTTCGGGGTATCATAACATCAATTATATAGTATTATACCACATTTCCCACCGAATTTCCATAGGTTTGGCGAAAAAAGTCTCCCACAAACGCAACTTTTATATTTCGCCTAACCGAATATTGAGGAAAAATGCAAAAATAAAATTGCACACCGACTTAGCCGATTCCGCGCAGGGATGTCATGAGATTGACATTTCGCAAAAACGGGATTCGCAGTGTGCAACAAAGGGAACCTGCCGACTGTTGCCGACAGCATAATTATTATACCGCAAACCGCCCCGTTTGTAAATTAGGAATTCTGACAAACTTCACCACAAATTTTTGTGTAAAAGCATGCATGGGAGAATTTTCCGATGTTCGGGAGGCGAAATTTTGTTATTTTTCCCGATAGACATTTGTGTCGTACCTGTTCATAAATCCCGAAAATGCAAGAAAAGGAAAAAGATGGATTGGAAGTGCAGAGGAAGTGCGGGAAAACCGAAAAAATCGGAATTTTTTTCAAAAATCTCTTGACAAAAGGCGAAAAGTGTGGTATCATAATCGAGTAAAACAAAGCAGAGCGCTCCGCTCTCACCCCGGCACCGGTTGTGACCGTGGGTTGATAGGTGCATTTCCCGCCCGCGTGCGGGAGAAGTCCGTGCGGAGACTCACGTCTTTGTACGGCTTATTTTTTGCATGGAGGTGTTGCACCATTAGCGCGAAAGAAAAAGAGACCCTGCTCAACGAGGAGATTACCGCAAAGGAAGTCCGCCTGATTGGTCCTGCCGGCGAAACGCTCGGCATCATGAGCGCATCGCGCGCTCTGGAACAGGCTTACGACCGCGGTATGGATCTGGTCATGATGTCCGCCCAAGCCGTTCCGCCCGTGTGTAAAATCATGGACTACGGGAAATTCTGCTTTGAACGCGATAAACGCGAGAAAGAAGCGCGGAAGAAGCAGGCAACGGTGGAACTGAAAGAAATTCAGCTTTCCTGTCGGATTGACACGCATGACTTCGAGACAAAGGTCAGACACGCGCAACGCTTTCTCGGAGACGGGAACAAGGTTCGGGTCGTGATGAAGTTCAAAGGTCGCGAAATGAGCCATATCGAAATCGGACGCGAAGTGCTGGGCAGATTTCAGGCCGCCTGCGCGGATTGCGGCTCGGTAGACAAAGCACCCGTTCAGGACGGACGGTTTCTGAGCATGATTATCTCGCCCGTCAAGGCAAAATAAGACAGTCGGTTTGTTCATTCTCTCTGCGCTGCGGCGCGGAATTGTATGAAATCAGGTTCCGTCGGGGACGGAAACAGAAGAAAAGGAGTTTTCAAAATGGGAAAAATCAAGACGCATAAGGCTTCTGCCAAAAGATTCTCCGTTACTGCTAACGGTAAGGTGAAAATGTTCCACAGTTCGCATCGGCATAAGACCGGTCAGAAGAGCGCGAAGCGCATCAGACATCTGCGTTCGAGCGTGATGGTGCAGGGCAAGATGGCGGACAACATCAAAGCATTGGTTAAGTAAGTCGAAACGGAGGAATTGAAAAATGGCAAGAATCAAAGGTGCGCTGATGACGCGCAAGAGAAGAAAAGCAACGCTGAAAGCAGCGAAAGGATACTGGGGCGCGAAGTCGAAGCATTTCAAGATGGCAAAAGAAGCCGTCATGAAGAGCGGCAACTACGCATTTGCCGGCAGAAAGATGAAGAAGAGAGACTTCCGTTCTCTCTGGATTACCAGAATCTCTGCAGAGGCGAAAGTCAACGGCATGAACTATTCCACGCTGATGCACGGTCTGAAGAAAGCCGGCGTTGACCTCAACCGCAAAATGCTCGCGGAAATCGCGGTTTCCGATAAGGAAGCGTTTGCGGCACTCGTCGCACAGGCGAAAGCGGCGCTCTGAGCGTTTGCAATAAAAACCCGATGATTTCATCGGGTTTTTGTCATAGATAGAGCGGTTTGAAAAGCATGGAAAAAGACGTCGGAAGGGGGCGGAAAAGGTGGCGCTTGGCGCTGAAATCATCACATCGAGACAAAACCGAACGGTGGTTGAGGTCGGAAAACTGACCGACAGACGGGCGCGCGAAGAGGGCGGATGCTTCCGTTTTGACGGTGTGAAACTGGCTACGGAGGCGGTGCGGAACGGGCTTTTTCTGCCTCTGATGCTTCTGCGTGAGAGCAACGCCGACGGGCTGAGGGACCGGCTTCTGCACGACACGGGAAAGGCACCAGCAGACTGTGCGGAACGCGTTCTGACCCTCTCGGACCGGGTGTTTGACAGGATTTCCGAAGAAAAATCGCCCGAGGGCGTGATATGTGTTGCGAAATATCTTGACAAATGCAAAAAAATCGCTACAATATATAGTGACGGAAAAATTCCCGCCGCGGACGAAACGGTCGTCCTGCTCGAATCGGTCAGGGACCCCGCAAACGTCGGCGCAATCATTCGCAGTGCGGCGGCATTCGGCGTGGACAGGCTGATTCTCAGCGAGGACTGCGCGGACGTCTACAACGCGAAAGCGGTCAGAGCCTCCATGGGAACCCTGTTCGGTCAGAGGATCGACCGCGTGGGCGACCTGTGCGGGGTCATCGGGCAGTTGCGTGCGCACGGAAGACGGGTGTTTGCGGCGGCGCTCGACGAACGGGCGCGGAGACTGGGAGAATTCGAGACGTCGGAGGGAGACTGCGTGGTCATCGGAAATGAGGGACACGGGCTGTCGGAAGCGGTGCTGAATGCCGCGGACGGGCGGGTGTTCATCCCGATGAGCGGACGGGCGGAATCCCTGAATGCCGCGGTTGCCGCATCGGTTTTGATGTGGGAATTCGCGAAGAAAACGGGACGGAGGACAAAACGGGATGAAAAGTGACGAATCCCTGTTCTGGGTCTGGCTTGCCGAGGCGTTCGGCGCGGGGAACGGAGAATTCCGGACCCTGCTCGGGATGTACGACACGCCGTACAATATCTTTTCGGCATCGGCGGAGGAACTCGACCGCCTGACCTGCGTTCCCGAACGAATCAAGGTCGCGCTGTCGAACAAGGACCTCAGAGAAGCAACGCGGATTGTGGATGCCTGCGAACGGTTGAATATCGGGATTCTGACTTTTTCTTCGCCGCTTTATCCGCAACTGTTGCGTGAAATCAAGAATCCGCCGCTCCTGCTCTATTGTGCGGGAACGGTTCCGAAACTTGACCGTATCCCCGCAATCGCGATGGTCGGCACGCGCAGAATGAGTGCATACGGAATGCGGACCGCGTATAAAATAGCCTATGAACTGTCGGCGGTCGGCATGACGGTCATCAGCGGAATGGCGGCTGGAATCGACGGCGTTTGCGCGGCGGCAACGCTCGAAGCGGGCGGATTTCCGATTGCGGTACTCGGTTGCGGGCTTGACAGAGCCTATCCGTCTGGGCACGCGCCGCTGATGACGGCAATCGGGCGACACGGACTGCTTCTCTCGGAGTATCCGCCCGGGTCCCGTCCGATTTCCTATCATTTCCCTGTCCGAAACCGAATCATCAGCGCCCTGTCGCAGGGTGTTGTGGTGGTTGAGGCAGGGCTTGGAAGCGGGTCGCTGATTACCGCAAAGGAAGCGGTGATGCAGGGCAAGGAGGTCTATGCGATTCCGTCCGGTGCCGAGGGTATCGGGGAAGCGGGCGCGGAAAGTCTGTTGCGGGACGGCGCGCATTTCGCTTCCTGTACCGAGGATATTCTGAATGGCTATCTTTATACGTTTGCGGACCGCCTGCATCCCGAACGGCTCCGACAGGCGGAATCGCACTCGGCGGTGAATACCGCCGCACTGGAGCGTTACGGCGTTCTCGGCAATCGGACCGTGATTCTGAAACGTCGTGACGACGCGTCGGCGGCGGAACCCATCGGCACACGCGCACGGGTGGTTCCCGAGGCACCGAAACCGCGGGAGGCGGCAAAAACCGTCCCCGAAAAGAGCAGGTGTGAGACGGTGCCGTCTGCGGATTTGCCACAGGGACTTTCCGCCGTCGGAACCGTTCTGATGGGAAAACTCATCGCGGCGGGGAAAGCGGTGTCGCTCGATGAACTGGTGGATGCGGAAGTCTCCTATGGGCAGGCGCTCTCGGAACTGACGCTGCTCGAACTGCGCGGGTGCGTTGCAAAGCAACCCGGCGGATTGTACCGAAAAATCTGAAAAGGAAAACAAGAACATGGCAAGTAATCTGGTAATCGTGGAGTCCCCGTCGAAAGCAACGACCATCAAGGGGTATCTCGGCAGTAATTATAAAGTCATCGCGTCAATCGGTCACGTCAGGGACTTACCGAAAAGTTCGCTCGGCGTGGACATTGAGAACGGTTTTGACGCACACTATATCAGCATCCGCGGCAAAGGCGACCTCATTAAGGAAATCCGGAAAGAAGCGAAAGCGGCAAACAAAATCTTTCTTGCAACCGACCCTGACCGCGAGGGAGAAGCCATTTCGTGGCATCTGGCGGCAACGCTCGGAATTCCCGTGGAGCAGACCCATCGGATTTGCTTCAACGAGGTGACCAAAACGGCGGTCAAGGCGGCAATCAAGGCGCCGAGAACCATCGACATGAATCTGGTCAATTCGCAGCAGACCCGCCGGATTCTCGACCGTATCGTCGGCTATAAACTCAGCCCACTGCTCTGGAAGAACGTCAAAAGCGGTCTGAGCGCGGGACGGGTGCAGTCGGTCGCAACCCGCATCATCGTGGAGCGGGAGGAGGAGATTCGCGCGTTCGTTCCGGTCGAATACTGGACGATTGACGCGGTTCTGCACACGGCGGGGAAGTCGATTCCCGTCCATTTCTGGGGAGATGCGTCGGGAAAAGTCCGGCTGAATTCCGAGGCGGAAGCCATGACCGTGGTGAATGCGGTCAGCGGAAAACAGTATACCGTTTCGTCGGTCAAACGTGCATCGCGGCATAAGGCGCCCGCACCGCCGTTTACGACCTCGACCATGCAGCAGGAGGCTTCCAAAAAACTCGGCTTCCAGTCGCAGAAAATCATGAAAGTGGCGCAGGAGTTGTACGAGGGCGTGAACCTCGGGAGCGAATTCGGTGGCACACAGGGTCTGATTACCTATATGCGTACCGACTCGCTCCGTGTCTCGGCGGACGCACAGGAGGCGGCAAAGACCTTTATCACGGGTAAGTACGGCGAAAAATACTATCCCGAAATGCCGAGAGTCTATAAGACCAAGGCGGGCGCGCAGGATGCGCACGAAGCGATTCGCCCCGCGAGAGTGGATTTGGAGCCGACCAAAATCCGCAAACTGCTGTCGAATGACCAGTATAAACTCTACAAGTTAATCTGGGAGCGCTTTATCGCGAGCCAGATGGAGTCGGCGGTGCTGGACACGGTGTCGGTGGACTTCACCTGTGCGGGCTATATCTTCCGCACCAGCGGCTATTCGGTTGCATTCCCGGGCTATATGGCAGTCTACGAGGAGACAGAGGAGGATTCCGCGCGCGCGGCGGACGATGTGGCGGAAGTGAAGAACATCCGTCTGCCCGACCTTTCGGAGGGCGAGTTGATGGATGCGGACGACGCAGTTTCCACCAAGCACTTTACCGAACCGCCCGTGCGGTACAACGACGCGTCGCTCATCAAAATGCTGGAGGAACAGGGACTCGGCAGACCGAGTACCTACGCAACCATCATCACCACGATTCTGTCCCGCAACTACGTCAAACGGGAGGGCAAGGCGTTTGTTCCGACCCCGCTGGGCGAGGTGACGAACAAGTTGATGAAAGAGTATTTCGCGGACATCGTGGACTACGGCTTCACGGCGGAGATGGAAAACGAACTGGACGAAATCGAAGCGGGAAAGGCAACGATGCAGGCGGTTCTGAGCAATTTCTGGGCGGACTTCTCCAAGGAATTGGAACACGCCGAGGAAACCATCGGGCAGAACAGCATTGAGGTCCCGCCGGAAGAAACCGACATCATTTGCGAGAAGTGCGGGAGCAAGATGGTCATCCGCAACGGGCGGTTCGGCAAATTTGCCGCCTGCCCGAACTATCCAACCTGCCGCAACACCAAGCCGCTGACGGCGAGCGGCGAGGAAAAAACGGTCGAGGAAGAGAAAAAAGAGCCGGTTGAAACCGATATGAAATGCGAAAAATGCGGCGCGCCGATGATTCTGCGTTCGGGCAGATACGGCAGTTTCTGGGCTTGCAGCCGGTATCCCGAGTGCAAATTCACCAAACCGCGGGTCCGCGACACGGGTGTTGCCTGCCCCCAATGCGGTGCGAAGATTGTGACCAAATTCGGCAAAAATCATACCGTGTTTTACAGTTGCGAACGCTATCCCGAGTGTGATTTTTCGTCGTGGGATATGCCCGTGAACGAGAAATGCCCGCAGTGCGGGGGACTGCTCTACCGCAAGAAAGGCAAGAATCTGCTGGTCTGCCACGACAAGGCGTGCGGCTACAGCCGCGAGATTCCGGAGGGTGAGGATTCGGAGGAAAAAGAGGAATCATGACGCGTGAAGTAACGATTCTCGGCGCGGGGCTTGCGGGGTGCGAGGCGGCATGGCAGGCGGTGCGCGCGGGCGCGGAGACGGTCCGTCTGGTTGAAATGAAACCGCAGAAGATGACCCCCGCGCACCACACCGCGGAATTTGCGGAACTGGTCTGCTCCAATTCGCTCCGCTCGGACAGTCTCTCCAATGCGGTGGGACTGCTCAAGGAGGAACTGCGGCGGTGCGGGTCGCTCATCATGGAGGCGGCGGACGCAACGCGCGTTCCCGCCGGGGCGGCGCTCGCGGTTGACAGGGAGCGGTTTTCGCGTTATGTAACCGAAAAGGTACGCTCCTGCCCGCAGATTACCGTGGAGGAGCGGGAGGCGACCGAAGTCGCACCGGAGGGTGTGACCGTGATTGCAACGGGACCGCTGACATCCGACGCGATGGCGGACTATATCGCGCAGGACCTCGGGTGCGGCAGTCTGCATTTCTTTGATGCGGCGGCGCCGATTGTGGATTTTGCGTCGGTCGATACCGATATTGCGTTCTTCGCGTCCCGCTACGGAAAAGGCGATGCGGACTACCTCAACTGTCCGATGTCGCGTGAGCAGTACGATGCGTTCTGGCAGGCGCTGACCTCGGCGGAAGAAGCGGCGCTGAAAGAGTTTGACCGCGAATCGCAAAAGGAAATCAATGTATTTGAGGGGTGTATGCCGGTTGAGGTCATGGCAAAGCGGGGGTACGATACCCTGCGGTTCGGACCGATGAAACCCGTCGGGCTTACCGACCCGCGAACCGGCAAAGAGGCTTATGCGGTGGTTCAACTCCGCAAAGAGAACGAAGCCGGGACCATGTTCAATCTGGTCGGTTTCCAGACCCACCTGACTTTCCCCGAACAGCGGCGGGTGTTCCGTATGATTCCGGGACTGGAGAACGCGGAATTTCTGCGCTACGGCGTGATGCACCGCAATACTTACCTCAATTCCCCCGGGCTTCTGACCCCGACCTACGCAATGACGGACCGTCCGGACGTCTTTTTTGCGGGACAAATGACCGGCGTGGAGGGTTATGTGGAATCTGCGGGGAGCGGACTGGTTGCGGGAATCAACGCGGCGCGGCGCGCATTGGGGGAGACGGCTTTTGTGTTCCCCGAGGAAACGATGCTTGGCGCAATGGCGGCATACGTCAGCCGCGGCGGAATCGGGAAATTTGTTCCGATGAACGCGAACTTCGGAATAGTCAGACCGCTTGACGCACGGGTCAGGGGCGGCAAGTCGGCAAGAAACGAGAAATTGGCGGAGCGGGCGCTTGAGGCTCTCGCAAAGACACGCTGTATATAAAGGACCGAACCTATGAAAATTATTGTTGATGTAATGGGCGGGGACAATTCCCCGAGTGCCGCTGTCAAGGGCGTTTGCATGGCGGCGGCGCAGTGGCACGCGACCTATATTATGGTCGGTGACCGTCGGCAGATTGAACAGGTCGCGACGGAAGCGGGACTGGACATCCGGCGGTTTGACATCGTGCATACCGATTCGTACATGACGATGGAGGATGACCCTTTGTCGGTGGTCCGCGCCAAAAGCGACAGTTCGATGGCGGTGGGACTGCGAATGCTTGCCGAGGGAAAGGGCGATGCGTTCATTTCCTCGGGTAACACGGGTGCGCTCTTTACGGGTGCGACGCTGATTGTCCGCAAGGTCAAAGGCGTTCTGCGGGCGGGAATCGGAACGGTTCTGCCGTTCCAGAATCCCGTATTGCTTCTGGACACCGGCGCGAACGTGACGGTCACGCCGGAAAATCTGGAGCAGTTCGGCGCGATGGGCGCGGCGTATATGCGGAAAATGTACGGCATTGCGCACCCGCGCGTGGGACTTCTGAACAACGGCACCGAGGCGTGCAAGGGGACCGAGTTGCAACAGGCGGCGTACCGTCTGCTTTCCGAAAATGAGGAAATCAACTTTGTCGGAAACGTGGAGGGCGGAACCGCGCCGTTTGACGTCTGCGACGTGTTGGTGGCGGACGGATTTACGGGAAATATCTATCTCAAGAGCATAGAAGGCGTCGGAAAATTCCTGCTCAAGCGGGTCAAGGGCATTTTTATGAGTTCGGCTCCCGCAAAATTGGCGGCACTGGCGCTGAAAAAGCCTTTGACCGAGATGAAGAAAGAATACGACCCGTCCGAACGCGGTGGCGCGCCGATTCTCGGTATTTCCAAGCCGGTCATCAAGGCGCACGGCTCGTCGGATGACCGCGCCATCATGAATGCAATCCGTCAGGCGATGGATTACAAGCGCTCCGAGGCGATTTACGACCTTGCCGACAGCGCCCGTGCCTTCGCCGAGCGCAAGCGCGCCGAACGGGAAAAGCAAAAAACAGAGGAGTAAGGACCTAAACCTCGGGTGTTATTGGGTCGGTTGTTTGGTGAGACTGAATTTATCCCCCCTCATCAGTCGCTCACGCGACAGCTTCCCCCCGAGGGGAAGCCTGCTTTACGCAGTGTATAGCCCTAAGAATCTCTTTTGAAATGTTCGCTTTTATCCCATTGCAAATTACGAAAATTGCAAATACGGATATTCTACATTGAAATCCCCCGAAAAATCCTATTATTGCGTTTTTTTGCATTGCATCTAACGATTGAAATATTGGATTTTCCTCTTTTTGTAAATTATGAAACGGATTTCGCAAAAAGGCTTCCCCTTGGGGGGAAGCTGTCGCGTGAGCGACTGATGAGGGGGGATAAATCTGCTGTCTTAAAAGGACGGGATGAATTCGTTAAGAAAACGGCGTTTACAGAGCAACGCCCGAGGTCTTAGATTTAGTACCTTAGAAAGGAGGAGTGTTTACGGATACCTTACAGTTGCAGGAAAGAATCGGATACCGCTTTCATGACCCCGAGTTGCTGTTGCGGGCGGTCACGCATTCCTCCTATGCAAATGAGACGGGCGCAAAAAAACACCACCTGCTTTGCAACGAGCGGTTGGAGTTCCTCGGCGACGCAGTGCTGTCGGTTCTGACGGGGGAATACCTCTATAACCGCTTCCCGAACGGAAGCGAGGGGGACCTGACGCGAATTCGCGCGGCGGCGGTCTGCGAGGGGGCACTTGCTTCTTACGCGGAGAAAATCGGTCTGCGGGAGTACCTCAGACTGGGGCGCGGCGTACTCAACAGCGGCGGCGCGAACAATCCCGCCCTGCTTGCCGATGCGTTTGAAGCCCTGCTGGCGGCAATCTATCTGGACGCAGGCGAGGACGGACTGCGATGCGTGCGGGAATTCCTGCTTCCGTTCATCCGGTGGACCGTGGATACGCTTCCCCCCGGGGGCGGGACTGACCCGAAAACCGCGCTTCTGCGCTTTCTGCAGATGGACGGACCGCAACGGCTCGAATATCGCGTGGTCAGCGAAACGGGACCCGACCATGACAAACGCTTTGAAGTGGAGTTGTACCTTGATTCCAACCGCATCGGGCGGGGGAGCGGGTCCTCCAAGCGGTCGGCGGAACAACGCGCCGCCGCAGATGCCCTGAAGTTGTTCGGTGTGGAATGCTGACCGACAGAATGCGGAAGCATCGGAACATCCCCGTGTTCATCCCGCACCTCGGTTGCCCGCACGCATGCGTGTTCTGCAACCAGAGAACCATTTCGGGATGCACGGAATTCGACGAAGCGGCGGTCCCCGACAGGATTCGTGAGGCGCTTGCCACGATTCCGCAGGATTGTGACTGCCAGATTGCCTTTTTCGGCGGGTCCTTTACGGGCATTGACCGCGGGCTGATGGTCCGCCTGCTGGACACCGCGGCGGAATTCGTGCAGAGCGGGCGGGTGTCGTCCATCCGCCTCTCGACCAGACCCGATTTCATCGACCGCGAGGTACTGGAAATTCTTTCCCGCTACCCCGTGCGGACCGTGGAACTGGGAATTCAAAGCACCTCCGACGCGGTTCTTGGGGCATCGGGGCGGGGGCATACCGCCGCCGATTCCGCGCGAGCCTGCCGTCTGATATGCGAAGCGGGCTTTGAATTGGTGGGACAGATGATGATTGGCTTGCCCTGTTCGGACGCGGAAACGGAAAAACAGACTGCGCGCGACATCGTATCGTTCGGGGCGGGGGCGGCAAGGATTTACCCGACGGTCGTTTTTGCGGGAACATCGCTTGCGGGAATGACCGCACGGGGCGACTATCATCCGCTGACGCTTGACGAAGCCGTGGAACGCTCCGCCGACGCGTATGAGATATTGGAAGTGAACGGCGTGAAGTGTCTGCGCGTCGGGCTGTGCGCGTCGGAGGAACTGACCGACCCGCGCTGTGCCGTGGCGGGACCGAATCATCCGGCGCTCGGCGAGTTGGTCTTGGGGGAAGTCCGCTATCGCGAACTGGCGCGTACCGTGACCCGTGCGGGCATGGTCGGGCGGCGGGCGGCGCTGACGGTTCCTGCGGGACGGATTTCGCAAACGGTCGGGCAGGGGAGACGGAACCTTGCAAGGCTGGAGAAAGAGTACGGAATTGTGATTGGTTCGGTCGGAGAGGACGCGCGCATTGCGGGTCCGCGCCTCCAACCGATGGAATAAAAGAAGGAGAACATCTGCTGTGTATCTGAAATCACTGGAAATGCAGGGCTTTAAGTCCTTTCCCGACAAGACGAGACTGCTGTTTGACCGCGGTGTTGACGTGAACGTTGCCGCCGACGAGGGACAGGGTGTCACGGTCATTGTCGGACCGAACGGGTCCGGAAAATCCAATATTGCCGATGCCATGCGTTGGGTCTTGGGCGAAATTTCTTCCAAGAGCCTGCGCGGAAGCAAGATGGAGGACGTCATTTTCGGCGGTGCCGACAGTCGCCGCCCGATGGGGTATGCCGAGGTGTCGGTCACCTTTGACAATCGGGGCGATTTCGCGCGGCTTGACTGCCCGTTTGATGAAGTGACCGTTACCAGACGCTACTACCGCGCGGGGGACAGTGAATACTTCATCAACCGCAAGGCAGTCCGACTGAAAGATATTTATGAGTTGTTCATGAATACGGGTATCGGGCGCGACGGTTACTCCATTATCGGGCAGGGGAAGATTGCCGAGATGGTCTCCCGCAAGAGCGAGGAGCGCCGCAGTGTGTTTGAGGACGCGTCGGGAATCGCGAAATACCGCCACCAGAAAACCGAGGCGGAGCGGAAGTTGGCGGAGGCGGAGGACAACATCAGCCGCCTGTCCGACATCTTTTCCGAGGTCGCGTCGCGCGTCGAACCGCTGAAAAAGGAAGCGGAACGCGCCAAAAAAGCCATTGAATTGCACGACAGCAAGAAGCGCGCCGACGTGAGTCTGTGGCTCTATGACACCGAGAAAATCCGTGACGAACTGAATGCGGCGGAGGAAGCCATGTCGCGTGCGTCCTTTGATTTGCAAACGGCGGAGGACAGCATTCAGGCGTTGGATACGCAGTATGCCAAACTGTCCGAGGCGGCGCAGTCAAGCCGTCAGAGAAGCGAGGAACTGTTCGGGCGGATTCGCGAGCAGACCGACCGTTGCCACGAACTGGAGCGGCGGCGCACGGTTGCGCAGAACAACATCGCGCACGCCCGCGACCTGATTGCAACAACGCAGGGGTCCTTGGCGGGAACCGAAAAGTCCATTGCGGCGGAAACCGCATCGAGTGCCGCGCACGCGCAGAAAATCGGCGAGTTGGAAAACCGTGTCGCCGACCTCGGCGCGGAGCAGGACAGGCTGAACGCCGCGCAGTTGACGCTCGGAAAAAAGGAAGCCGACCTTTCGGCGGCAATCGCACAGGCGCTTACCGATATTCGCGACTTGGAAGCCGAGGAAAAGGACGTGGAGATTCGCATCTCGGTCCTTGACAACGCCAAAACCACCGATTTCGATAAGAACAGTTCTGCCCTGCAGGAGATGGACGGCTACCGGAAGATTTCGGAGACGCTCGGCGGGCAGTGCAAATCGAAAGAAGAGACTATGGCGAAATATGACGCGGAACTGGCTTCCATCGACGGGGAGATTGCCGACGCCGAAACAAAGGCGGGGCGCGTTGCGGTGTTGGTCCGTGCGGCGGAGAAAGACTGCAACGACGCAAAATTCCGTCAGGATTCACTGGCGCAGCGGATTGCGACCATCCGCTCTATGGAGGAGCATTTCGAGGGCTACTCGGGTGCGGTCCGCTACGTCATGAAGCAGTATGACGAGGGGAAGATTACCGACACCCACGGCGCGCCCTGCGGAAAAATCTACGGTCCGCTTTCCAAGGTCATTTCGGTTGAGGACCGTTACGTGACCGCGCTGGAGATTGCGCTCGGCGCAAATCTGCAGAACATCGTGGTGGAGGACGAGGCAACCGCAAAAGCGGCGATGTACGCCCTCAAACGCGGAGAAGCGGGGCGGGCGACGTTCTTCCCGCTGACCTCCATGAAAGCCTCTCAGCCCACGCGCGAGATGACCGAAGCGGCAGGCTACCGCGGCTACATCGGCGTTGCGGACAGTCTGGTTTCCTGTGACGGAAAATTCCGCGAGGTGCTGTCCTCTCTGCTTGGCAGAACCGTGGTCTTTGACAACATCGACAATGCCAACGTGATGGCGCGCGCCACGCATTACCGCGTCCGCGCGGTGACACTGGACGGTCAGCAAATCAACGTCGGCGGTTCGTTTACGGGCGGTTCGGTCCGCACGGGGAACGGCATTCTCTCCCGCGGGAGCGAGGTCAAGCGACTGGAAGCGGAACTGGGCGAAAAGAAAGCGACCGTTGCAAAACTCGAAAAACAACTCGGCGAACTGACGCGCGAAGCGGAAGAACTGGAAGAGCGCCGCAATTCCGCCGAGGACCGCCGCGAACTGATTGGCGTTCTGCGGAACACCGAGGCGGCGCAACTGGAGCAGTTGCGGGCGAAACTGGATGCCAACAACACGTTGCTTGACAAACTCAAAAACGATATGAAGCAGTTTGAGGAAGCGCGGGCGCGCTACGAGGAGGACCTGACGAGGCTGAATGCCGAGCGGGAAAGCCTTGCGCACCGCATTTCCGAAATCCGCGACTATCGGAAAGAAAAGGAATCCGAACACGGCGATACGGTTCTGGAGAAAGACGGCAACGCGCGGAAAATCACCGACCTGTATATCCGAATCAGCGAAGCACAGAAAGACATTGAGACCGAGAACACGCTACGACAGGATTGCGAGGACCGGATTGCCGCGCTGACGCAGGAACGGGACGAGTTGGCTGAAAAGATTCGTGCCCGCGAGGAGCAGATTGCGCAGACGGAGGAAGAAATCCGCCGCGAGGGAGAGGAACTGGAAACGGCGCAAGCCACGCTTGCGGAAATTACCGAAAGTCGCACCGCGATTGAGCAGGGCGGAGCGGAGTTTGAGCGCAAGTTGACCGACGTCAACAACCGCCTGCGGGACAAGCAGAATCAAAAGGAGTTGATTCTGCGCGAATACACCAAGTGCGAGGCAAAACTGAACAGTCTGCGCGATTCGCAGGACAAGTTGGCAGGCAAGTTGTGGGAGGAATACGAGATGACGCGCAACGACGCGCTCGCGCTCGGTTATCCGCCCCTGTCCAAGGAAACCAGACCCGAAATGCTTGCGCTTCAGACCGAATGCAAGAACAAACTGCGCGCCATGGGCAGTGTTGACCTCGATGCGGTGAACAAATACGAGGACGTGCGGACCCGTTACGAGAAGATGAAAGCCGATCTTGACGATTTGGAAGAAAGCCGCAAAAAGACAATTCTTGTCATTGCGGACCTCGAAACGGATATGAAAACCGCTTTTGTGGAATCCTTTAACCGAATCAATGAGAATTTCGGACGTGTGTTTGCCGAACTGTTCGGCGGCGGTTCTGCAGAGTTGTCGCTTTCGGACCCCGAAAACGTACTGGAAAGCGGTATTGAAATCAAAGCCGCACCTCCCGGAAAAATCATCAAGAATCTGATGCAACTTTCGGGCGGCGAGCAGGCGTTCATCGGTGTTGCGCTGTTCTTTGCGATTCTGCAGGTCAACCCCACGCCGTTCTGCATTCTGGACGAGATTGAAGCCGCGCTCGACGAGGTGAACGTCGAACGTCTGGCACAGTACATCAAGCGCTATTCACACGGAACGCAGTTCATTATGATTACCCACCGTCGCGGAACCATGGCGGCGGCGGACAGACTCTACGGTGTGACGATGCCCGAACACGGTATCTCCAAGGTGCTGATGCTGAATATCAACGAGATTTCAAAGAAGGAAGGAGAAGACTGGGATGGGATTTTTGGATAAACTGTTCGGCAGAAAAAAGAAAAAAGAGGATGCCGCAGTTGAAGAACCCCTTGTAACCGAAGAAAAAGCGGAAAAAGCCGAGAAAACGGAGGAACCGGCTGAAGAACCGAAACGGGAAACGGAGACCCCGAAGCCCGAGATTGTTCCCGAAGTTCCCGTGGCTCCAACCGAGCCTGCCGCGCCGGAAGCGCCCTTGCAACCGATTATTCCGGACCTCAGGGAGGAGGTATCCGAGCCGCTTCCCGAGATGCCGGAGAAGCCCGACCCGCAACCCGATAAGGGAACCGATGCGGAACCCGCGCCCGAGGTGATTCCCGTCACTGAACCGGAACTGACCCCCGAGGCAGAGCCGGAGAAAGAACCGGAGAAAGAACCGGAGAAAGAACCCAGTCCCGTCTCGGAGAAAATCTCCGAGGCTACATCCGAGCCGGAGCCGGAAGCGGTGACCGAAACGGAACCCGAACCTGTTCCGGACGCGGAGGAACCCGCGGAACCTGAAGAACTTGCAGAACCCGCGGAGGAGGCGCCGCTGACGGGTGAGGAGAAAAAGAAAGAGAAGAAATCGTTCTGGAGCCGCGTCAAGGCGGGGCTGAGCAAGACCAAGAACGCGCTGTTCGGTCAGATTAACGACCTGCTTAAGAATTTCGTCAAGGTCGACGAGGACCTCTTGGAAGAATTGGAGGAACTGTTAATCTGTGCTGACGTCGGCGTGAACGCATCCGAAGAAATCATTGAAGAACTTCGCGAGCAGATTAAGGACGGCAGGCTCAAGGAAAAAGAGCAGGTCATGGGCGCTTTGCAGGGGATTCTGGAGCGGATGATTGGCGAGGGAGAGGAGTTGAAACTCGAAACCGTGCCGTCGGTGATTCTGGTCATCGGTGTCAACGGCGTGGGCAAGACGACCTCCATCGGCAAAATCGCGAATCGCCTGCGCAAAGAGGGCAAAAAGGTCATTGTGGCGGCGGCGGACACGTTCCGCGCGGCGGCGATTGACCAATTGGCGGTCTGGTGCGAGCGGGCAAAGGTGGATTTGGTCCGCCAGAACGAGGGGAGCGACCCTGCGGCAGTGGTTTTTGATGCCTGCCACGCGGCGAAAAACAAGAATGCCGACGTACTGATTATCGACACGGCGGGACGGCTCCACAACAAGACCAACCTGATGAATGAGTTGGCGAAAATCAACCGTGTGATTGACCGCGAACTGCCCGGGGTAAGCCGCGAGAACCTGTTGGTTCTGGATGCGACCACGGGTCAGAACGCTATCATTCAGGCAAAGGAATTCAAAAATGCGGCGGCGCTGACGGGACTGATTCTCAATAAACTGGACGGAACCGCAAAGGGCGGTATCATCATTTCCATCCGCAAGGAACTGAATATTCCCGTGAAATTCATCGGTGTCGGCGAGAAATTGGACGATATGCAGGAATTCGACCGCGCCGAATTCGTCCGCGCGCTGTTTGAGGGATGAGGTGAGCGGATGACGATGGTATTGGCATCCCGCAATCCGAAAAAGATTGCCGAAATGCGCACCCTGATGGCGGAGTTGCTGCCCGAGGTGAAAGTTCTGTCGCTTGATGACGTGGGCGTAACCGAGGACATTGTCGAGGACGGCGCGACCTTTGAGGAGAACGCGCTCATCAAAGCAAGCGTGGCGGCGCGCGGCGGCAGAATCGGCGTGGCGGATGATTCGGGACTGACGGTGGACGCGCTGAACGGCGAACCCGGGATTTGGTCGGCGCGGTATGCCGCGCGGTGCGGCGAAGCCGACGACCACAACGACGGGGCGAACAACCGGTTGGTTCTGCGGAAGATGGAACAGGTGCCCGATGCGGAGCGCGGCGCGGCGTTTGTCTGCGCGATTGCCTGCGTGCTTCCGGACGGGAGCGAATTCACCGTTCGCGGTGAAGCGCGCGGCAGGCTGCTGCGGGAGTATCACGGAAACGGCGGCTTCGGCTATGACCCGCTGTTCTTCTATCCGCCGCTCGGCAAGACCTTTGCGGAACTCTCCGCCGAGGAAAAGAATGCCGTTTCGCATCGCGGGCAAGCCATGCGCCTGTTTGCGCGGGAACTGAAACGGCGGCTGACGGAGGGCGGTGTGGGGAAATGAAGTATTCCGATTATTTTCTCTCTCCCGCAACACGGTGGATTGCCTCCTGCGCGGGGCTTCTCGTCGGTTCGCTGACGTGGATGTTCACGCGGTGGGAGTACGGCGTGATTGGCGGCGTGAGCGTTGCGGTGCTGGTAACGCTTATTCTGCCGTTCGTACTCTACCTGCAGAATCTGCCCTTGGAACGGCTCAAAGCAAAGATTAAGGGTCCGTTTCTCTTTGACGAGCGGGTCCTGTTCCGCTCGCCGAGAGGGGCGTTCGGCGGATACTTTATCCTGACGGACGGGACCATGGTCCTGATGACGCAGGGGAAAGAGAAAACCTGTATGGAACTGACCCGCGAGGACGTTCGGTCGGTGTATCTGGAGGATGACACGACGTTGCGGGTGTTTCTGAACGAGACGCAGTATATCTGCATTCTCAGCGGTGCGGCGGAAGAAATCTTTGAATCCCTTGCCTCGCAGGGGTGGAGTACCGCGAAAGACTGATTGGGGAGAACACGAATATGATCACATCAAAACAGCGCGCGTATCTGCGCGGACTGGCAAACGACATTCCCGCCATTATGCAGGTGGGGAAAGGCGGACTTTCCGAGAATCTGACCAAAACCTTTTCCGATGCGCTTGAAGCGCGGGAACTGGTGAAATTCAACGTCCTGGAAAACAGCGGAGAAACCGCGAGAAGCGTGGCGGATGCACTGGCAGAGGCTCTGAACGCCGACGTCGTTTCGGTGACGGGGAAAAAGGTGGTCCTGTACCGCCCGTCCTCCAAAAAGCCCGTGATTGAACTGCCCCGATGACGAGAATCGGCATTTACGGCGGGACATTTTCCCCGCCGCACAACGGGCATCTTGCGGCGGCGCGGGCATTCATGGAGCAGATGTGGCTGGACATTCTCTACGTGATTCCCGATGCGCTTCCGCCGCACAAGGAGATGGCGGACCCCGTTTCCGCCGCCGACCGACTGGAAATGTGCCGTCTGGCATTCGGCGGTATGGAGGGCGTGTACGTCAGCGATATGGAGATCCGCCGTGGCGGAAAAAGTTACACGGTTGACACCTTGCGGGAACTTGCGGGGGAGGACCGACGGCTCTTTCTTCTGTGCGGGACCGACATGGTGCTGACGCTGGACGAATGGCGTGAGCCGGAAGAAATCTTCCGCCTGTGCTATCCCGTCTATATCCGCCGCGAAGCGGACCCGTCTTTGGACGGTTTGTTGGTCCGGAAAATTGCGGAATACCATGAAAAATACGGAAAAGTCGTGCGGCGGATTGTCACCGAGCCGTTGGCAGTCTCTTCCTCCGATATTCGGAAAAAACTTCGCGCGGGCGAATCGGTTGGGGAATTGATTCCTCCGGCGGTGGAAGAATACATTCGTGACAAACATTTGTACGTTTGAAAAAAGGGCAGGTGAGGTATCATGACAGAGAGTACCGATGAAAAACTGAACCGATTGCGCGAAACCGTTCGGGCGCGATTGTCGGACAAGCGTTGCCGGCACACGTTGGCGGTGGAGGACATGGTTGCGCGGCTTTGCGCGCTGTACTGTCCCGAACAGACTGCAAAATTGCGGGCGGCAGCGTTGCTCCATGACATCACCAAGGAACTGTCGGTCCCCGAGCAGGTGGTGCTGTGCCATGCGTACGGTATTCCGATTGGCGAAGACGACCTGCTCGCGCCCAAGACGTTGCATGCACGGACCGCGGCGGCGCAGATTCCCGTGGAGTACCCCGAATTCGACGACCCGACGATTGTTTCGGCGGTCCGTTGGCATACCACGGGACACGCGGACATGACGCTGACCGAGAAACTGCTTTACCTTGCCGATTATATCGACGATTCGCGCACGTTCCGAAACTGCGTGATTCTGCGCCGCTACTTTTGGGGGGCGGACCCGCAGTCCATGACGGCGCAGGCGCGGGAGGCACTGCTTCGCGATACGCTTCTGCTTTCGTACGATATGACCGTGCGGGATTTGCTTGAAGAGGGAACGCCCGTTGCGGTCGATACAATCGAAGCGAGAAATGAGCTGTTGCGGGGGAAGAGATAATTTCCTGTTTCGGAGGAGCAGATTTATCCCCCCTCATCAGTCGCTTGCGCGACAGCTTCCCCCCAAGGGGAAGCCTGTTGTAACGGGCGGTTCTATTTGAAAAATCGTATCGGTTATCCGCTCGGTTGTGTGAATATGAAGGACAAAAGGCATCCCGCGAAAAGGCTTCCCCTCGGGGGGAAGCTGTCGCGCAAGCGACTGATGAGGGGGGATAATCTTCATCCAACCATTGCGGCTCTTGGCTGTTGACACATACCTTCCAACCTTACATCAAGAGGTCCTGCGACCTCGGAAAGTGAGGTATCGGATGGTTGCTGCTATCAAAAGGTTGCAACGGTTGCAACCGTGGCGGGGCGTTGCGGTCCTGCTCGCATTGCTGCTTTCCCTTGCTTCCTGCATGGGAGCGGAGGGAAGCGGAGCGGGTGACGCGCAGGGGGCGGACGTCGCGCCGTCGGACGTGAAAGACGAAGAGGTGCGGGTCCTGATGCTCGGCTGTGACCGTGCCGCATCGCTGACCGACAGCATTTTGCTTGTCTCCATGACCCCGCGAACCGGCAGGGTGCGCATTCTTCAGATTCCGCGCGACACCTATGCCGATTATACCGAGCGGGACTACAAAAAACTCAACGGCGCCTACAACACGCTCGGGGCGGACGGCACGCGGGAGTTTCTCAGCCGTGCATTCGGTGTGCGGATTGACTATACGGCGGTCTACGATTTGGACCTCGTCCGTGCGGCGGTTGACGCGGTGGGCGGCGTGGAGGTCGACATCCCGCAAGCCATGCGCTACAGCGACCCGATTCAGGGGTTGGAAATTGACCTTGCCGCAGGAAAACAGCGGTTGGACGGCGAAGCGGCAGAGCAGTTTGTCCGCTTCCGCGCAGGCTATGCAGATGCCGATTTGGGGCGACTGGACGCGCAGAAACTGTTTTTGGACGCGTTCCTGCGAACCTGTCGCTCGCTGTCACCCGCCCGCCTGTCCGGCGCCTGTCTCTCGGTTTTGCCGCAGGTCCGGACCGATATGCCGATGTCGGTTGCATTGCGGCTGGCGTTTGCGCTCCTGCGGGCGGAATCGCCGACGCTTCTGACCGAGACTGCCCCGGGCGACGCGGTAAAAGGGGTCAGCGGGGCGTGGTATTATGTTCTGAACCGCAAGGAGACGGAGCGGGCGCTTGCGGAGTTTTCCGAAATCCGTTGGTCGGAGTTTGACCCCGACCGTGTGTTTGACAGACCCGCGCATCCGGAATTTCATAAAATATACACGGCGACCGATTGGATGCCGTAAGGAGGAAACCAAATGGAAGAAAACAAGACCGAACGACAGACGGAGCAACTCCCGTCGCTCGCGAATGCGACGTCCGAAGAATTGGCACACGCGATTTTTGACGTATTGGATGCAAAGAAAGCCAAGGACATCAAGGTTCTGCGCGTGCGGGAGCAGACCGTGCTGACCGATTATTTCGTTATCTGCACGGGGCAGTCCAACACGCAGATTCGGGCGCTCGGCGGCGAGGTGGAATACAAACTCGGATTGCGCGGCGTCAACCCGCAGCATTTTGAGGGGCGGGACAATAACAACTGGGTTGTGGTGGACTACGGCACGGTGATACTGCACATTTTCAGCAGGGAATCGCGCGAGTTTTATAAACTGGAAAAACTCTACGGCGATGCGGAGGAGGTTCACTACATCGGCATCGACGAGAAAGCGGAGAAAGCGGAGCAAGAGGAGAAAACCGAAAAATGAAGTACAATTTCAGGGAAATCGAGCCGAAGTGGCAGAAAAAGTGGGAGGAAGCCGACGCTTTCCATGCCGAGGATAACAGCAACAAGCCAAAGTATTACACGTTGGTGGAATTTCCGTACCCCTCGGGTGCGGGAATGCACGTCGGACATATCAAGGCGTATTCGGGGTTGGAGGTCGTTTCGCGCAAACGGCGGATGCAGGGCTATAACGTCCTGTTTCCCATCGGGTTTGACGCTTACGGACTTCCCACCGAGAACTACGCCATCAAAACGGGAATCCACCCGCGGCAGGTGACCGATAAGAACATCGCAAAATTTACCTCCCAACTCAAGCGGGTCGGTTTCTCGTTCGACTGGGACCGCGTCATCGACACGACCGAGGAGGACTACTACCGTTGGACGCAGTGGATTTTCCTCAAGATGTTTGAAAAGGGACTGGTGTTCCGCGATACGGCACTGGTCAACTACTGCCCGAGCTGTAAGGTGGTGCTGTCGAACGAGGATTCGCAGGGCGGACACTGCGACATCTGCCACAGCGAGATTGTGCAGAAGTCGAAAACCGTCTGGTATCTGCGCATCACCGAATATGCGGACAGGTTGCTTGAGGGGCTGGACCGCGTGGATTACCTGCCCAACATCAAACAGCAGCAGGTCAACTGGATTGGAAAGTCGACGGGCGCATATGTCAATTTCCCCCTGACGGGGACCGATGAGAAACTGCGCATTTACACCACGCGTCCCGACACGCTGTTCGGTGTCACGTTCATGGTCATCGCGCCCGAGCATCCCGTGATAGAGAAGTACCGCGACCGCATCTCCAACGTTGCGGCTCTGGACGCTTACCGTGAGGACTGCGCAAAAAAGACCGAATTCGAGCGGACCCAATTGGTCAAGGACAAGACCGGCGTGCGCATTGAGGGGCTGACGGCGGTCAATCCCGTGTCGGGCAAAGAGATTCCCATCTACATCTCGGATTATGTGATGATGGGATACGGGACCGGCGCTATCATGGCGGTTCCCGCGCATGACGAACGCGACTGGGCGTTTGCAAAGAAGTTCGGAATCGATATTGTCGAGGTCATCCGCGGCGGAGACGTCACCAAGGGCGCCTATGCGGGGGACGGCGAGATGGTCAATTCGGATTTCCTCAACGGATACACGAACAAAAAGGATTCCATCGCGCGGATGCTCGAGTACCTGACCGAAAACGGCATCGGTGAGGCGGGCGTGCAGTACAAGATGAAAGACTGGGCATTCAACCGTCAGCGTTATTGGGGCGAGCCGATTCCGATTGTGCATTGCCCGACGTGCGGCATGGTGCCGGTTCCTTACGACGAACTCCCGCTGAAACTGCCGAAAATCGACAATTTTGAACCCGGGGAGGGCGGGGAAAGCCCGCTTGCAAAGATTCCGTCGTTCGTCAACTGCAAATGCCCGAAGTGCGGCGGCGATGCCAAGCGCGAGACCGACACCATGCCGCAGTGGGCAGGGTCATCGTGGTATTTCCTGCGCTATATCGACCCGCACAACGAAAAGGTGTTGGCAGACCCCGACAAACTGAAATACTGGATGCCGGTTGACTGGTACAACGGCGGCATGGAACATGTGACGCGCCATATGATTTATTCGCGCTTCTGGCACAAGTTCCTGTACGACATCGGCGTGGTGCCGTGTGACGAGCCTTACGCAAAGCGGACCGCGCAGGGGCTGATTCTCGGACCCGACGGCGAGAAAATGTCGAAGTCCAAGGGCAACGTCGTGGACCCGAACGACGTGGTGGACGTTTACGGTGCGGACGTTCTGCGGACCTACGTCCTTTTTATGGGGGACTACGCAAGCGCGGCGCCGTGGAACGAAAGTTCCATGAAAGGGTGCAAACGGTTTCTGGAGCGCATTGCGGACCTGACCGATTTGGTTCGCCCCGACGGCGGAAACGCCAAACTGGAAGCGTCTTTCCACAAGACCGTCAAAAAGGTGTCCGCGGATATTGAGGACCTGAAATTCAACACCGCGATTGCCGCGATGATGAGTCTGCTCAATGAAATTTACGAGGTCGGAAGCCTGACGAAAGAGGAACTTTCGATGTTGGTCCGTCTGATTTGCCCGTTTGCGCCGCATCTGGCGGAGGAAATGTGGGAGACGTTGGGCGGCAAGGGCTTCTGCTCGCTTGCGCCGTGGCCCGAATGGGACGAGGCGAAAACGGTTGACAGCACGGTCGAAGTGGCGGTGCAGGTCAACGGCAAGGTCCGCGCGACCGTGGCAATTCCCGTCAACTGCCCCAAAGAGGAAGCGATTGCGCTGGCGAAAGCCGACCCGAAGATTGCGGCACAGTTGGAGGGCAAAACGGTTGTTAAGGAGATTTCGGTTCCGAATAAAATCGTGAATCTCGTGGTGAAATGAGCCGCCCGCAGGTTGCAATCCTTTCGGCGGATGACCGTTTCGCAAGACTGTTGCAACTGGAACTGGAAGCGTGGCAACTGACGGTGCGGACAGGGCAGACGGCGGACCGGAGCGGTGCGGAGGTCGCAATCGTCGACCTTGACAGCGCAGAGGTCCCGCCCGAGGAAACCTATGGGTATCTGATTGGGTTCAGCCGTCTGCCCGCACTCTCCGCGGATGCCGACGCGCGGCGGTGCGCGATGATTCTGCGCCGCCCGTTCCGCATGAGCCTGTTGCGGCGGGAGGTGTTGGCGCACCTTTTTGCACGTTCCGCAGAATCGGCGGGAGAGCCGGAGTGCGCTGCACGGGAGGTCCTTTCGCTGACCGAAAACGGTTTGGTATGCGGGACTGTGACAGTCCCGCTGACCCCGACCGAGCGGCGGATGGCGGCGCTGTTGCTGGAAGCCAAAGGGAAGGCAGTCACAAGAGCCGCACTGGAAGCCGTGACCGACAGCCCGTCGGCGGGTGGGATTGCGGTCTATATCTGCGGAATCCGAAAAAAGCTGCGCGAGGCTGGAATCGGGACAACGGTTGAAACCGTGCGCGGTGTCGGATATTGTCTGTCCTGCGCGGAAAAAAGCAGAAAAAACACTTGACATCATTTTCGGAGAATGGTATAATATGTATAGAGCGTCGGAGAACGGTTCCGACAACGGAGGAAACACTATGGCAGAACGCAGAATGCTTGCAATTGACCTCGGTGCATCGAGCGGGCGGGGAATTGTCGGGTCGTTCGACGGGAAAAAACTCAGCCTGCGCGAAAATCATCGGTTCTCAAACGACCCAGTCAACCTTTGCGGCAGGCTTTACTGGGATATTCTCAGAATTTTTCATGAAATCAAACTCTCGGTCCAGAAAACCGTTCTGGACGGGGACAAAGTGTCCTCAATCGGCATCGATACGTGGGGCGTGGACTACGGTCTGCTTGACCGGAACGGTCGGCTCCTCGGGAATCCCGTCCATTACCGAGACGGCAGAACCGAGGGGGCGCAGGAACTGGTCAGCCGCAGAATTCCCGCAGAGGAACTGTACGGCACGGCAGGCATCCAGACGCTGAATTTCAATACCATCTATCAGTTGGCGGTGGAGCAGGCGGAAGCCCCCGAGCGCTTGGCATTGGCGGAGCGGATGCTCAACATCCCCGACCTGCTCAACTATTTCCTTACGGGGAACATGGCAAACGAATACACCATTCTTTCCACCGGGGCGCTTCTGGACGCGAAGAAGCGCGACTACGCGTGGGACCTGCTCGACCGCCTCGGCATTCCGAGACGGCTGTTCGGTCCGGTCGTCAAGCCCGGGACCGACATGGGAACGCTCCTGCCGCAGGTGCAGGGCGAGACGGGAAAGACCGACGCGCGGGTGCTGACGGTTGCATCGCACGATACGGCAAGCGCGGTCATCGCAGTTCCCACCGAGGAAAAGGACTTCCTTTATATCAGCAGCGGGACATGGTCCCTTATGGGGACCGAGTTGCCCGAGCCGCTCATCAGTGAGGAAAGCCGCGCGGCGAACTTCACCAACGAGGGCGGTGCCTGCGGAACCGTCCGCTTCCTTAAAAATATCATGGGACTTTGGATTATTCAGGAGTCCCGCAGACAGTGGAAGCGCGAGGGAAAGGACTACAGTTTTGCGCAGATGGAAGCGTGGGCAAAGGAAAGCCCCGCGTTCCGGAGCCTGATTGATGTGGACGCGCCCGATTTCGCGACCCCCGGGAATATGCCCGAGAAGATTCGCGACTTCTGCCGCAGAACGGGTCAGCCCGTGCCGGAAACGGTGGGCGAGGTGGTCCGTTGCATCTACGAAAGTCTGGCGCTCAAGTACCGTTCGGTTGCCGAACGGGTCATGGCGCTGATGGGGAGACAGGCGAAAGTGATTCACGTCGTGGGCGGCGGAACCAAGGACCGCTTCCTCTCCCAGATGACCGCGGATGCCTGCGGAATTCCCGTTTGTGCGGGACCCGAGGAAGCAACCGCAATCGGCAACCTGATGATGCAGTTAATGGCGGCGGGCGAAGTGTCGGGACTTTCCGACGTGCGCCGCGTTGTGGCGGCATCTTTTGACAGACAACAGTATCTTCCGACCAACGACCGGAATATGTGGGACGAAGCATACGGCAGAATCTGTACACTCTATCGGTAAATGCGGAAAGATTGGAATCTTTCCGATTCGGCGAATACAAACCTGCCGAACCGTGTACGGGTCTGCCGCACGCGGATACAAGGGCATAAAGGAGCGTCTGTATGACGGCTCCGAGAGAAAAACATATTTTTGGAGGCATTTATGAAGGACAATCGTTGCGGAGAACTTGGCGTTATCGGGATGAAAGGTTGTGAGAAGTTCACCTCGCAGGTGGACTACTACCTGCGGGACTGGCGCAGACACGGCGGAGACGGGACGTTCGTCATCAACGCGGAATGCCTGCGGTTCGGTTCGGGTGAGGGCAAAGCAGTTCTCCACGAGTCCATGCGGGGCAAGGACATTTTCATCATCTGCGATACCTTTAACTACGGCGTGACCTACAAGATGTACGGGATGACCGTTCCGATGGGGCCCGACGAGCATTTCGCCGACCTCAAGCGTATCATCGCGGCAATCGAGGGCAAAGCAAGACGCATCACGGTCATTATGCCGATGCTCTACGAGGGCAGACAGCATAAGCGCAGCGGCAGGGAGTCGTTGGATTGCGCGTTGATGTTGCAGGAACTGGTCAATATGGGCGTGTCGAACATTTTGACTTTCGATGCGCACGACCAACGTATTTGCAACGCGATTCCGCTTTCGGGCTTTGATAACGTTCAGCCGACCTACCAGATGATTAAGGCACTGGTGCGGGCGGTCCCCGACGTGCAGATTGACAAGGACCACATGGTCATCATTTCTCCCGATGAGGGCGCGATGTCGCGGTGTATGTACTATTCCTCGGTCCTCGGTCTTGACATCGGGATGTTCTACAAACGCCGCAACTATTCCATCGTTGTCAACGGCAGAAACCCGATTGAGGCGCACGAGTACCTCGGACAGGACCTGCACGGAAAAGATGCGATTGTCGTTGACGATATGATTTCTTCGGGCGAATCCATGATTGACGTATGCCGTCAACTCAAGGAAAAGGGCGCGAACCGCGTGTTCTGCTTTGCAACGTTCGGTCTGTTCACCGACGGTTGCGACAAATTCGACCAAGCGTCCGCCGAAAAAGTCTTTGATAAAGTCTTTACCACCAACCTGACCTACCGTCGCCCCGAACTTGCCTCCAAGCCGTGGTACGTTGAGGTCAACATGTGCAAGTATGTGGCGTACCTGATTGATACGCTCAACAACGATGAAACCATCAGCGCGCTCCTGAATCCGGTCAAGCGCATCCAGACCCTGATGGACAAGCATCGCAGTGCGCAGGCGTCCCAAATGAAGATTGAGTTTGAGGACCAGAACTGAGACTGTTACATATCCGAAAACGGCTGCTTTGACAGCCGTTTTCGTCGGAAAAGGAGACGTTGCTACATGAAAAAACAGAATCTGACGGATGCGGTCAGGGTCATTCCCGTGGTCGTGATTCGGGACCTTTCGGAGACCGTTCCGACACTGGAAGCACTCTGCGACGGCGGGATTCCCGCAGCGGAAATTACATTCCGCACATCCTGTGCGGCAGAAGCAATCCGCATCGGCAGGGAGCGGTTCCCCAAGATGCACGTCGGTGCGGGGACCGTTGTCAATGCGGAGCAGGCAAGAACTGCGCTTGCGGCGGGGGCGGAATTCGTGGTGTCCCCGGGGCTGAGTGCGGGGGTGGCGGAGGTCTGCCGCGAGGCGGGGATTCCGTATTACCCCGGGTGTGTGACGCCGACCGAAATTATGGCGGCTCTGGAACTCGGCATTACGACCGTGAAATTCTTCCCCGCAAACGTTTACGGGGGACTTGCGAGCATCAAAGCGCTGTCGGCACCGTTTCCGCAGGTGAAGTTTTTGCCAACGGGCGGGGTGGACCTCGGAAACCTTGCGGAGTACCTTGCATGTGATAAAATCGTCGCAGTGGGCGGCAGTTTCATGATGAAAGGCGACATCCGCGAAAACTGTCGAAAAATTCGGGAGGTTATCGGATGAAAGTCGTTACGTTCGGAGAAATTATGATGCGCCTGACTACGCCTGCGCATGAGCGTTTGGTGCAGGCAAGGTCCTTGGAGGTCACGTTCGGCGGTGCCGAAGCGAACGTGGCAGTTTCGCTTGCCTTTATGGGAGACGAGGCGGAATTCGTTACCAAACTGCCTGATAACGACGTTTCGCAGGCGGCAATCAACAGCCTGCGCGCGTGGGGCGTGGAAACGGGGCGGATTGTGCGCGGCGGTGCGCGGATAGGAACCTATTACTTGGAACGCGGCGCGTCGCAAAGGCCCTCCAAGGTGGTCTACGACCGTGCGAATTCCGCAATCGCACAGGCGGGTGCGGATGAGTTTGACTGGGAGAAAATCTTCGACGGTGCGGACTGGTTCCATCTGACGGGAATCACGCCCGCGCTCGGCAACGGCGTGGCGGCGGCAAGCCTTGCGGCGTGCAAGGAAGCAAAAAAGCGCGGTATGACGGTCTCGTTTGACCCCAACTATCGCGCCAAGTTGTGGAGCGTGGAAGCGGCGGCGGAAGCGATGCGACGCTATCTGCCGTATGTGGACGTACTGATTACGAACGAGAATCAGGCAGGGGACCTGTTCGGCGTCCGGACCCCCGCAGAGGAAGTCAGCGGGGATGACGTGACCGACCGCGGGTATCTTGCTCTGGCGCAGGCGTTGCAGGCGCTCTATCCGAATCTGCGCATGATTGCGCTGACCGAACGGCGGACATTTTCCGCAGAGGTCAACAGTTTCTGCGCGAAACTGTGGGACGGAAAGACGCTTTCCGCTTCCGAAAAGTATCGGATTGAAATCGTTGACCGCGTCGGCGGTGGTGACGCATTTGCGGCGGGGTTGATTTACGCTCTGCGGCACGGGCAATCTGCGGCGGACGCGGTGCGGTTCGCGGCGGCGGCAAGTTGCCTGAAACATTCGGTTGAGGGAGACTTCAATCCCGCAACCGTCGCGGAAGTCAACGCGCTTGCAAAAGGAAATGCAAACGGGCGCGTGCAGCGTTAAGGCAATACCGCGCAATTTACGGTTGGCGAATTCGTTCGCGACTTTCCCGTCATACTTCACAAAAATTCGACTTCGCAATTGAACCATCGGAATTGCGCGGTATTGCCTTGATTTTTGTCTGTTCTGACGAAATTTCTCCTTTTTGAAAAAAAGAAGCACAAGATGTTGTGGTCCCAACATACAACCGCCCATAAATATGGTATACTATGCGCAGAAGAGACGATACTTCGGCGCGAAAGGAGGGCGAGGGTATGATGGGAAGAATCCATTCCTATGAAACACTCGGCGCGGCGGACGGTCCCGGGTTGCGGTTTGTCCTGTTTTTGCAGGGGTGTGGACTGAGATGCCGCTACTGTCACAATCCGGACACATGGAATGTCTGCGGCGGAGAGGAAATGTCCGCGCAGGATGTGGCAAACGAGGTTGCGCGGTACCGTGGCTATTTCGGCAAACGAGGAGGCTTTACCGCAAGCGGGGGAGAACCGCTTCTGCAATTGGATTTCCTCTGTGAGTTGTTTGAACGGCTGAAAAAAATGGGAATTTCCACCGCGCTTGACACCTCGGGGGCGCCGTACCGGACCGAGGACCGCCGCTATGATACATTGCTCCGTGTGACCGATTTGGTCTTGCTTGACATCAAGCATATTGACGATGCGACCTGTCGGCGCCTGACCGGGCAAGGGAACGCCGCAACGCTTGCGTTTGCGGAGCGCCTTTCACGGGAGGGAATTCCGATGTGGATTCGGCAGGTGTTGGTCCCCGATTGGACCGACCGCGAGGAGGATTTGCAAAAAACGCGGCAATGGATTGACGGGCTTTCCACCGTGGAACGTGTGGAAGTGCTTCCGTATCACACACTTGGACGGGGGAAATACGAAAAATTGCGTATTCCGTACCCCCTTGAAGGTATCCCGACTCCCGACACGGACGCGGTGAGACGGGCTGAAACAATACTGTTCGGCAATCCGGAATATATCTCGGCAAGCCGTAAAAAGGAGAACACATGAACAATCGGGCTTGGCAGGGATTCCGTCTCGGAAAATGGAGCAACGGAGAAATCGATACGCGCGATTTTATTCAGCGCAATTATACCCCGTATACGGGTGACGCGTCCTTTTTGGCAGGACCGACCGCCGCAACGGTGACGCTCTGGAACGAAATTCTGGAACTGTCTGCCAAAGAACAGGCGGCGGGCGGAGTCCTCGACGCGGACAATACCATCGTTTCGGCAGTCAACAGCCATGCGGCGGGCTATCTGGACAAGACGTTGGAGAAGATTGTCGGTCTGCAAACGGACAAGCCTTTCAAACGTCCGATGCACCTCTCGGGCGGACTGCGCATGGCGGAGCAGTCGCTGAAAATGTACGGTTATGAGATTGACCCGCAGGTTGAAACTTTCTATCGGAACTATCGCAAAACGCACAATGACGGTGTGTTTGATGCGTACACGCCCGAGATGCGGCGTGCGCGTTCCGCACATATCCTGACGGGGCTTCCCGATGCCTACGGCAGGGGGCGGATTGTGGGAGATTACCGCCGCGTTGCGCTGTACGGCGTGGATTATCTGATTGCCAAAAAGGAAGAGGACAAGGCGCAGATTGACGGGGATATGACCCCCGAAAAGATTCGTGACCGTGAGGAGATTGCCGAGCAGGTCCGCGCGCTGAATGCGCTCAGAGAAATGGCGGCAGCATACGGCTTTGACATCTCCAGACCTGCCGAGAACGCGCAGGAGGCGGTCCAATGGCTGTATTTCGGCTATCTGGGCGCGGTCAAGGACCAGAACGGCGCGGCAATGAGCATCGGGAGAAATACGAACTTCCTCGACATCTATATCAGGCGCGACATGGAAAACGGCACGCTGACCGAGGAGGATGCGCAGGAGTTGATTGACCAGTTCGTGATGAAACTGCGGATTGTCAAATTCATGCGGACCAAGGAATACAACGAGTTGTTTTCGGGCGACCCGACATGGATTACCGAGTCCATCGGCGGTATGGGATGCGACGGCAGACCCCTCGTGACCAAAACCTCGTTCCGTATTCTGCACACGTTGGTCAATCTCGGACCGGCGCCGGAGCCGAACCTGACGGTGCTTTGGAGCGAGCGGTTGCCCGAAAACTTCAAAAAATTCTGCGCGGAAATATCGGTCAGAACCTCTGCGATTCAATACGAGAGCGACGATTTGATGCTTCCCGAAATGGGCGACGACTATTGCATTGCCTGCTGTGTGAGCAGTATGCGGGTCGGAAAGGATATGCAGTTCTTCGGCGCGCGGGCGAATCTGGCAAAATGCCTGCTCTATGCAATCAACGGCGGTCGGGATGAGTTGGTTACCGACAAAAAAACGGGGGAGCCGTTGCAGGTCTCGCCCGAATACCGCCCGATCGAGGGAGACGGTCCTCTGGATTACGCGGAGGTTACGAAAAAATTTGATTGCATGATGGATTGGTTGGCGGGACTGTATGTCAATACGCTGAATCTGATTCACTATATGCACGACAGGTATTCCTACGAAGCGCTGGAAATGGCACTGCACGATACGCAGGTGCGCCGTTTCTTCGCAACGGGAATCGCAGGACTTTCCTGCGCGGTCGACTCGCTGTCCGCAATCCGTTACGCCAAGGTTTATCCGATTCGCAACGAAAAGGGTTTGGTAACCGATTTCCGCATCGAGGGCGACTTCCCGAAATACGGCAACAACGATGACCGTGCGGATTCGATTGCCGTGGAGTTGGTGCGGCGGTTTATGAAGAAAATTGAGTCGCATCAGACCTACCGTGATTCGGTTCCCACTATGTCGATTCTGACCATCACGTCCAACGTGGTGTACGGAAAAAAGACGGGGACAACCCCCGACGGTCGCCGCGCAGGTGAGCCGCTTGCCCCGGGGGCAAATCCCATGCACGGCAGGGACAGTCACGGCGCATTGGCTTCCCTGGAGTCGGTTGCAAAATTGCCGTATGAGTATGCGCGGGACGGAATTTCCAATACGTTCAGTGCAACGCCGTCCTCGCTCGGTCGGAGTGATGCGGAGCGCACAGAAAATCTCGTGGATTTGATTGATGGGTACGTTCGTTCGGGCGGCTACCATTTGAATATCAACGTATTCAATCGGGAAATGCTGCTGGATGCGCAGAAGCATCCCGAAAAGTACCCGCAACTGACGATTCGCGTCAGCGGTTACGCGGTCCGCTTCAACAAACTGACGCGCGAGCAGCAGGACGAGGTCATCTCGCGCACGATTCACGAATCCATGTAAAAGAACGCCCTGCCGCAGTGCGGCAGGGCTGTTTTCAGCTTTTCTTTCGGAAATAATATAGTCCTTCAAAATCGGCTTGCTCGTATTCCGCTTTCGACATCCAGCGGTCGTAGGGCTGTTCCCATGCGCCCGTTGTTTCGTCAAAGTCGGCAACCGAGTAGCAATAGCGGCGGCTCTCTTCGTTCGAGCCGTAGAAGGCCAGCGCGACATAGCGGCGCGGCTCGAGACCGTTTCCTTGCCACGAATAGGCAGTTGCGCGGTCGGTGGTGACCTGACTGGTCACGCCCGTTTCCGCGTCGCGCAGGGTCTCCACGGTGTGCGTAAAGCCGAACACCAGCTCCTGCTCCTTGTCCACGGCAAGCGTGTGCTTTTCTTCAAACGCACTGCTTGCCCGATAGGAGCCGTCCGCGGTTTGCAAAAAGACCTGCTCGGTGACCTCGTCGCCGTCTGCCGTAATGGCAATCACCAAGTCGTTTCTGCCGTCAAAATTGAGGTCCATGAGGCGAAAGCCGTAGGTTCCGTTCCTCTTTCCGACGGTGCGGTCAGAGTAGACGCGGGTCTGCCAGATTTCCTTGCCGTCCTGTTTTACCGAGATGTAAGACGCGCGGGAGCCGCCGAGAATTTCAATGGTACGGTCTCCGTCCTCAACCGAATACAGCAACTCTTTTTTGGCGCAGGAGGAGAGCGAGCAGAGGAGCGCGGCTGCGAGGAGCAGTCCGCAAAGCAGGCGTGTTTTCATGGGTTTGTACCTTTCTATGAAAAATCCCCCGCGCGGCGGGGGTGGCTTCATCTGTAAGCCGGGTTCTGTCGGGAACGGTCATCAATCTCCGCGTTCCGTCGCCGGAACGCTCCGAAAGCAGTGCTTTCGTGCCACCTCTGACGATATGCCGGACAAGCCGTCCTTGGGGTGTTGCTTCGGATAGGGTTTACAGCGGACTCATGTTACCATGAGAACGGGTGAGCTTTTACCTCGCCTTTCCATCCTTACCGCAAAACGCGGCGGTTTCTTTCTGTTGCACTTTCCCGGCGGTTACCCGCGGCTGACGTTATCAGCTATCCTGTCCTGTGAAGCCCGGACTTTCCTCACGGTAATACCTTACGGCAACATACCGCGCGACCGTTCAACGAAGCCACCTTTATTATACACCAATCCGCGCGGGTTGTCAAGCAAAATCGGCAATTTTTTCGGTTTCGACCGTCACCGCCGCTTGCCGAACAGTTCGAGCAGTTTGAAACGCGCGCGGTAGACGGGGCGATTGGTTTCGGTGATGACGCGGTATTGCGAGGGTGTCAGCCCGACCGAAATGAATTCCTCCTCTGCTTTGTCGCGCGAAACGCTTGCCGCGCCGAGGCAAAGCGGGGGATAGAGACAGCACCACCAGTTCTTTCCCGCCGCCTCGCCGATGCAGACGCGCATGGAGAGATAGTCCCCCGCGGGAAAACAGAAACTGTCGTATGTGCGCTCGGGATAACTTTCCGTGCCGAAAAGGATTGTCACTTCTTCGTCCCGTCCGTCCGAAATCAGCGCCCCGTGTGCGGCGGCAAGAACGTCGGCTTCATGCTCCCGCAAAAGCGCTTCCGCCGTGTCGCGGTCGGGGCAGTCCTCAAGGAGCGGCGCAGTGACCGTCAGAATCGCGTCCCGCACTTTCAGTTTCCGCGCTTGGTCCTCCTCGCTGTCAGAATTTGCCAGAACGTGGAGACGGACCACGCTGTCATAGATTTTTGCCTCGCCGTGGACGGGGAACAACCCGACCACAAGCAGGACTGCCATCAGCACCAACACGACCACAATCACTCTTTTCTGCATAAAAACAGACCTCCCATATGTTTTTGATGATACCATCATGGACCGTTTGGGAGGTCTTTATTCATTTTTTCGCAGAAAAATCGATTGTACCGATGAGCATTTCCGCCGCGCTGTCGATGTCGGGGGCGTAGACCGTACAACCTGCTGCTTTTTCGTGACCGCCTCCGCCGAATTGTGCGCAAAGGTTTGCGACGTTGTAGGAACCGGACGAACGAACCGACGCGCGGAAAATGCCCTCCTCGGTCGGCTGTCGCAGGGAGATCGCCACTTCCACACCCTCCAACGAACGCGCCACGTCAACCAAGGTTTCAAGGTCGCAGTCCTCCAGTCCCGCCGCGATGCGTTCCGCATGGGAAACCGCAATCAGCGCGACCCGCCCGCCGTGGCTGACGCGCAGGTGTTCCACGCCCATTGCTTCGGCACGGAGCAGTCCGAGCGGTTTGGAGTCGAACAAACGGTGGTTGATGTCCGCGCAGTCGATGCCGGTTGCAACCAGTTCCGCCGCGCGGCGGTGCGTGTCCGGCGTGACGTTGGAATACCGGAAGCACCCCGTGTCACTGCTGATGGCGGCATAGAGCAACTTCGCCATGCGCGGGGTCAATCGCGTGCGATTCTCTTTCTCCAAACGGTGAATCAGGTCAAAAATGATCTCACCTGTTGCCGCCGCATGTGGGTCGATATAGAAATCGGCAAACGGTGTTCCGGTTCCGTGATGGTCAATCATCAGGTCGGTCCGTGCTTCAAAGCGCTCCCGCAGAGCGCCGAGTTGGGCAGGGGAGGCGACATCCACCGAAACGACCCGCACGTCGGAAAAGTCCGCAGGAATCGAGACGGGCAGAACGCTTTTTTGCGCGGGGGCGGAAAGAAAGCGCAGGCGCTCTGGAATTTCGCTCTCGCATATGCACCACGCGCGACTGCCGAGAGAAGCCAGCAACTCTCGGAGGGCAAATGCCGACCCTACCGCGTCGCCGTCGGGGTTGCGGTGCAGAAGCAGGAGCGTGTCCCTCTGCCCCGGCTCGGTCAGCATCCCGCAGAGTGCGTCAAACGCGATGGGGGAAAAACACCGCTCAGGCATCGTTGTCACCGTCCTCGGTCGGTTCCTCTTCGTCCGAGATGTCCAAGGTGTTCAGAATCGACGAAATGTGCGCACCGTAGGTGATGGAGTTGTCCCGCACAAAGGTCAGTTCGGGCGTGATGCGCAGGTTCAGTCCCGCCGCCAGTTCGCGACGGATGAAACCTGCCGCCGCTTTCAGACCTTTTGCCAGTTCCTTTTCATCCCCGCGTAGGGCAGAGTAATAGATTTTGGCGTATTTCAGGTCTGCCGTACAGTCGACCGCAGTTACGCTGACGAACGCGTCCTGTACACGCGGGTCCTTGACCCGTCGCAATATTTCCATCATTTCCCGCCGCATCTCGTCGTTGATGCGGTCGCGTCTGTATTTAGCCATTTTTTCAGTTCCTCTCTTTCATGAAGAAACCGGAGAGAAAACGCCGCGGCATTCTCCCTCCGGTCAAAGCGTAACGGTTACGCGTGTCGGGTCAGTCCATATTCTCGGGATTGGTAATCACGTCCGAGGCGGATGCGGATAATCCCGCGCTTTCTTCCTCGGCGGCGTTCCCGGTTGCTTCCGAGACGGTCCCGTCGGCATCCTCGTCTTTTGGCAGTTCCGCCGGCTTTTGCTTCTTCGCCACAAATTTATCATACAACTTTACGGCAATGAAAACCAACCCCGCAAGGATGAGCAGTGCTTTGATGAGCGTCCACCAACCGGAGTGGCTCCGTCTCACGACCATAACTTCCTGTTGCTTCTTCATTTTCAATCCTCCGTTTGAAACCGATGTGCGGAATCATTCTTAAGGGTATTATACCATACCGGCGTAAAAAAAGCAAGTCCTTTTCCGAAAAAAATCGGAAAAAGCCTTTTTTTTTTCGGGAAAATGTGATAAAATAAAGGAAATCGGAAAGCGGGGTGATATTGTGACCTATCGGGAACTGTGCGGGCGACTGTCGGCGGGCGGCGTGGAAGCGGCGGAATTCGAGGCGGAATGCCTGATGGAGGACCTTTGCGGCGCGGACCGTTTCGCGCTTCTGTCCGAACCGGACCGCGACTATCCGTCCCAAGCCCTGGAGTCTGCGCTTGCGCGGCGGCTTGACCGCGAGCCGCTTCAGTACATCCTCGGGACATGGAGTTTTTACCGCGGGACCTTTCGCGTCGCCCCCGATTGTCTCATTCCGCGCGCCGACACCGAGGTTCTGGTGGAGGAAGCAATCCGCCGCCTGCCACACGGAGCGTACTTTGCCGACTTCTGTACGGGAAGCGGCTGTATCGGCATTGCCACACTGGCAGAACGCCCCGATACCCGCGCCATCGGTGTGGACCTCTCGCAGGGCGCTCTGGATATTGCCGCCGAGAACGCGGTGCGGAACGGCGTTTCCGACCGTTTCCGTCTGCTTCGCGCAGACCTTTTGACCGCCGCCCCCGAGACGCTCGGGCGCTTTGATGCGATTCTTTCCAATCCGCCCTATATCCGCTCGGAAGTGGTGGACACGCTGTCGGCAGAGGTACGGCATGAACCGCGCATGGCACTGGACGGCGGCGCGGACGGTCTGGTCTTTTACCGCGCGCTGTTGCGGTTTGCGGGAGCATGTCTGACCGACGGCGGCTTTTGCCTGTTCGAGATTGGATATGACCAAGGCGAGGCAATTCGTTCGCTTGCCGCAGCGCGCGGCTTTGCATGTGAAGTGAAGCGGGACCTCGGCGGTCGGGACCGTGTTGCCATTCTGACGCGCGGCGCATAATATAGTAACAGTCTATTGAAATACGGGAGTGAACATATGAAAATTGCAGTTCTTGCAGGGGGACTTTCGCCCGAGCGCGAGGTGTCGCTCAGTTCGGGAAGCCTGATTGCCAATGCGTTGATGGAAAAGGGACATCGTGTCCTGCTTCTGGACGTCTATCGCGGGATACGCGACCTGCCCGAGGATATTGACAGCCTGTTTCGCGGGGAGGAGCGCTACATACACACCGTGACCGAGCAGGTCCCCGATTTGGAGGCGCTCCGCCGCGAAGTGGGCGTCGGCAACGCGTTGGTGGGACCGAATGTTGCGCGCGTTTGCCAATGCGCCGACCGCGTATTTCTTGCGCTTCATGGTGCGATGGGGGAGAACGGTCAACTTCAGGCATATCTGGACAGTTGCGGCATCGGCTATACCGGTTCCGGCTACGCGGGCTGTCTGCTTGCCATGGACAAGGAACTTTCCAAACGGCTGTTCCGCGACGCAGGCATTCCCACGCCGGAATGGGTCTGGTACGACACGGTGGACGGGAATCCGGATGACCTGATTGCGCAGATTGGCTTGCCCTGCGTGGTGAAACCGAACGACTGCGGTTCAAGCGTCGGTGTTTCGATTGTTTCCGACCGTGCGGCACTGGAAGCGGCGCTGTCCGATGCGGCAAAGTGGGGGCGGCGTGTTCTGGTGGAGAAAAAAATTGTGGGGCGCGAGTTGACGGTCGGTGTTCTGGACGGTCGCGCACTCCCGCCTGTTGAGATTATCCCGAAAAGCGGATTTTACGATTACAAAAACAAGTACCAGGGGACAACGCTTGAAATTTGCCCCGCCGAACTTCCCGCCGAGGTCACGTCCCGCGTCTCGTCTCTCTCTCTGCGCGCCTTTGAGGTCCTGCGGCTTGACGGTTACGCGCGCTTCGATTTCATTCTGGACGCAAACGGCACGCCGTGGTGTCTGGAAGCAAACGCACTCCCGGGCATGACCCCGACCAGTCTGCTCCCGCAGGAAGCCGCCGCGGTCGGCATCTCCTATCCCGACCTCTGTGAGCGCATTCTGATGCTGTCGATGCGGAAAGGGAGGTGAGTAGAGGTCGTGGGGCGTTGCCCCACACCCTATTTAAGGGACTTTTTGGAAAAAGTCCCTTAAGGCATTACCGCGCAATCCGCGCATGGCGCACTTGCTTGCGTCTTTTCCGTCATACTTCACAAAAATTCTTGCCAGTAGCGCTGCTACAGCCTGCGAATTTTTGTATTGTCTGACGAAAAATCCGACTGCGCAATTCCACCATCGGAATTACGCGGTAATGCCTTAAAAATCCCCAAAAACTTTCACCACAGGGCGGGATTCCCTACGGAATCCCGCCCTGTGGTGAAATTCTTGAAGGTTCTTAGGAAACTTCTTTTAAGAAGTTTCCTAAGTGGGGTGCGGGGCAACGCCCTGCGACCTTATCTTTCAGACTTTATGCTCTCTTGGAAAGAACCTCGGTTTCGTAGGTTTTGACGGAGGAGAACCAGGATTCGGAGCCGTCAACGCCGGCGCGGCGGCAGAACTCTGCCCAAACGTCGCCGACGGGGTAGAACTTCAGTTCTTCCTGAAGCATCATCAACTCAGTGAAATCGCGGTTGTCCTGCATTGCGCGCAGTTTCTCGTTCGGGAGCAGGAGCGCGGTGAGCAGTGCTTTCTGAACCGAGCGCATTCCGATGACCCAAGCCGCAATGCGGTTGATGGAAGCGTCGAAATAGTCGGTTGCGAGAATCACGCGGTCGAGCGCGTCGTTGCGAACGACTTCTTTCATCATTTCAACCGTTTCGTCGTCGTAGCGCACAACGTGGTCGGAATCCCAACGAACGCCGCGCGTGATGTGCAGCGCGATACGCGGATTGAAGCAGAGCAGAGCGGAAATTTTGTCGGAAACGACCTCGGTGGGGTGATAGTGTCCGTTGTCCATCAGCGGAACGATGCCGCGCGTGGTTGCATAGGAAAGCGCGAACTCGGCGGAGCCTGCAGTGTAGGATTCCAGACCGATTCCGAACACCTTGGATTCCAGCGTTACAAGCACCTTTTCTTTGTCGTAGCCGCAACCGAGAATCTTGTCAAGCGAGTCCATGTAGCGCATACGCGGACCGAGACGGTCGGCGGGAACGTCTTTCATGCCGTCTGGAATCCAGATGTTCATCAGGCAGGGGGTGCCGGTTTCGTTGGCGAAATACTCCGCCACACGGATGCAGGCGATACCGTGACGAATCCAGAACGCGCGAATCTCCTCGTTCGGGTTGGTCAGTGTGCCGCCCTCAGCCAAGGGGTGCGAGAAATAGGTGGGGTTGAAGTCCAGACCCAGACCGCGCGCTTTTGCGTAGTCTACCCACGGCTTGAAATGTTCGGGCAGAATTTGGTCGCGGTCAACGGGCTTGCCGTCGGGGTAGATGCCGTAGAATGCGTGGACGTTGACGCGATGCTTCCCGGGAATCAGCGAAAATGCCTTATCCAAATCCTGCATCAGTTCCTCGGGGGTCCGAGCCGCACCGGGGTAGTTGCCGGTTGCCTGAATGCCTCCCGTCAGCGCGCCTGCGTTTTCAAAGCCGCGCACGTCGTCGCCCTGCCAACAGTGCATGGAAATTCGAATGTCGGAAAGGCGTTTGATAGCCGCCTCGGTGTCCACACCGATTGCCGCATAGCGTTCTTTTGCCGATTCATAACGGTTCATTTGCATATCCTCCCAAAAAATCGATTTTCGGTCATAGTTTCTGTCTTTATTATAAAATAAATTCCCGTAATTTGCAAGCGGTTAGAGGAAAAATGAAAAAACAGCCATCCAACAGGAAAAAATGTCTCCTGTCGGATGGCTGTTTTGCTGTTTCGGAATCAGTGTGTCAGGAAGAACATCGCGGCAAAGAGGACTGTGATCATCCAAGTGCCGACGTTGATTTCTTTCACCTTTCCGGTGAAGAGTTTCACAAGGACATAGGAAATCAGACCGAACGCGATGCCGTAAGAGATGTTATAGGCAAAGGGCATCATGACGAGGGTCAGGAAAGCGGGGAGCGCTTCGGACGGATTGTGCCAATCGATGTCGCGGACGCCGCCCATCATGAGGATGCCGACGTAAATCAGCGCCGCCGCATATGCGCAAGCGGGAATGAGCGCCGCAACGGGAGCAAAGAACAACGCGATGAGGAAGAGCGCCGCCGTAAACATCGAGGAAAGTCCGGTCCGTGCGCCTGCCGCGACGCCCGAGGAGGACTCCACAAAAGTGGTGACCGTCGAGGTTCCGCAAACCGCGCCCGTGCAGGTCGCAATCGCGTCCGCGAGCATTGCGCGGTCCATGTTCGGGACCGTTTCTTCGCCCTTTTCGTTGTGCGTCAGCAGGTTTCCTGCCTTGCAGGCAGCCCAAAGGGTTCCCATTGTGTCAAACATATCCACCATGCAGAACGCCAACGCGGAGGTGAGGAATGCGATGACAAGCCCCGTGACCGAGTGTCCCTCCATGCCGAGGTAACCCGAGAAATCAAAGCCCTCGGTAAAGACCTTGCCAAATGCCATTGTGCCGAATTCCTTGAACGCGGTCAGAGGATTCATCGCGTTTTCCGTCAGGAACCCGTAACTGAAATCGGAAATCGTCAGGCTGAGCAGGTAGTAAACTGCCGTGCCGCCGAGAATGCTCCACATAATCGCGCCCTTGAAGCCTTTTTTTGGAGAGGACCGCAATGGCAACCACCGTGGCAATCGTAACGAGCAGAGGCATGACGCTGCGCCACGTTGCACTGCCGAGCAGATTGAACGATGCGAGCGTGACACCGGTATCGGCGGTAGCATTTTGAGCCGCAAGCCATATTATAGCATACGGAGATTGAAAAGTCAACCTTATTTTGTGTTTTTGTCGTCGGCGTTGCGATTTTGTCGGAAAATCTCAAACGCGAGGACCGCACAGGCGGCGGAGGAGGAGAGGGAACCGCGAAATTCCCGCCCGTAATCCACGCGGACCACCGCGTCGGACGCGTCAAGAATCTTTCGGGAAATGCCGCGTTTCTCACCGCCCACCACCAGAAGCAGAGGGTAGCGGAGCGGCTCGTCGAAAACCGAAACCGAATCGCGGATGCCTGCCGAAAGAATGCGGTAACCCGCCGCACGGAATTCGCGTATCAACGTGTCGGCGTCGGCAACCGACAGTTCCAGTTTTTCCGAGGTTCCAGCCGAGGATTTTGCCACCACGCCCGCGGCGTGCATCCAATGCCGCGGCGGCAGAACCACACCGGTGGCGCCTGCCGCATAGAGTGAGCGGAGTGCATTGCCGAAGTTGTAGGGGTCTTCCATGCCCTCCGTATAAACGTAAAAGCCGTTCGGCTTGATTCGTTCGGCGCTCAGGGGCGGAATCGTTCGGTCCGTGCAGACCGCAACGATTCCGCCGTGCGTGGTGCCTGCGGTCAGGCGGTCAATCTGCCCGGATTCGACAAACAGAACCGGAAAGCCCTGTTCGTGGGATTTTGCGGTCAGGTATCCGATTTCCGCCGCTTTGGAACGGCGTTTCGCACGGTCAATCAGCACGCGCAGAATCCGACGGTCGTTGACCTCCTGCGGTGTGTTCAGAAGCGCGGAGACGGAAGTCATTCCCTCCAGAAGCACCTCATTTTCGGAATCGGCTTGTATTTTTTCCATAATATGTTCTCTTTTTTTTTATTTTTTCCGTTTCTTTCATAGAATGGAACTACATAGATACACGGGCAGACGAAGGAGGATGAGCAATGTCGGTATCGGATTGGAGCGGCAGAGCCAGATGCGTGGTTCTGGGAGAATATCTTGCGGAGAATAAAACGACGGTGCGCCAAGCGGCGGCGGTGTTCGGGGTCAGCAAAAGCACGGTACATAAGGACGTGACCGAAACGCTGCGGTTCGTAAACCGACCGCTGTGGGAGGAGGTCCGCCTCGTCCTGTTGCAGAACAAGGAGGAGCGGCATCTGCGCGGCGGAGAAGCCACGCGCATCAAGTATTCCGCCATGCACGGGCAGGGAAAAGCCTGATTTCGGATTCAGCGCCGCGCATCGGTCGGTTTCATCGTCAGAAGTGCCTCCAGAGTGACCTTGCCGAAATCCGCTTCGGCAAGGTCTGTTGCCGAGCGAAAATCGTAGTAAGCGGCGCTACCAGGGGTGTTGACCGAGGTCCCGAACAGCACGGTCGCATTCCGTCTCATCAGAATGCGCAGGGCATCGCGGATTTTGGGGTCTTTCAGAGAAAGATAGTTGAATTGATAGACCACGTTTTCCAGTCGGAGCAAGCGGTCGGCGTCGGCTTTCGGGAATTCGTTGATAAAGTGGTCGGCTTCCATAATCATCGGACGGGCAGGGGTATGGTAAAGCAAGCGGTTCCATTCCTGCGCATCCTCCTGCTTCATGCCGTTCCACGGAAGCAGGACAGGCAACAGGTCAAGTTTCGGCAGACACAGTTTCAAAAGTCCCGCCGTTTCCGAAACGCCGGGGCGCAGGCGGAGATAGCCGCCCGCCAACAGGCGCACACCCTGCGGCAGGACCTGCGTTAACTCCCGCATGGCGCGGTCACGTTCCAGAAGAAAACAGGGGAGCGATTCCTGCGTGCAGTCGAACTCCGCCATCATGCAGAAACGACGGATTCCGGTCCGTGCGTGCAGGCGGATGATTGCCTCGCGTGCATCCCACGGCGCGGCAATCCATTCTCCCATCATGGGGAGCAGGTGACAGTTCCAGTCGGTCAGCAACTTCATACGGTACCTCGGCAGGTAAACAGTTTATGGGGGCTACAGCATTTGCGGTAGCCCCCGGTTTCGGTGCAGGACACACCGTCGGCAGTCTGAAGAGCCTTGCGGTATGTCACGGTCGATCAGTCATCGCTTTCTTCATCACTTTGGCGCGGCTTGACGAGAATCGTCAGTTTGGTCACGCGCATATCGTCCATTTCCGAAACGACCACAACCATCGTGTGCGTCTCGTCCTCGTCGGTGAAACTGTCCCCGACGTGCGGGTCGGCGTTCAGCCGTTCGATTGCCCAACCGCCCATGGTGGTGTATTCGCATTCAAAGTCGCGCGGCTCGTACTCAATCTCCGAGAAGAAATCGTCGATGTTCATGTCACCCGAGACTTCATAGGTGTTCTCACCGGTTTTGACGAACTCGGGGACGATTTCATCCGATTCATCCCAGATGTCTCCGACCAACTCCTCCAGAATGTCCTCCATGGTCACGATACCAAGCGTTCCGCCGAACTCGTCAACGATGATTGCGATGTGGGTCTTTCTCTCCCGCAGGACCGTCAGCGCGGCGGGGAGTTTCATGGTTTTGTGCAGGAAGCACGGTTCCATGAGAAGCGAACGGATGGCGTCGGTTGACAGGACGGGGGTGTCGATTGCCTGGCGATAGTAGTGGTTGAGATACAGAATGCCGATGATGTTGTCGATGGAATCCTCATAAACCGGAATCCGCGAAAAATGGGAACTTTCAATCACTTTTTGAATTTCATCGGGGGTGTCCAGAATGTCAAACGCCAACATATCGATTCGGGGCGTCATGATTTCCTCGACCGTTGTGTCGCGGAATTCCAGCGTGGACTGAAGCAGGTCGCTCTGGTCCTCGTCAATCACGCCCTCTTCCTCAACCGTGTCGATGATGGAGGACAGTTCCTCCTCTGTCACGGTCGGTCCCTCATCGCTGTCCTTGCCCCATATCTTGGAGAGCAACTTCACAAGTCCCATGACCAACCAGACAATCGGATAAAGAACATAGGTCAGGATGCGAATGGGGTAGGCGAACCAAAGAACCGTGGTGTCGGCGTTGTTCTTTGCGATAATCTTCGGAACAATCTCGCCGAAAATCAGGATGATGAATGTCATAACCAGTGTTGCAATCAAAGAGGCGAGGCTGTCGGAAGTGCTTTCAACCCGCAGCAACAGGGTCATGGTGATGACCGTTGCCGCCGTGGATGCCGCAATGTTGGCAAGGTTGTTGCCGATGAGGATTGCGGAGAGCGCGGAGGTAAAGTTTTCGCTGATTTTATATGCCAGAGCGGCAGTCTTGCTTCCCGCTTCCGCCGATTTTTTCAGGCGCATTTTATTGGACGCATTGAAAGAAATTTCCGAGGCGGAAAAGAATGCGGAGAATAGCACCATGATGAAAATTACAAGAATATATCCTGCCATGGTCACGCCTCCTGTCCGTCATCCGCCGAAGCGGTTTGTTCATCCTCGGGAATCACGCGGATGATGACGTGGTCAATCTTGCCGTTTTCCACGTTCTCAACGGTGAATTCCAGATTTCCCACCGTCACGCAGTCATCCTCTTCCGGCATTTTGTCGAATTTTTCAAGCAGGAGCGAGAGAATCGGGCGCGCGGGATTGATTCCCTGCGGGCATGGAATGCCCATCTTTTCACAGACTTCCCCGCAAATCAGATGCGTGCTGACCTGAAACCGGTTTCCGCCGAGTTTGACGAAGTCGTTGTCTACCACGTCGTCCTCATCCCAGATTTCGCCGACCAGTTCTTCCAGAAAATCTTCAATCGTGATGATACCAACCGTGTGCATCTCCTCATCCCGCACGACACCGAGATAGAATTTGTGCTGACGCATCTCGGTCAGCAGGTCATCAATCAATGCGTCGGGCTTGACGAAATAGGGCGGAATCAGCAGTCCGCGCAAACGGATGTTCGGGTTCTTCAGATAAGCGCGGATGAAAGCGCGAATCTGGAGCGTTCCGATGATGTGGTCAAGGTCACCGTCGTAAACCGGCAGTCGGCTGTGCGTGGTGTTCTTGATTTGTTCCAGAATCTCGGCGTTGGGGAGGGAAGCATCGATTGCAACGATGTCCTGCCGCATGGTCATGACGTCGCGGGCGCGGGTATCGGAAAAATCGAGTGCCGATTTGAACAGGTCGCCCTGTTCCTCGTTCATTACGCCCTCTTTTTCGATGGTGTCGATGATGTCGTAAAGTTCGTCCTCGGTGATGGAGGGCGCCTTTTCGTGCTTCATGAAGCGTTCGGTCAATTTGGTAAAACCGCGTGAAATCAGGGTGAAGAACGAGACGAGCGGGGTCAGAATCTTCATCAGAAAACGCACCGATGCCGCGAAAAGCAGGGAGAGCGAATCGCAACGGTCGTTGGCGAGACTCTTCGGAATCATTTCGCTGAACAGAAATATAATCATCGTGGAGACGATTGTACACCAGAGTGCAACTTCGTCGGTGTTATCGAACAGGCGGGTGGCAATTACGGTCGCAACGGAAGCGGCGGCAATGTGGGTGATGTTGTTTCCGATGAGGATCGTGGTGAGCGCTCGGTCGAAATTGTTTGCGATGTACATCACGCCTTTTGCGCGTTTGTTTCCGTCATCCGCTTTTGCCTTGATACGGATTTTGTTCATCGCGGAGAACGCGCTCTCGGCTCCACCGAAAAACCCGCCGCCGATGACGAACAGAATGAACAACAGAGTCAGTCCCGCAACTCCTTTCTCCGCGGCGGATGAATCCGCGGCGGCAAAAAGCGCCGTTTGTGGGATGTTCCATAACCAACTCCATATGTTCCCGTCTGTGTCCATTTGAAAAACCAACTCCTTTTCAATCAAGAATATTTATCATTATATCATATAAACGAGCGAAAGTCAAGGGCTTTTTACGCCGTTTTAATGAAATCCGTGTACAAATCGCAAAAAATCATTCAAGACGGCGCAATTTGGGGGCAAGCGCGCGCAGATAGTCGTCGCCAAGCATAGTTTCAATCTCTCCGTAGGTGCGGACCTCTGCGCCTGCGGTTTCGTCAAAGATGCGGTCTGTAACCATGTGGCGGAGTGAAGAGAGCAGGGTCGGCTCAATCCAGTAGCGGAACGCGGTGGCGGGGAAACGGGATTCCGACCGCTTCATGCGCAGGTAGAGTGGCAGACCGTCGGACTGGTCGTGCCAGATGTCAACGAAAGCGAGGTCGAATGCCTCGGGTTTCATGTCCCGCTCGGTGAATTCAAACGCGTCGGCATGCAGAACGGTGATTTTGTCTCGGTTTGGAAACTGCGGCAGAATGCAGTTTCGGAAAAGACCGATGAGGTCGGGGTCCCGCTCAATGACCGTCACCGACTGCACCTCGGGCTTCTGCGACGCGTGAAATGTGAAGTAACCAAGTCCCAAGCCGTAGGTCAGGACCCGCCCGTGCGCCTCGCCGATGACCGCACGCATGGTTTCCGCTTCGTTCGGCGTGACGGTCATCCATTCCACGCCGTTTTCGGTGACGGACGGAAAGGAAAAGCGCTCTTCAAAAAAACCGATTTGCGGAATTTCGCGGAAATCGGAGGTCAGAACCGGATGCCCGCAGACGAACGGCTCGAACGCATGGTATTCCCCGTGCGTAAACCGCCATTTGCCGACCGACAGGTCCCCGAAGCGCACCGTTTTCACATATGCGTCGTTGCGGTAAGGCGTGGGGGAAAGACTGCGGACTCCTGCCTGAATATAGACCCGTTCCAAGCGGCGGTCATCCGGATTATCGGGGACATCCAGCCCAATGGATGCAGAAAAGAGCGCACGGAATGCGTCGGCGGCGGGGATTGTGCAGTCGGCGGCAAGGTCGCGGACCGTCCGTGCGTCAAGCAGACGCGGGGTCAGGTTGAGATAGTTCGCATACAGGCGGAGAATGCGGTCATTTTCCTCCGTGATTTTTTTCAGGCGCGCAACGCGGAGTGCGTCCGAGGGGGAGAGCGTCAGTTTCATGTCGGTTCCTTTCCTGAATTCGGTCTTAGCAGTATATATTATAGCATTCTTTGCGAAAAAATGCAACGGGGTCGGCGATATTTGCGCAATGAAAAAACGGTCGGGAGACACTGCTCCGCGACCGCCTTTTACAAACGGACTATAAAACTCTGATTGACGCGTTTATCGAACACAAAAACGCGATGTCAGAGGAAGAAATCCGAAAAATAATCGGCGAAAAGGTTACATTTGACTAAAATAGAAAAGAGCGCGGATTTTCCGCGCTCTTTTCAAAATACCCCTTGCGCCGCGCGCCAAAACATGGTATAATAGAAGCAGAATCGCAACAGGAAAGGAACGGTGAGAACCGAAATGGAACTTGCAAGCATTCTGTCCCATGTGGACCACACGAACCTCAAACAGAGCGCAACGTGGGAGGACATCCGTGCGCTTTGCGACGATGGGCTGACCTATCACACCGCGTCGGTCTGCATTCCGCCCGCCCACGTCCGCGCGGCGGCGGATTACCTTGGCGGCAGACTGCCCGTCTGCACGGTCATCGGCTTCCCGAACGGCTACAACACGACTGCCGCAAAGGTCTTTGAGACCGCAGATGCGGTGAAAAACGGCGCGGATGAAATCGATATGGTCATCAATCTCGGACTTCTCCGCGCGCGCAAATACGAGGCGGTCCTGCGTGAAATCCGCGCGGTCCGCGAGGTCTGCGAGGGGAAAACTCTGAAAGTCATCATCGAAACCTGCCTTTTGACCGAACAGGAGAAGATTCGGATGTGCGGCATTGTCGGCGACAGTGGCGCGGACTATATCAAAACCTCCACGGGGTTCTCCACGGCGGGTGCAACGCAGGAGGACATCGCGCTCTTTGCCAAGTATTGCCCCTCGCACCTCAAAATCAAGGCGGCGGGCGGCATCCGCTCCTTTGCCGACGCGGAGCATTTTCTCTCCCTCGGCGCGGACCGTCTGGGGACCAGTGCGCTGGTCCGTCTTGCAAAGGAGGCGCAGGCATGACGGCAAAGCGGGCCTTTCTGATTGTCCTCGACAGCCTCGGCGCGGGGGAAGCGCCCGATGCGGCGGCGTTCGGGGACCTGGGCGCGAACACCCTGCGCGGTATTCACAATACGGGGTTGCTCCGCATTCCGACCCTGGGGCGGCTCGGCATCGGCAACATTGACGGCTTGTCTTTTCTCGGTCCCGTTCCGTCTCCCGCCGCCGCGTTCGGCAAAATGCGGGAGCGCTCCGCTGGCAAGGACACGACCATCGGGCATTGGGAGATTGCGGGTCACGTCTCGCCCCGCCCGATGCCGACCTTTCCGCACGGCTTCCCGCAGGACCTTTTGAACCGCTTCACCGAACTGACGGGGAAAGGCGTTCTCTGCAACCTGCCGTATTCGGGGACCGACGTCATCCGCGACTACGGAGAGGAACATCTGCGCACGGGCAAACTGATTGTCTACACCTCGGCGGACAGTGTGTTCCAGATTGCGGCGCATGAAGATTTGGTCCCGCCCGAGGAACTGTACGAAATCTGCCGCAAGGCGCGGGAGTTGCTGACGGGGGACTATGCCGTCGGGCGGGTCATCGCGCGCCCGTTTGTCGGGTCGAACGCCTCGGATTTCTCGCGCGTTTCTGCCGACCGCCGCGATTTCTCGCTTGAGCCGCCGGTTCCGGTCCTGCCCGACGTGCTGAAAGCGGCGGGGTATGACGTGCTGTCGGTCGGGAAGATTATCGACATTTTCGC
>SAMEA3663036__coassemble_110_pt1 | contig 38560 bp, 38 predicted proteins | sample SAMEA3663036__metabat2_low_PE_039 | metagenome-assembled genome bin SAMEA3663036 (sample SAMEA3663036) | pig gut metagenome | biome: pig gut; feature: pig-associated habitat; material: faeces | place: France | collected 2012
TTCCCCTTGGGGGGAAGCTGTCGCGTAAGCGACTGATGAGGGGGGATAAATCTGTGCATCCTACAGTTATTATACCCGACGATAGGTTCTATGCACCGCTCCCTTTGTTAAGGCTACACCGCGCAATTCGCAATCGGCGCACTCGCTCGCGCCTTTCCCGTCATACTTCACAAAAATCCTTGCCTGTAGCCGCGCTACAGCCTGCGAATTTTTGTATTGTCTGACGAAAAATCCGGCTTCGCGATTTCACCATCGGAATTGCGCGGTATTGCCTTAAAGGTTTTTGAAAGGGGCAAGGGGAAACTTCTTCCAAGAAGTTTCCCCTTGCACATCCCTCGCATCCCCGCGTCCTTTATTTTCTGCGCTCCTTGAGGGCGGCAAAGCGACAGGCGGCAGCGTAGGCGCGGGCGAAGTAGTCGGCATCGTCCATGCTTGCGTAGCGGTCGTTGTCGTGGCGGTTCGGTTTGGAGTCGCGGTTCAGTTCAAAGGTCAGCATGCCGTTGTAACCGTGCGCGTTGAGACGGTCGGCAATGTTGTCCCAGTCGGCGATTCCGTCAAACGGGAGCAGGTGCAGGTCGTCTGTCCATGTAATGTTGCCGTCAAAATTGCTGATACCCAGATTGTCGTTGATGTGCGTGCAGACCAGACGGTCGCCGTAAAGCGCAAGCATATCCCGACTGCGGTTGTAGCACATCTCGTGTCCCGTGTCCCAGCAAAAGCCGAGGTTGGGGTGGGAGGGGAAGGCGTTCATCAGCGCGGCGAGGTACTCTTCGCCCTCGGTGTTCTCCAGCGCCACCGTGACCCCGCATTTCTCCGCTTCCGCAAGAATTTTTGCAAAATTACGCGGACCTTCGGGCGTTGGCGTGTGGTCGCGGAAGCCGATAAATGCGTGCATGACCATAATCGGTACCCGAACGGCGGCACAGGCGCGCAGACATTCAATCAGTTCCGATACCACGTCATCCGCTTCGGGACCCGATTTCCAGAGTCGGTCGGCTTTTCCGAACGGAGCGTGGACCGACTGAAAGTCCAAGCCCAGTTCGTCCGCTTTTTCGCGGAGCGGTGTGAGGTCCATCCCCCGATCCCACTCGATGAAGAAGCCCTCAAAGCCGATTTTCTTCCATTCCTCCATGCGCTGTAGCGCAATGGCGCGGTCGTTGATTCCGAGACAGAGTTTGGTTTTCCACATAACAGAATCCTCCTCAATATTCCTTGAAAATTTCCAGAATCCGCCTGCCTGCTTCCTCTGCATTCAGTTTGTCAACGGCGAACGCGTGACGGAGCAGGTCGGTCGGAATGTAATCGTCGTATTTTTCAAACAGCGGGACCTCGCCCGAAGAGACCAATGCGTGTGGGTCGATTCCCGTTGCGGCTTGGTCGGCGAGAACGTGCATCAACTCGTAATCCGTCCCTTTGCTCATCTTGAACGCGATGAAATAGCACCCCTCGTATTCCACGCCGGTGATGCCGAACCGCGCGCTCTGCCCCTGAATCAGCCGTCGGACCGTGCGGAACGAGCGTGTCCCGAGCCACGGGAAAAGGCAGTAGGAGTAGCCGCCGAGGTGAATCAGAGAATGCTCGGTCAGCCCCGTATTCCGCGCAACGTGGCGCGCCACCTCCAACCGCTTCTGCGCGTTCGGCTTGAGGTAGGGGTAGACCGTGTCCTCGCGCAGGACCTGCCGCATCCGCTCTGCAATGCGGGTGTGGACCTCGCCGTAGTCGCCGGGCCACGAGACTTCCATTTTACCCTCAACCGGCTGAACGTATATCAGTTTCCGCTGAATGTCGAGTTCCTCCACTTCCCAGACCCGCCCCGCGAGCGCGAAACGGTCGCCGACGGGCGGCGGAGTGGTGATGGTCCCGATTTCGTCGGACCCCGCACGGACCGTGTAGTCCTCGCTGTCCTTGAACACCGCGTAGAATTTGAAACTTTTCAGAAGCCGCTCGCCCGCAAGTCCGACAATCACGGTTTTCTCCTCGGTCATTTCCAGAAAATCATTGTTCAGCATGGAGAGGAGCAGAACCTTGTAGTCCTCCTTGCTGACCGCCGCAAACGGGGGGAGCGCCAACACGCGCTCGGCAAGCCGACGCACGGTCAGTTCTCCCGATGCCGCCAGAACGCTCAGCGTCTGGTGAAAGAGCAGGCTGAACGGCTGTTTCCGCACGATAGGCGGCTCAATGAAGCGTTCCTCGCGGTACAGTTCGATGATGGCAATCGCCTTGAGCAACTCCCAAGGCATCAGATGCGGCAGGGGCGTGTTCGGGAGCGGGTCCTCCTCGCGAAAGACCATCATCATCTCGGGCGGCTGTCCGCGTCTGCCCGAGCGCCCGAGCCGTTGCAGAAAACTCGTGACCGAGTTGGGGGATTGGTTTTGCAGGACCCGCTCCAACTTTCCGATGTCGATGCCGAGTTCCATCGTAACGGTTGCGCAGGTGACGGTTGGGGGACCCTCCTCGTCTTTCATTTTCAGTTCGGCTTCCTCGCGCAGAGCCGCCGAGAGGTTGCCGTGGTGAATCAGAAAATCATCGGGGTCGCCGCGCAGGCGCGCAATCTGGCGGAACGTCGCGCAGAGGTATTCGGTCTCCTCGCGGGAGTTGGAAAAGACCAATGCCCGCTTGCCCTGCACGCAGTCGTACATGAACGTGTAGCCCGCGTCGTAAACAATCGGCGCGGGGGAGGGAGACGGCTCGTCTTTCGGCTCGGTCGCCTGTTCCTCGCGGGGGGACTGAACGTAGAAATGCTCCAATCCCAAGCGCCAACGCAGGGCGCCTTGGGCAATGCGCGGAATGTCGGTCGACCGTCCCGAGCCTGCCGAGAGCCATGCCGCCGCCAGTTCGGGGTCCCCGACCGTTGCGGAAAGCCCTACGCGGCGCGGGTGGTAGCCGATGCTCCGACCGATGCGGGCAAGTTGACAGAGAATCTGGTTGCCGCGGTCCGAACCGGTCAGCGTGTGAATCTCGTCTATCACCACGAACCGCAGGTCACCGAACAGGCGCACGATGTCGTTGCTTCGGTTGATGAGCATCGCTTCCAATGATTCGGGGGTAATCTGAAGAATTCCGCGCGGGCGTTCGAGCAGTTTCTTTTTGTGGGACTGCGCCACGTCGCCGTGCCAGTGCGTCACGGGAATTCCGCTTTCCTCCAACAGGTCCGCAATGCGCCCGAACTGGTCGTTGATGAGACTTTTCAGGGGGGCAATGTACAGCACCCCTACGCTCTTGGGCGGATTTTCACAGAGCAGGGAGAGGATGGGGAAGAACGCCGCTTCGGTCTTGCCGCTCGCGGTGGAGGAGGTCAGAAGCAGGTTGTTTTCGCTCCCGAAGACGGATTCCGCCGCCGCAACCTGCACGTCACGCAGGGAATCCCAGTTGTGGGCATAGATGAATTCCCGAATGAAGTCGGGAAACCGCCCGAAAATCTCGGCTCCTCTCATAGGTCAAGCTCGTCGATGGTGTAGGTCTTGGCGGGTGCAGGCTCGGCGGCGGACGCGTTCTGTTTTTCGTTCCCGTTTCTGTCATCGTCCTCGTCGCTGTCCCCGTGGCGGAGCGTGACCGCACTGCTCACCACATCGTCAAAGGTCGCCTCGGGGTTCTGCATCAGAATGTTCAGCACCGTCATGTAGTCGCGGAGCATTTCGCGCGGCGTGATGAGGCTGTCGGCGCCCGCGCGGGAGAGACAGATTTGCAGAAAGCGTGCCATTTGTTCCTCGTTCACGCGCGGGGAAATCCCGTAATTCTGCGCGTAAAGTCCCGTGATGCGGACAATCAGCGCGTACAACTCGTCATCCGAGAGACGGCGCAGACGAATGACGGGACCGATGAGGTTTTTGTAGCCCTCGGGCGAAAAACGGCTGTCGCACAACCGACTGCGGAGCGCTTCGTAACTGAACAGTCCCCGCCGCGTGTCCTCCAGAAACTGCGGGGTTCCGCCGAGAATCAGCGCAAGTCCCGGGGCGCGCCCCTGCAGGGTGTCATTGAACATGGAGAGAATCTTTTCGTAGTTGTTCTCGCGGCTCACGCGGTGCGGGATTTTGTAAAGGTTGACGCACTCGTCGATGAAGACCACCAGACCGCGGTAGCCCATCACCCGCGCCATGGATGCCCAGAGTTTGAGAAAATCGTACCAGTTGTCATCATCGATGATGACCGACACCGAAAAGCCCAGTTCGCTGCGTGCTTCGGTTTTGGTGGAGAATTCCCCGCGGAGCCAACGCAGACAGGCGCTCTTGCGCGCGTCGTCCCCCTCCGTGTAGGCGCGGTAGTAAGCGGTGAGAACGTGTGCGAAATCGAATCCGCCGACTAAGAATTCCACCTCCTGCATCGCATTCAGGACCCGACGGTTCAACTCGGGGGAAAAGCGCGCGTCCTCGGGCGCAATCCCGCCGGCGGCAATGTCGGTCTGCAGCCCCGTAATCCATCGCGCAATCACGCGCGGCAGAGCGCCGCCGTCGGGTGCGGCTTTGGAGGCAAGGTTTTTCATCAGTTCGCGGTAGGTCGCAACGCCGCTTCCGTTGCTGCCGTAAAGACGGCGCTCGGGGGAGAGGTCGGCATCCGCAGTCAGAAAGCCGCGTTCCAGAGCGTAGCCGCGAATCAGTTGCATCAGAAAACTTTTGCCGCTTCCGTATCTGCCGATGAGAAAGCGCATCGACCCGCCGCCGTCATTGACCGCTTCCAGGTCGGAAAGCAGTGCCGCAATTTCGTCCTTTCTGCCAATGGCAAGGTAAGGCGCGCCCGAACGCGGGACCACGCCCGCCGAAACCGACGCGAGAAGCGAGGACAGAATCCGCCGTGGGACCTGCCGGATGTCGGGATTGGTGTTCTGTTCCATATCAGTATCAGTCTCCTTTCCGTATTTCGGAGAGAATGGTATTCAGTCGGTCGCGGTAATCGTCAAGGACCCGCCAACCGTCGCCGTTGTCCTCCAGAAGAATATCGCCGGATTCTTCGGCGGAGCGTTCGTTGATTTCGTCCGCGAGCGCGTCCGGAAGCGTGCCGAGCACCTGTGCCGCCGCGCGGATTTTCGCGTTGTCCTCTTCGCGCACAGCCGAGAGAAAAGCGGCGTAGCGGGCATAGGGGGAGGGCGTGTCGGATGGTTGCTCCGCCGGCTTTTCCTTTGTCTGCGGTACGACAACAGGGGCGGGAACTTCTGCGGCTGCGACACCGTCCGTCTCCTCCTGCTCAAACGCTTCCACAAGCCGCTCAGTCGTGTCCCATGAAGCGCGTTCGATTTCGGCGGCGCGTGCGGGGTCAAGCGGCAGAGCGGGGAGGTCGTAAAGTTTCTCGTATGCGGGTGGTTCCGCGGGCTTGACGGACCGCCGCGGCGGTTCCTTTTTCGGCAGGCGCGCGGCGCATTCCGCGTCAATCGCTTCGCGCACTTCGGCAGGGAGCGCATAGACCGTCATGCGGGAGCGGATTCCGAGCGTGGCGCGGAGTTTGTTTTCGGTGTATTTTACGATGTCGGTAACGAGAAAGCGCAATTCGTGCGAGCGGGAAAAGGAGCAGTAGGTGACTTCCAGTTTCCTGCGGTTTTCCGAGGCGCAGAGCGCGCCATTGTAGGCAAAGCGCCCGAGTTTGCTGTCGTCCATTCCAAGACCCGCAAAGAGTTTCCCGTCCCGACTGAGCCGAGTCATCACGGCGGACAGCACGGCGGGAATCAGGCGGTCAAACTGCGGGAGGTTTTCGGGCGTGCAGAACTTGCTTTTGCGGTAGTCGTAGTTGGAGGCAAAGCAGAGCAGTGCCTGCAGATACCCGTCCTCACCGCCCGCAACGTAGAATTCTTTCAGGGTACAGTGCCGCATGATTTCCGTGCGTTCCTCGTGGGACAGCGCGGGCGGCGGCAGGCGGTGGATGAGACTGTAGTCGCAAATCCATTCGGGCAGGTATCCCGAAAGTTGCGGGTAAGCCGTGCGGTAATTCTGCCAGAGACGGACCAGCACCGCCTGCCCCTCGGCGGTATTCCCGTGTTCCGCAAGGTTGATAATCTCAAACGCAAGCAGGAGCAGGTAACTGTAGTCGGTCGCGGGACAGACCCCTTTGCGGATGCAGTCCCGCAGGCAAAGATACCAGTCCAGTTGCGAACGGGTCATCTGGTCGTATTGCGGGACGTAGGAGAAGAACGGAACGGGCTTTGCGGGGCTTCCGTGACGGGTTGCAAGCGTTCGCGCGGTGCGGCAGAACGCGTCGTAGTAGGTGTGGGAAGCGTGGGGGAGATAGATTGCCACGCGGTGGAGCAGTGCGCTGTCCGGCTCGTATTCCGCAAGCGGGGCGGGAGCGGGCGGCGGAGCGGGAAAGACCGAGCGGCGGACCGAAGTTCCGGAAAGCGGTGCTTCGTGCGGGTGGATGACCGTTCCCTCGGGCGGTGGCGGAATCGGCTCCGCACGGTGGGTCGGCGGCTCGGTTTCGCGCGCCGCTACGGTGACTTCCTCCGCTTCGGTGTTCCGGCTCCGATCCGGTATTTTTCGAACCGGCAAAAGTGCGTCAATGTCCCAGAAACGGTCCAGTTCTGCGGCGCGGTTGCGATTTTCATCATCCCGTTCCATTTTCGCACCCCCGTTTTCGTGTTTCTTGAATATTTCATTATATCATGGTTTCGGACGTTTGTCAATTCTTTTGCCGATAAAAACAGAAAGAAAACAGAAAAATCTCCCCTGCACGCATCGCGTGCAGGGGAGTCGTTTACACGTTGAATCGGAACAGCACGATGTCGCCGTCCTGCATGACGTACTCTTTGCCCTCACTGCGGAGAACGCCTGCATCGCGCGCGGCGGACATCGAGCCGTATTTCTTCAAATCCTCAAATGCCAGTACCTCGGCGCGGATAAAACCGCGTTCGATGTCCGAGTGGATTTTGCCCGCCGCCCGCGGGGCTTTGGTCCCTTTGCGGATGGTCCACGCGCGGCATTCGTCGGGACCTGCGGTCAGAAAACTAATCAGACCCAACAGGGAATAACTTGCCTTGATGAGGCGGTCCAGTCCGCTCTCCTCAATGCCGAGGTCGGAGAGAAACATTGCCTTTTCTTCGGCACCCAGTTCCGCAATCTCGGCTTCAATCTGACAGCAAATCGGAATGACCTCCGAATGCTCGCTCTCCGCGTATGCCTTGAGAAGCCGATAGGATTCCAAATCGTTCGGCTCGGTGGCGGCATAGTCCTCGCTGACGTTCGCAACGTAAATGACGGGCTTCATGGTCAAAAGGGGCGTGTCGGCGAGGCAAGCGCGCTCGTCGTCGGTCAACTCCACTGTCCGCGCACACTTTCCCTCCTCCAACACACGGTAGACCTTTTCGAGAACTTCCAGTTCGGCGGCGTACTTCTTGTCTGCGCGCATCGCCTTTTTCGTGCGGTCCATGCGGCGCTCCAGAATCTCCATGTCCGAGAAAATCAACTCCAGATTGATGGTTTCCAAATCGCGCATCGGGTCAATTTTTCCGTCCACGTGAATGATGTTGTCGTCCTCAAAGCAACGGACGACGTGGAGAATGGCGTCCACTTCGCGGATGTTTCCGAGAAACTGGTTGCCAAGTCCCTCGCCTTTGGAGGCGCCTTTGACCAGCCCCGCGATGTCGACGAATTCGATTACGGCGGGTGTGACCTTGGCGGGATGGTGCATCTGCGCCAGATAATCCAACCGTTTGTCCGGTACCGTCACCACGCCGACGTTCGGCTCAATGGTGCAGAACGGGTAGTTTGCGGATTCGGCCCCCGCGTTGGTCAGTGCGTTGAAAAGCGTGCTTTTGCCCACGTTGGGCAGTCCCACGATTCCGAGTTTCATAGTCCTGTATCCTTTCCGATTGCGGTATTCCCATATATTATAATACGAAAAAGCGATTTTGGCAAGAGGGCGACGCAAATCCGCGAAAAAAATTTCAAAAACATTTGCTTTTTGGCGGGAAATGTGCTATAATAAGGGAGTGAATATCGCAGTATCCGATTTTTTGACGGAAAAGATGGAAAAAGGAACAGAAAATTCATCTTTCCGTCACATAGATACCCCATTGACGCGGTAGAATGAAAAAGGAAAATTATAATTATCGGAGGTCCCGTAACATGACAGATACAAAAATTCTGATCGTTGATGACGATCCCAATATCAGCGACCTGTTGAAAATGTATTTTGAGAACGAGGGGTATGACGTCAAACTCGCCGCCGACGGGTCGGAGGGTCTGAATTACTTCAAAATGTACGAGCCGGATTTGGTCCTGCTCGATATTATGCTTCCCAAAAAGGACGGTTGGCAGGTCTGCCGCGAGATTCGCGAGATTTCTTCCAAGCCCATTATCATGGTAACCGCGAAAGGCGAGGTCTTTGATAAGGTGCTGGGACTGGAACTCGGCGCGGATGATTTCGTGACCAAGCCTTTCGATATGAAAGAACTCTCTGCGCGCGTCAAAGCGGTTCTCAGACGGTATCAGGCACACTCCAGACAGAGTGACGACGAGGTGATCAAGTTTGAGAATATTGAAATCAGCCTGCAGAAATATGAATTGAAACTTAAAGGAAAGTCGGTTGACGTTCCGCCGAAGGAACTGGAGTTGCTCTACTTCCTCGCGTCGAACTACAACCGCGTGTTCACCCGCGACCAACTGCTCGATAAGGTCTGGGGCTTTGATTACCTCGGGGACTCCCGCACGGTCGATGTTCACGTCAAGCGCCTGCGTGAAAAGTTGGAGGGCGTTTCGGACAAATGGGTCCTCAAAACGGTTTGGGGAGTCGGCTATAAGTTTGAGTTGCTGAACTGAACCTGTCCGGACCATGTTCAAAAGCGTTTTCGCAAAGTATGTCACCGCCGTGATGCTGATTTTCGTCATCGGCTTTGCGCTCCTGCTGTTCGTGATGTCCTCCATCGTCAACAACACGCTCTCGGAGGGCAGAGTGCAGACGATGGAAATCGTTTCGGGACAGTCCGCGGCATTTCTTAAGGAAAAGTTGGGCGAGTGTGGCGGAGACGGATTTCCCGCAAAACTTTCGGAGGTTATGAAATCCGATTCGGCATTGCTTTCCGCGCTGACGGTAACCGAACCCGACCTGACCTTGTTGCTGTCGGATACTTCCGGAACGGTTCTTTATCGGGTAACGGACGGAACCGTGGCAAAGGGAGAGGGCAGTCTCCCGACGGAAGTTTGGGAAGCGGTTCTGAAAAGGAGTCCGTTTCTCGGCGTTGCAACGTGTGAGGACCCATCCGCTGCGCAGCATCTGATGCGGGCGGATTCGCTCTACGACGGAAACGGGCAGTTCTGCGGCATGGTTGCCGTTGTTTCGGATGACTTTGCCGGCGGAGCCGTAACGGAAGAACTGAGTAAAACCGTTGTTTCCGCGGCGCTGTTGGTCCTGCTTGCCATTCTGATTGCGGTCTACTTCATCAGCGACCGCGTAACGAGTCCCTTGCGGGGAATGTGTACGGCAACGAGACAGTTTGCAAACGGAAATTTTGATGTCCGCGTTCCGGTTCCCGCACACGGCAGGGACGAGGTTTCGCAATTGGCTTCGGCATTCAACCGGATGGCGGAGTCGCTTGAGCATCTGGAGAACCTGCGGAATACGTTCATTGCAAACGTTTCGCACGACCTCCGTACCCCGATGACCACCATTATCGGCTTCATCGAGGAAATTCGGGACGGCATAATCCCGCAAGAGGAACAGGACCATTATCTGGAGATTATCTCCAATGAGGCGCGCAGACTGTCGCGGCTCGTGTCTTCGCTTCTGGATATTTCCCGCATTGAGGCGGGGGACCGCAAGTTTACGCCGACACCGTTTGACATCTGCGAAATGGGACGGGTTATCCTGATTTCCTTTGAACAGCAGATTGATGAAAAGCATCTGGAGGTCGGTTTTGAATGCGACAGGGAGCGGATGACGGTCTTTGCCGACCACGACGCGATTTATCAGATTTTTTACAACATCTGCCACAACGCAGTGAAGTTCTCCAAAGCGGGCGGTGTCCTGCGCATTCGCATCCGTGCCGACCGTGACCGCAAGGTGTTGGTTTCGGTCTATAATGAGGGAGAGGGAATTCCCGAGGCGGATTTGCCGTATGTGTTTGACCGTTTCTATAAAAGCGACAAGAGCCGCGGGCTGGACAAAACGGGCGTCGGACTCGGAATGTTTATCGCAAAAACGATTATTCAGGCGCACGGGGAGAAAATCTGGGTCGAGAGCGAGGAGGGAAAGAACTGCGAGTTCTTCTTCACGCTTTCCGAAGCGGATTCACAGTCCGGCGGATAACAAAACAGAAAAGAATTTTCTTTTTCGGGACCTGTTGATAAGACCAATTTTTACGGGCACTGTGATGGCGGTGTCCGTCTCCTTTTGAGGTGAGATTTCAAATAAAAGGAGTTGGTGAGATATATGAAATTCCGCGAGCGGCTTTCCCGCTTCTGGAGGGGAAGAAACGGAAGCGATACCCTTTATCGCGTGACGGTGTGGGTGATTCTGATTCTTGCAGTGGCAAATCTTTTTCTGCGGAGTCCGATTCTGCTTGCGGTTGAGACGGCACTGCTGATTTGGTCGATTTTCCGTTGCTTTTCGAGAAATCTTCCCGCGCGACAGCGGGAAAATCGCGCGTTTCTGCGTTTTTTCGGCAGAATCCGCGGATGGTTTGTATTGCAAAAAAATCGGATACGGGACCGCAAAACCCATATTTATCGGAAATGTCCCGCCTGCCGCAAGGTTCTGCGCCTTCCGAAGATTAAGGGCGCACATACGGTTTGTTGCCCGTGTTGCGGGAAAAAATTCCAATTGAAAGTCTGAGGTATTTTATCATGAAAAAAGAACTCTTGAGAAAACAAGTCCTGACCGCAATGTTCACCGCGCTGATTTGTGCGGCAACCATGCTGATTCAGATTCCGACGCCCATGACCAACGGATATGTCAACGTCGGAGATTGCTTTGTGCTTGCGGCGGGTTGGTTCCTCGGACCGTGGTATGGGTTGTTTGCGGGCGGCGTCGGTTCGGCGCTTGCGGATTTGATTTCGGGATACGCGCACTATATCCCGGGGACCTTTGTCATCAAAGGACTGATGGCAATGGTTGCGGCGCTCCTGTCGCGGAAGTTGCTCGCGAAACTGCCGATGCGCGTGGGACGACTGATTGGCGCGTTGGCGGCAGAACTGATTATGGTGTCGGGGTACTTCCTTTATGCGTGGGCGATTCTCGGGAAAGCCGTTACGGCGGCGGTGACGAGTATACCGTCGAACCTGTTGCAGGGAACGGTCGGAATTGTCGGCGGAATGATGCTGATTGAAATTCTGGACCGACTGCCGTTTGCAGGACATCACCGTGTGGTTTGAAAAATTTTTTCCTTTCTGTACGTTGCCGGAGGACAGCCGTATTTTTTGCGGAAAGCGGTAATCAACCCGTTGCGGTGTTCGTAACCGATGGATTTCATAATCTGCTCCAGACATTTGAGTGCATTCATACGGCGGCTATTTGTTGAAATCGGGCGGCAAATGTGGTACAATGAAGCCGGAATGCGGGAATCTTGCTATCCTGTTCCGAATACGAAATTATTGAAGCAGAAAGGAAAATCGTTATGAAACGAAAACTCACAGGAATCCTCTATCTTTTTGTAATCGGCGCGCTGTTGCTGTCGGCGGTCCCGATGGCGGTCTGAGCGGATTCGGAAACCGCAACCGTGGATTCGGGCATCGTGTTGACCGACGGCGCGAGCATCCGGTTGGACGACAACTACGGAATCCGCTTTGAGGCCACGGTTTCCAAAGCCTTTTTGGAGGCACATCCCCAAGCGACTTACGGAATGCTCATCGCTCCGACCGATAAAATCACGGCGGGCAGTGACTTTACCGACAGAGCGATGGCAGAGGGCGATTATGTCAAACAGGACAGTACGAGGTGGGCGGCGGAAAACGGAGACGGAAGCAAGACGTTCCGTGTCGCCTTGGTCGGTCTGAATGAAACGGCGACCGCAAAGGTTGCGGCAAACATGGCTTTCTCGGCGCGTGCTTATGCAAAGGACGGAGACAAGGTCTATTGGTCCGCGTATGATTCCGAGAAAAACTCCCGTGCGATTTCCGACGTTGCGCTTCTGGCAATGCAACTGCTGTTTGCGGAGCGGACCTATGACCTTGATTTTGCGATGTATATCACCGGCGTGACGAGCGAGGTCAGTTATAACTTTGCACGCGAGAGAAAGACGGAGGGGCTTTATACCGAACTTTCCGGCCTGCAAGGCGCCGCGGAAGCCAGACTTGACGATTTCCTGAAAGATTGGAAAACAAACACCAAGGATTAAGGGGGTAAGGGAATTATGGAGCAGAACAGATGGACAGCGGAGCGCGCGTGGGAATGGTATCGCGCGCAAGGGTGGATTCGCGGGTACTGCGGCTATCCGTCCAATTGCGTGAATCGGATTGCACTCTGGTAGGAGTACGGACACAAGGCTGTGTTTGAACAATTGGAGCGTGAATTTGCACTGGCAAAAGAAACGGGGTTGAACGCAACGAGGGTATTGGTTCAGTTTGAAGTCTGGCAGAATCAGCATGACGGTTTCATGAACCATCTGGAGGAATACCTTACCCTTGCGGACCGCTACGGGCTGAAAGTGATGCTCGTCCTCGGAAACGACTGCACGGTGGCAAAATCCCGTTGGAAGCCGTTTACGTTCGGCGAACAGCCCGTGGACTGGGGCTATCACAGCGGCATCAAGGGCGGTCAGCATGCAGGGGACTACCGCGAGGTGGGCTACCAGTTGTTGGATGACCCGACTGTCGAGCCGCTTTACTACGAAATGGTGGCGGAACTGGCGGAAAAATACGGACAGGACGAGCGGTTGCAAATCTGGAACGTCTGGAATGAAATCGGCAACAGCAACCGCGGGACCATGAGCGTCCCCGCAATGGAGAAATTCTTTGCCATCCTGCGGGAGAAGCAGGTCATGCAACCTCTGACCGCCGATGTCTGGTCGTATGACGAGAACATGGAGGTCAATACCGAAGCAGGGAAACGTGCACTGGAACTTTCGGATATCGTGTCCTTTCATTGGTACGGGTCGTTTGCGGACACGGTGCGTCTGATTGCAAATCTGAAAAGGCTCGGTCGTCCTCTGCTTTGCACCGAGTGGTTCAACCGCTATGAGGGGAATGACGTGGAACATCTGTTGCCGCTGTTCTGGCTTGAGAACGTCGGCTCTTACCATTGGGGGCTGATGCAGGGCTACTCGCAGACCTATGAACCGTGGGGCGGGTACTTCCTCCGTCAGGAAAAAGGGGAGAACCTCGACCTGACCAAATGGCAGCATGACCTTTACCGCTTTAACGGATTGCCGTATATCCCGCGCGAGATTGCGGTGTTCCGTCACTTTGCGGAACTGGCAGACAGCCAAGATAAAACCTGAGATTGCGAAACTCACCGGCGGCACGTATCAATTGATTAAGCGGAGCGAACTGTAGTTCGCTCCGCTTTTTGTCGTCCGACAGGACCTTTTGGAAAAGTTTCCCGAAAAAGAGGGCGAATTGGTGCATGTTGCCCGAAAAGAGGACAGAAAGACTTGAAAAATGTTCCATAATATGGTATACTGTAAGATAAGAAGAATAGGACGGAGGACAAAACAATGGCTGAAAAAACAACCGCCGACATCGGCTTTGAAAAACAGATATGGGACGCCGCGTGCGTATTGCGCGGGAATATGGATGCCTCGGAATACAAGAATGTGGTACTGGGGCTTATCTTCTTAAAATACATCTCCGACCGCTTCGAGGAAAAGCACTGCGAACTGGTCGCGGAGGGTGACGGCTTTGAGGAGGATATCGACGAATACACCTCCGAGGGGATTTTCTTTGTGCCGCAGGGCGCGCGGTGGGGGGACATTGCCGCAAAGGCGCACACGCCGGAAATCGGCACGGCGATTGACGAAGCGATGCGCGCTAGTATCAATGGACTGCTATCGACGAATGTACCCGTTTGCGCTTTGTATATGGATTTGAGGAGCATACGCCGGAGAATACAGTGAAGTTTTTGAAAATGCTTGTAAAGGTATTTCCTTTTCTCATCAAGACAATTCAAACGGACAACGGAACAGAATTTACATACAAATTCATCAGCGATACCGAGAAAAGTCCAATGGATAGATTGCTTGAAAAATGGGGCATTGAACATGTTTTGATTCCTCCGAGAACGCCGTGGCATAACGGTAAAGTAGAGCGTAGCCACCGCAACGACCAGCGATATTTCTACGATTGGGAGCATTTCCGTAGCGTAGAAGAGCTGAACGAAAAGCTCAAAGAGCACCTCAAATGGAGCAACCACAAGACCATGCGCACCCTCGGCAGGAAAAGTCCGATCCAGCTTCTCAAGGAGAAGCTGGCGGCTTGAGTGCCGCGCCGCGTTTGGAAGCCTTTTCGCTCCGCCTACGGCTCCGTTCCAAGGCTTCCAAACGCATATACAACCATATCTTTATTATTTTTAAACTTTTTGGGTCATATCTCTTTACAACGCAGAATTTATCAGAAACGAATTTGCGAAAAATACTTGACAGTACCCATAAAACCGTGGTATAATAAATAAAAAACACATAGGAGGTATTTATTATGTGTGATAACAACAAGTTTTATATTTGTGAGCATTGCGGTAATCTGATCGGTATGATCCACGATGTCGGTGTTCCCATGATGTGTTGCGGACAGAAGATGACTAAGCTTGAGCCCGGCGTTGTTGAAGCAAGCCACGAGAAGCATATTCCCGTCATTTCGATTGATGGAAATATCGTTACCGTAACGATCGGCTCGGTTGAGCATCCTATGCTTGAAGAGCATCACATTGAATGGGTATATCTTCAGACCGATAAGGGCGGCCAGCGCAAGTGCTTGGAGGTTGGCAAGCCTCCCGTTGTAACCTTTGCGCTCTCCGATGAGAAGCCCATCGCTGCATACGAATACTGCAATCTCCACGGCTTGTGGAAGGCAGACATCTGAGCTTAGGAGGATTACATATCATGATGAATGCGAAAGTACGTGATCTTTTGAATCAGCAGATCAACAAGGAGTTTTACTCCGCATATCTTTACCTTGATTTCTCCAACTATTTCGAGGATGCAGGTCTTGTCGGCTTTGCCAACTGGTATAAGGTTCAGGCTCAGGAGGAGCGCGATCACGCAATGCTGTTCTATCAGTATCTCCAGAACGAGAACCAGAAGGTTACTCTCGAAGCGATCGCAAAGCCTGACAAGGTGTTCACCTGCCACATGGATGTTCTGAAGGCTGGTCTTGAGCACGAGGAGTACGTTACTTCCTTGATCAACGACATTTATGCAGCAGCGTATGAGGTAAAGGATTTCCGCACCATGCAGTTCCTTGACTGGTTCGTTAAGGAGCAGGGCGAAGAGGAAACCAATGCAAACGATATGATCACCAAGATGGAGCTGTTCGGTGGCGATCCTAAGAGCCTTTATATGCTCAATCAGGAGCTGGCAGCACGTGTTTACACGGCGCCCTCCTTGGTCCTTTGATACATAAAGTAGGAGGTAGAATATGAAATACGTATGTGATGTATGCGGATGGGAATATGACGAGGAGCTCGGCGATCCGGATAACGGCATCGAGCCCGGCACGAAGTTTGAGGATCTTCCCGAAAACTTTGAGTGTCCTCTTTGCGGAGTAGGCAAGGATAATTTCTCGAAAGCAGAATAATTTTAGTCTTAAGCTTAGGCGGCAGGGAGAAATCTCTGCCGCTTGTCTTTTAGTTTTTTGTTGTGCATATCTTATTTTGTAAACTATTGTTGACGAAAGACGAAAAAAGTGGCATAATATTTAGAACAAATTTTCTACTTTTTGCGTTATAATAATTAGCAATTGTAAAAGGGGGCAATATGAAAAAACACAGTAAGAATGCTATTCAATATAAAAGGGGAGCGTCGCTCAAAAAAATCGGAGGTACTATTACGGTCGATAAGCGCGATCCTTTGTTTGGTGTTCGTTCTTGCTGCGTGCGTCGGTTGCACCTCATATGCTTCATCTGATGAGGTTGCTACACGGAATGCAGAACTTAACGATGCAATTGCTGAACTTGATTTTCTCAAAGAAAGTTACGAAGCGGCTCAAAAAGAAATGGATGCCTTAAAGTCCGGTTGGGAAGAGGCTCAAAAGGAGTTAGACGCTCTTAAGACAAGCAACGAAACTGCGCAACAGGAAATTACATCATTAAAGACCAGTAACTATAATCATAGCAAAATCATCACTTCACCTATAAGTGATGATTTTATTATATTTCGTTTTCTCCCGACGTTTTATTGCAGGATCTCTTAAAATCGAGAACTTTCAATGATGCTTTTTGCAATATTGAACAGCCTTATACATTCCGCTTCAAACGACTTGTCGTCAAGCGCTGCCGATGGCAGAGTCTCAAGCGAAAAAACACCGTCGAAGCCGACCTCATCCAAGGAATCTAAAAAAGCCTTCCAATCGATAATTCCTTTAGTAGGGAACATATGAGTGTCCCAATCTCCCGCGTTGTCATGAATGTGCAATACTTTGATTTCCGTACCCAGCTTGCGGACGGAATCGGAAACGGATAAATCCGGAAATACCGCAACGTGTCCCGTATCAAGACAGATTTTAAAATATGGGTCGTTTATCACTTTTATGAATTCAAGGACCTTTGTCGGGATAGCCATGGAGAAACGGCGCATGGGCATGTTTTCAAGGCAGATTGTAACGTTCTGTAATCTTGCGTATTCAAGTAATTCGGACATGAACTCAATGTTAAGTTCCCATGTCTTTTGAGCGTTTTCAGTGCCATCCTCCTCAACCCCATAAGGCATGATCGGATGCACCACCCAATATTTGCAGCCGAGCAGTCGTGTGGCAAAAATGGATCTCTTCATTTTTGCCATTCTTTCTTGTCGCAATTCAGCTGTTGCATCCTGTGGCGGCCATCTCCAAGGTCCGTGAACCTGTGAGATCTCAATATTTGCAAGATCAGCGGCTGCCTTTTCTTCAAGCATTTTTTTCTTCAGCTCCGAATCGTTTAACTTGTATATTTCGATATCAGTATCCGACATATTGTAGTCTACGGCAGAAAAACCGTGCTGTGCTATTTTTGCAAATTTTTCGTTGCCGAAGCGGGCATATTCGTTGTTATACGGTTTAAAACAAATACCTATTTTCATGTTTTTCTCAATCTCATCCTGAAAACTTAATATTACAATGTAGAATTATATCATATTTCAAAAATAAAATAAATACCTTTCAGCAATTTTATTTCTCGTTTTATTAAAAACACAAATGACCAGAAACGGTATCGCAATAAGAATATTATCGATTAAAGCCTTTATCGGTATTGTTGCCTGTATTCGCGCGGGGTAACGGTCATTTCCTTTTTGAAAATCTGGTAGAAAAATGCGGGGTCGGAATAGCCTACGATGTTGGCGATTTCCGCTATGGTTTTGTCGGTCTTTTCCAGAAGTTCGCAGGCTTTTTTGATCCGTACCTTCTGCAGATAATCGCGGAAGGTCATACCTGTATTTTTTGTAAAGATGATGCTGATGTTGGAAAGACTGAAATTGACATTTTTACAGATCTCGGAAAGAGAAAGTGGCTGTGCGTAATTGCTGACAACATAGTTCTTGATATAGCTGGTAATGTCTTGTTTGCCGTCATCTGTAATTTCGTTGCGAACAAGATAAATGAGTGCGCAGGATAGGTAGGAGCGAAGAATCTCCGTATACTCCCTATAATGTTCATTGTATTCATCAAGCATTTGTTGCATCAGAAACAAGACTTTTTTGTCATTGTCGTGGTAGATGTTCCGGGTTGGCTCGTTTTCAAACTCATTATTGTTGAAAGAGATCAGGAATTTGTTGATCATGTCGCTGAACTGATGCGTGTGAACCAACGCATTGTCCAGAAAACTCGGAAGGAACATACAGTTGATAATAGAAAATTCCTCTCCAATTGACGCAGAGATGTAACTGTGAGTTCGATTTATGTCAATCAGAAAATAGTCTCCTTCGTTTATCATAACTTTTTTGTTTTCGAAAGTGTGATATGCCCTTCCTTCAAGTACATAAACGAATTCGAAAAAACAGTGGCTGTGCGGAGGAGTGGAAATGTGGTGGTCGCACAGCTCCAGACAAATGCCGTCCTGCAAGACTTTTTCGGTGCACTGCTCCATCTGGCTATCACAAATGATTACGGATATGTAAGTGCCCGTGAATATGCAATGGTAACGAATGATACGGTACGTACCAATCAAACCTATCCTAAGTTTGATTCCTCGCTCCAGATTATGAAGCCGGTGGAAAACAATGTTATCACCGGTCGTGAAAATTCAGTTGATCACATAACACTTTATAACCATGATTCCCTAAGCGTTAGACTGTTCGGTATAGTTGTTGACGATTGCACACTGTCCGCTTCCGACCATTTGCCTATATTTATGGATTTCTCTTTTGGAGAGCCACAGGGAGATTGGTCTGAATTTTATTGATACTCAAGGGAATACATAAAAATGCAAATTACTTTGGAAAATGAAAAGGTTGGATTTAAACTTTCGTACCGAAAAGAGGACGGATACGAATCAAAAAGACTGACCGTCATGCTGTACGATATGTTGAGTCGTTCCAAGAGAACCGCAGAGATACTGAATGGATACCTTATCCGCGTTATTCGAGAGAGTGAAGATCAGACAAATGTTTCTCCTGCATGCCGTATCAATGTTGATGGGAAGAACATTGATGTTATTGTAGGCGGTATACTCGCAGACGAGACGGCTTTGAAGTATTTTGACAATGTGCTTCGGAACGGAGAGATTTATTCTGCCGAATTGAGAGGTGATGAGGAGAGCGGCGGTGCAAATGACTATGCGTTTAAGCGCCGTGGAAATCACAGAATTATGTACTACAATATTCTGTGGGATTCCGATCCTTCCCATGCCCCCGGAGAGCGGAATATTATGACTGCAGACATCGTGCGAGAGTTTTCTCCGGAGGTCGTTGGATTTCAGGAATGCGGCAGATTTAAAAGAAAATATCTCTACTTCAACGACATCGTAACGCAGATGGAGCGTGTAGGATACCGTGAGGCACCAATTTCAGACGTGAAAAACAGTTTTCACGATTGCAACTGTACACCGCTCTTTTACAAGGTGTCTGAGGTGAACTTCATTGAGGGAGCGTACCATTGGTATTCGATGCAAACTCCCGGTCTTGGAGAAGGTGATGCTTCGTCGAAGTCATTGTCCTGGGGCGTTTTCGAATCAAAAAAGACAGGAGAACGCTTCATAGTAGTGACGACTCATTTGTGCACCCAGGTGGAGGATATCCGTGAGCAACAGGCAAAAGAAGCGATAAAACTGTTTGAAGACCTTCATGAACGTTACGGTTTGCCTATAGTTTTGGGAGGAGATCTCAACTCCAATCACCACGACAAGGGGTATCGTTGTTTCAGAGACTTTGGAAAATATGACAGTGCGGCGGGTTTGGCAAGTGAATATGTTTCACCCGAACAGACTTTTCACCCGTATCCGGAATTCTGCCCCGAATTGGGATTGTGTATGCCGGGCGATGGCGTATGGTATGAAACCGAAAAAAGCGTTGACCATATTCTGTTCCCGCTGAGAACAGATTCGCTTGATGTAAAAGTGTTTGGCGTTGTTGTAAATTCTCATTCTCTTGCAACCTCGGATCATTTTCCGGTATTTGCAGACTTTAATTTTTAATTCTTCTGACTCGTAAGGACACAACAGTGTCCTTACGAGACTATTTAAATCAATATGGTAATTGTTTGTAATACATAATTGCGTACTCTTCTTAGTGATGAAATTGTCTGATGATTGTACGCAACAGAAGGAGGAGTAAAAATGAAAAAGTATGTTTTTTGCCTTTGCTTATGTGTATTGTTCTTATTGCTTCCACTGTTTACGTCGTGCCGCAGTGATGGTGGGGCGGATACAAATACAGAGCCGAATACCTTCGTGTGACAAACAAAAAACAGCAGTGACGACACCCAAATTTGGGGGCCGGCACTGCCGGTGCCTCGGGTGACACTGAATGTGGTCCCCGGGGCTTTATAATAATAAAGTTTGTTATACTGTAATAATAATGACGAAAAAATGGCGTGAAGAATCAATAAAGCACAAACAATAGATAATCAAGAAATTGTTAAATGAAAGAATATAAAATATTAGGTGGTTAAAATGGTTGTTCGGGAATGTAGTTTTCAATTTGCAAAGCCCGTATGGGAATGCACAACAGAGACTGAGATGAATCGTGTTCTTGTTTTTTCTGCAAACATTGTCGGGGGAGGGCAGGTGTTGTTGCGACTTGCGGGTTCGTCGATGTACCGAGTGTTTATCAATCAAAAAATAATACACTGGGGACCTGCGCGTGCTGCAAAAGGCTATTTCCGGGTTGATGAGTTGCAAGTCGGAGATGATTTGACTTCCGGAAACAACCTTGTGGAGATAGAGGTCACGGGTTACTACTGTTCCAGTTACGACTGGCTTCGGATTCCATCGTTTTTGTGCGCTGAGTTGTTGCGTGGCGGTGAGATGATCGCCGCAACCGGTGTGAACGGTTGGAAATGTTGTCATGATGGCAGAAAGATACAGAGGACAGCCAGATACTCATTCCAACGAACTTTTTCCGAGGCTTATGACTATCGGCTCGGTAAACTTGAAGAAGTGAAAACCGAAACAGCGCAAGCCGGTTTATTCATTGAAAGAAATGTTCCTGCGCCATCGATGATATATGAACCGATACAGAGCATCCCTCAAAGCGGAAAGGTAGCATGGCTTGAGGAGGCGCCCGAGTGCAAAAGTGTTTTTCTGACCAGAGCCGGAAAAAAGTTTGACGGATATCCGATGGAGATCATTGACGTCAATCAAGTCGGTGACGCTTTGCACCTGTCTTTGTACGATGAAAAGGAATGTTCGTCGGTACTTCCGGTTTCAATGCCCGGAAATACGTTTTTAACAGCAAAAATGGCGGGGAACAGAACAGGGTTGATACGCCTGTCTGTTGCGTGCACCGAAGATTGCGACCTATATCTGACTTTTGATGAAATACTCGTGGGCGGAAGGATCGATTTTCTCCGTATGGACTGCGCAAATGTTATACTTTACCGTCTGCGCGGCGGAGAACGTTACGAGATACTGACAGCGGAACCGTACACCTTACAATATATGAATATTATCCCCGTGGGCGGAGGCATTGTACTTGAGAAAGTGGGAATCGTGCGTATCGATTTTGATCCCAACGAAATAATTTTTCATGCGGATTTCTCTCCGGATGAAGCGGATATAGAGGAGATCTATGACGCAGCCATAGAAACATTCCGGCAGAACACACTTGATATTTTTATGGATTGCCCATCAAGGGAGCGTGCAGGCTGGCTCTGTGACAGCTTCTTTACGGGCAGAGTCGAAAAATTGCTTACGGGAAAAAATACAGTGGAGAAAAACTTCCTCTCCAACTTCATTATGGCAGATGATCTTTCTCCGTTGCCTCAAGGAATGATCCCCATGTGTTATCCCGCAGATCATCCCAACGGTAATTATATACCCAACTGGGCTATGTGGTTTATCGTGGAATTGAATGATTATTTTGAACGTACAGGGGATTCGGAGCTTGTTTTACAGGCGAAGGATCGCGCCTATGGAATATTGAACGCATTGAAAAAATTTGAAAACGCCGAAGGACTTCTGGAGCGTCTTGAAGGTTGGGTATTTATTGAGTGGTCAAAGAGCAATGCTCTGGTTCAGGATATAAACTATCCGAGCAACATGATGTATTATCTGGTAAAAAAGTTGATGTCACGGCTTTACGGAGATACGGAACTTGAAAAAGAGGCAGAGCGGCTGCGCAATACGATACGACGGAATAGTCGTTACGGTTTGTTTTTCTGCGATAATTCGATATATCGTGACGGAGTTCCCGTTCTTTCCGGAGAATGTACGGAAAGTGCGCAATATTATGCTTTTTTCACCGGAGTTGCTACGCAAGAGGAAGACGCGGAACTTTGGAATGTTCTTGTCAGAGATTTCGGACCCGACAGAAAGAAAACCGGTCTTTGGAAGGAGATATATTTTTCCAACGCCTTTATCGGAAATTATCTGCGTCTTGAATTGTTGGACCGTGCAGGCGAACACGAAAAACTGAAAGAGAATATTCGCGGTTACTTCGGATATATGGCAAAGCGTACCGGAACCCTATGGGAAAATGACACCGAAAGCGCAAGCTGTAATCATGGATTCGCATCGCACGTGTTGGTATGGCTCTCACATTTGGGATACGGACATTGTTAAGAGGAAAAACAATCATTATAAATAGGGGAAAGTGTATGCGCTTTGAGATGGCATACATCCACCGACGGTTTGGTAAGTCAATTTAATCGGTTTATCTGAGCGCGGAAAACATGACACAAAAAATAGGGAGATGCGAAAAATGAAAAAAGAAATGAACGGAATTGCTTTTGATATTGACCTGAACGGACAGAATGCGGAATTTGAAACAGAAGAATTGGAAAGTGAGCCTGCAATCAATCTTTATCGCATACGTTTTACACTTCACAAAAAGGCTGTCCCGAAAAAAATAACCCTGCAATTCCATTTTCCGAGAAACGATATTTTTTCCGTTTTTAAGCCGAATGCAAAGCTGATCTCCGGTGTACTGCCGGATTGGAATCCCGTAAAATCATCCGCTTCGGCGGTTTCGGGTGCTCCTGTGCTCGCACTGATCTCCAAAGGTGACGCTAACAGATTGACGGTTGCGCTGTCGGATTGCAAAACACCTTGCTGTATCAAAGCGGGCTTCAACGAAGCGCAGAAGGATATGACGGTCTGTGTCGAGATCTTTACCTCCGCCGTCAGCCCTTTGTGTGAATATGAAACGGTGCTTCGTCTGGATATGCGTAACATTCCCGCATCCCGAAGCATTTCGGATGTCACCGTCTGGTGGAAGAGGACAGGATACAGCACCGCATATCTGCCGCAGGCTGCAGCAATGCCTATGTACGCACCATGGTATGCATACCAGCAAAAATTTACCGATGATATTCTGCTTGAGGAATGCAAGTATGCCAAAAGTCTTGGGATGGAAGCGATTATCGTGGATGACGGCTGGCAGACGGAGGACAGCAGCGGCGGTTACGCTTTTTGCGGGGACTGGAAAATATGCAGGAATAAGATACACGATATGAAAAAGTTCGTTGCCGATTTGCATCGGATCGGCATGAAGATCATTCTGTGGTTTTCCGTGCCGTTTATGGGGAAATATGCAGAATCGGTGGAACGCTTCAGGGGAAAATATCTGTACTTTAACAGTAATCTTGATTCGTATGTTTTTGACCCGCGCTTTCGGGAAGTCCGGGAATATCTCGTCGGAACCTATGCGGATTTTCTGAAAACATACGATTTGGATGGTTTCAAACTGGACTTTATTGATGCTTTCCGTCTGACAGAAGAATCGCCTGAAAACTATGCAGATATGGATCATGTATCGCTCGAGGATGCTGTGGATGCATTGCTTAGTGAAATATGTAATCGCCTGAAGGAAATAAAGCCGGATATCCTTTTGGAATTCCGTCAGCATTACACGGGAGTAATGATGCAGAAATACGGAAATATGTTTCGTGTCGGGGACTGCCCGGGGGATGCAACCACACTTCGCGTCGGTGTTGCCGAGCTGAGAATGCTGACAAGGGGAGTTGCCATACACAGCGATCCGCTCATCTGGAACTATCGGGATCCCGTTGAATATGCGGCATATCAGCTGAATCACTCCATCTTCGCTGTGCCACAAATTTCGCTGAAGTTCGGGGAAATCAGTGAACAACACAGAAAAATGCTGTCATATTACCTTCAATACTATAAAGATAACAGAGAAATCCTGTTGTTCGGTGAATTGTACGCGGATGGCTTTGAACAGAATTATAAGTCTATTACAGCAAAAGGCGCTGATAAAGAGATCACGGTATTGTACGGAAAAAATATTTATGATTATCATTCAAAAAGTAGAATATACATTGATCTGATAAATGCGACTGCCGGGACAACTGTGTTTATCCGTTCAGAAGCGGAAACTGAGATTTATATGAAAATAACGGATTGCAGAGGGGAAAATGTTGAAAACAACAAAGTGGTTCTGAGATCCGGGATGAATGAATTTTGTATTCCGATTTCAGGTTTTATGAATATCAAGAAGATATAGTAACCGTAATAAATAACGTTAATAAAGTGGAGAACCGTTACTTATATGTGCCGAAACGACCGGCATAGTAGCAAGGGACTCATACGGATGGTACGCGGACATACCGACAATATTGATACTTCCGATGCCCTTGAGGTCATATATTATTGCAAATTCATATCAGATCGAAGAACTGAAGCCGATTCTTCATGAGCTGAAATGTATCAGCCGCAATCTCAATCAGCCTACCATGCTTTCACATCAGGGCGTGGTGCGGACGGTCAATCTGACCGCGACGGCGGACGGCATCGGTCGGTGCTATGAGGCAATCCACAGGCTGTACGCCGACACCGATGCGGTGATACGGGGCGGAGGTTGATATTCTATGGCAACTGTTATTTTCATCAAGGAGAGCAAGCAGACACCGAGTGCCATGCGCGGCTGTATCCGTTACTGCGTGCAGGAGAAGAAAACGGTGGACGCAGACGGGTGGCAGTTTGTCGGCGGTGTCAACTGCCTTGGCGCTCATGCTTACGAGGAATTTATGGCGACGAAGAATCTGTACCGCAAGGCATCCGGTGTCTACTTCTACCGGTATGTCCAATCCTTTCGTCCGGGCGAAATCCGGTCTTACGAAGAAGCCCATCGCATCGGATTGGAGTTTGCCGGGAAGTCTTTTCCGGGATACGAGGTTTTGGTCGCCACGCATCTGGATGCGTATGACGAGAACGGCGCACAGCGCGTCCACAACCATTTTATTGTCAACTCGGTCAGCTTTGAGGACGGAAGGAAGATTCACTTTACAGGTTATAGTGAACGGCAATCGATTTTTGAAAATTGAATATTTGCCTGTCAGCACGAGCATACTCACAGAAAAAGGAAGGTGAGCCGCATGGAAATACAGGTACACGATGACAAGAAATATGTTTCCGTATGGCTCACAAGGTCCGAGGCGTCGGATGCCTCGGTGCGCGAACAGCTGAAGCCGCTCTATGGGCAGTACCGTGCACAGAAATATCGCGTGGTGGTGTTCGAGTCCGGAACCGGTGATCTGCCAACGCTTACGAAAGATTTGCTCCGGCATTCCCTGGAAGTCTGCGCCCGCAGGGAACAGGAGCAGGATTGCCGGTAAAGACGAAAATCGGGCTGTTTCAATTTCAGTTGAGACAGCCCGATCTACGATTGAGCAAAATTTCGGACTTTGACTGAGCAACTTTTTTGTGAGTGTCAAGCTATTTGTTTTCCACCCGTGAAATATCAGACAGGTCATCCAACTCAACCACGGGCATTTTGATGTCGTCACTTTCGATAAACATCAACATATAGATTGGGTAATAGATCAGATTTCCCTTGACCTCCACATTATAATTGGAAAGGACAAAGCCTTCCTCAATGGCATAATTGGAAATATCCACGATGTTGCTCAGCGCGGAGTGCCGCTGATAGCTTTTTCCGCTTTTTACTTCAATCGGCAGAACCCGTCCCTTGTATTCGATCACAAAATCCAGCTCTCCGAATTTTCTGTTGTTATAGTAGGATTGACACTTTTGCAACAGAAAATTATGCCGTTTTGACATTTTTTCAATAAGGAATGAACTGAAACTGACACTTTTCAAACATTTTGTCTGTGATTGCAAGTTGCAAATGATTGTTTTTCCTCTTTCTGTCTGTTCCCCTTGACTTTTCCCACTTCTTGTGATACAATATTATCAATAAAAATAAGAAAGGAGATAACGATATTGCCGGAGCAATTAAAGATTGCGGCATACACCCGTATTTCGGTTGATTTGGAGTTGGACAAGGACAACACGAGTATCGAAAACCAAAAAACGATTATCGGGGATTACTGTCGCCTGCATTTCCCGACAAGTACGGTGGATTATTACGAAGACCGCGACCGCTCGGGGTACACCTTTGAACAGCGCCCCGACTACTGGCAACGACTCCGACCGAAGCTGATGCGCGGGGATTATGATATTTTGATTGTCAAAGACCTGAGCCGATTCTCCCGTCGGACGGGCAAGGGGCTTGCCGAATTTGAGGATTTGGCGGAAAAGGACATCCGCATCATTGCCATCGGGGATGATGTGGACTACTACCAAGACCACATTGACGACTGGATGAAGATCAAACTCTACTTCTTCGTCAATGAAATGCCTGTCACCGATGCCAGCCGCAAGGTGTCCGATGTGATTGCAAGCCGTCAGTCAAAGGGCGAATGGATTTGTTCGGTGCCTTACGGCTATGTCATTACCAACTCCAAAAAGATGACCTTTGAAGTGGACGAAGCCGCCGCCGAGGTGGTGCGGACGGTGTTCCGGCTCTACATCGAGGGATATGGCTACAAAAAGATTGCCAATTATCTGACCGACCGCCACATCCCCACGCCGCGAATGCGGGAAAAGGCGAGGAAAGAAGCCGCCGGAGAGGAATACAAAGCGAAAACGCGGGAGCAATGGAGCATCATCACGGTTTCGGAAATGCTGAACAACGATTTCTACATTGGCACGCTCCGCGAACGGAAGTATCACCGCAGAAAGATCAACGGCGACGATGTGGCGCTGGACAGAAGCGAGCATATCGTCTTTGAAGATCACCACGAGCCGATTGTGGACTACCGTACCTTTGCCACTGCGCAGGAACTGTTGAAGCAACGCACCAAGAACAATTACCGCGGGGTCAAGAAATACGACAACACCTATGCCGGATTCCTGTTCTGCGGGGATTGCGGCAGTCCGATGTTTGCCATGAGCCGCAAAGACCTTGCCGAAGCCTACACCTGCGGAATCTACCATGTGCGGGGATTGGCGGGCTGTACCTCCCACCATGTGCGGGCGGATTTTCTGGATTCGGTGCTGAAGGAGTATGTTGCCAAGGTACGGGACAATTCTGCCGCCATGCTGCGCATTCTGGAGGAAGTTCTTTCCCATGAGGAGCGCTCTGCCGGAAGCGGGAAACGCGCGGCGGAGGATCTGCAGGCGCAGATTGAGGCGGAACGGGCAGAGCTGAAAAATCTTGCCCGGCAAAAGGTGCGGGATATGACACGCCACCCGGACAATGCGGAGATCCTGGAGGAAACCTACGATTCGCTGATTGAAGAATCCAACAGCCGCATTGAGGGGCTGACCAATCAGCTTGCAATGGTTGCGGATACCACCAACACGATGGTGCGGGTCAATCGGGTGTCGAAAACGGTAATCGAACTGTTTGACGAAATTCTTTCCAAGGGCAGGCTGGACAAAAACGACCTGCGGCTGATCATCGACCGCATCATTGTCTACGAAGACCACATCGACATCAAACTGAAAGCCGATGTGGACGAGCTGTTGCGCACCGGAACGATTGCGCACATGAAAACGGATGCGGAAAGCGAAGTACCCGTAAATTTTAACCGCGACACGGGAAATAACGAAAATGCCACGGCGGAACCCGCAAAAGTGGCAGTCCAACGCGCCCAAAAGCGGCGCGATAAGGTTTTTCGTGTCAATGTAATCAGTGGCGGCGACCCGCTTGAAATTTATACAGACCGCGAGGGTAAAGTCATCTTCAAAAAATATTCCCCCATCGGAGAACTTGCGTCCTTTGCGTCCCAATATGCCGAGACGTTGCATCGCGTATGCTCGCTCGCAGTCATTATCTGCGACCGCGATGCAATTATTGCCTGCTCGGGGGTTCCCAAAAAGGACTACTCCGAAAAGTCCCTCTCGGCTGAATTGGAGCATGTGATGGAGGGCAGAAATCTGTATTTCCATCGCGAGGGGGATGCCCCTATGCCGGTTCTCGGCGAGGACAGTGCATTTGAGGTCAGTTGCGCCATGCCGATTATCAGCGAGGGCGATGTGGTGGGATGTGTTGCGTCAGTCGTCGACCGCACCCGTGACACACGCCGCGATGCCCCGACGGGCGAGGTGGAGAAGAAACTGATTCTTACTGCCGCAGGCTTCCTCGGCAAACAACTGGAGACCTGATACGGTCCGACAAAACGACACACGGGTCGTTCCCTGCAATATCCCTTTTGAAACGGATTCGTTTTTCAAAAAAGGATTTGCAGGGGATGACCCGTGTGTCGTTTCACGCCGTTTTCAGGTGTCACGGCTCGTTTTTTTGGTATTCGTTCGGCTTTTGATTTCCTTTTTTCCATTGCAGGGGCGTCATTCCGGTGTTTTTTCGAAAGAAAGAATAGAAATAAATCTCATTCTCAAAACCCATTTGGCGGGAAACGTCAAGGACGCTACGGTCGTCACGTTTCAGTTCGTATTGCGCGATGGAAATCTTGACGTGGATGATGAATTGGTGTATCGAGATGGACGTGAATGCGCGGAAATCCTTACTGAGTTTATTGCTGCTGACGAAGAACCGCGCGGCGATGTCGGAGATGCGCAGCGGGGAGCCGATGTTTTCCACGACGTATCGGATGACCTCGGGAATGTAACTCGGACTGCAAATGTGAATGATGTCCTGCGGCAGAATCTTATTGTTGATGTTATAATGGTGCAGGTGGCGGAGCAGGTACACGAGCAGGACCTCCTGCCGGATGGAGCGGATGGCGGTGACGTCGACCAAATCCAGAATCTGCTTCAGTTCGCGGGTACACTGCGGGGTCAGTAGGAAAATGCAGGAATTCTTGCTTTGCAACATGGGGAGGTCCGAAAGGCAACTCCAATGTTTGGAAAGAAACGCGTCCCCAAAGTAGAAAGAATAACGGGTGTAGATTGCCTCCTTGTTCTCCGCAACGTTGGAATGGACCGAATAGGGCGCGTAAAGAATGGCGCAGGGGCGGTCAATCGGAATCTCCTGCCCGTTGAGAATCGCCATGCGGGGGATGGATTCAAAGCAAACGTACAATTCATACGCGGGGTGAATGTGCGGTGCAAACAGGGTGTTGGCGAGGTTGCTTTTGATATAGTTGAATTTTTGACCGAAATTGACGAAAAATTCCATTTCGTGGAAACTCCTCTTGTGTGTGAAATCTTAGTTTTTCGGGCGCATTTGTACCGTTTGTCGCATTGTTTTTTGCTTTTTTATATGGTATAATCAAAATCGGAAAGCGAATTGACAAACATCAGTATAAAGGAAAAAGAACGGTTTGTCAAGGGCTTTTGAATATTTTATCGGGAGGATTTTTCCATGCTGCAAAAACTCGCATCCCTTTTTCTGCTGTTGGGTGTACTGGCAACGCTTGTCGCCTGCGGCGGAAAGAAACCGCCGGCGTACACCGGCGAGAAGACCGCAACGGACGAATCGGGCGGGACTGACGGAGCGGTCACGGTCCCGACGAACGACCCTTACTACCCGATGCTTCCGTCCGAGATGGATTTTGACGACGCGGAAATCCGTATTCTTCAACGTAAGGAATACGAAAGCGAAATGAACGCAACCGAGGACGGCCCGGACACCATTGCACACGCAATTTGGGTACGGAACAACGCGGTTGAGACGCAACTGGGCGTGCGCCTGAATTATCTTCCCGCAACGGGAAGCAACAAGACCTATGAGGCAGAGGGCGGAATGCAGTCGGTGCTGGTCAACAATATGTCTGCGGGTCCGAAAGACTGCCTCCATCTGATTTCCAACTATGCGGCAAAGGGCGTAATTCTGGTAACGCAGGGCGTCTACAGCGATTTTTCAAATTTGCCGTATCTGGACACCACGCGCGGATGGTGGGACAGCAGTTATATTGACGCTTCTTCCTACGGCGAAAAAATCTATTCGTTAGTCGGGGCGGCGAATACGCTTGCAACCGAGCGACTGCACGTTTGTTTCATCAATTTTGACGTTGCAGCACAGCATTTTCCCGACAGAGACTTTTATCAGACAGTGTTTGACGAGAAGTGGACGTTTAACGAACTGCTGACCACAATTGCGCAGGTCGGCTATGCCGAATCGAATGGCGGCACATGGGGAATCGGACTGGGGTATAATTCCACCTCGGCGGACGGCTTCCTGATTGCGCTCGGTGTCAAGATTGTCGAGAAGAACGCGCAGGGCGTGCCGACGCTGGTGATGTCGGACGCGAAAAATGATACCGTTTGCACCGCGCTCAAGGAACTTTACAACAGCAACGGAGCGGCGGCAAATGACTGGGCTTCCATCAACGGTAAGCAGTACACGGGCAGAACCGCATTCACCGAGGGGAAGGCGCTGTTCTATGTAGACACGTTCAGTTATGCACGCAATCGCCTGCGGGATGCGGACTTCCAATATGGTATCATGCCGCTTCCCATGTGGGAGGAGGGTGACGGCTACCGTACCACGCCGCAGAATGAGTATTCCTGCTTCAGCATCATGTGCAGTCTGCCGCAGGAGATGTACGAGGCGGTCGGCGCCGTGACGGAATCGTTGGCGTATCACTCCTATGTAACCGTTCACCCCGTGCTGTTTGAGCGGGCGTACCAGTATCAGTATTCGGGCGACAACCCCGAGGCGGTGCGGATGTACAACCTGTTGGTTTCGAGCCGTGTTTACGATTTCGGTTATATTTATTCCAACGCAATCGGAAAGCCCGTGTTCGTGTTCCGCGACTTTGTGGTGCAGAATCAATCGGGACTTGCGGATAAGATTGCAGGAAAGAATTTCGGTCCCAAACTGTCCGAATTCCTTGCGTATTTCAAGTAAACAGAGGAGGAGTAAGTATGAAAAAGAGAAACAGAATTCTTTCAATCCTGTTGGCGGTGACGATGCTGACGGGGACCGTTGCGGCAATGCCGCTGTCCGTTGGTGCGGTGGAAGAAACGGCTTCCGACAACGCATGGTTGAATGTTACGTTTTCGGAGATTCTGACTTCGGATATGACCTCGGATCAGATTGCCGACAAACTCAAGACGGCTGGAATTGTACCGAATGCAAGCTCCGGAACACCGACCTACTCATTTGCAAACAACAAGCTGAGAATCTCGGCTCCCGATGCCGCTGTGTATCTGACAATCGAACAGGACAACGCACTGAAAACCGCTTACTCGGAAACGATTCTCGGCAAGGTTTCGGTGATTTCGCCTATGACGGGAATTGCTTCCGGCAAGACTTCGTGGGCGTATATGATCTACAGCGGAAAGGACGACAAGAACTGCTACAAGAGCCAGTTCAGAACCACCTCCGATGTCGGAACGAGCGCATATACGTTTGACCCTGCAGTCAAAGCGGGCGGAAACCATTTGAAGGCAGACGGCAAAAACATAGCGAAGGCAATCGGCAACGCTTACACGGAAAAGGTTACAGTTCCCGTGGATGTCACGGTTCGCATGGACTATGACACCGGAATGTATACCTACATGGGAGAAGTCCTCGTGCAGGATGTGGTGAATTCGGATGCCGCAAAAGAAGCTTGGAAAACAAACCGAGACAATGTTTTGTCAAGCAATACCATCCGGCTTGACGTCAGCAAGGGCGCGGCAATCGAACTGGAATCCATCTGCGTGCGGAGATGGCGCTTTACCTCCACGCTGACCGATCTTTACGGACGGGAGAGCAAGGTCACGCTCGGCATGGGCGAGAAGCAGGCTCTGCCCGCAATCGAAGGCGCGGAATGGAAGAACGCAAAGGGTGAGACGGTGACGGAAATTGCCGCCAACACCGAGGATACCTACACGCAGGTCACCGACAAGACCGTTGTGTTCTGCGGCGCGCAGGCGACCAAGACATTGACCGACGGGACCTACAGTGTGCGCCTGATTGCGGTGGTGGATTCGATTGATTTCGACGCGGTCGGGTTTGAAGCGACCGTGTCCTACGGTGAGGGCAAGAGTGAAACCGTCAAGGGAGAGTGCCGCTATGTGTACACCTCGATACTCGGGGACGGCGTACCCTACGATGCCACTGATTTCGGCGGCAGATACTTCGTGGTCCTGCACGTTGACGGGATTCCCGCTGCAGTGACGCCGGCGGAATGGACGGTCCGCGTTTATACCGTTTCGGGCGGCGCGGAGAGTGACGGAATCAGCGGAAGCGTAACGGTGAACGCTCCGCTTGCCTGAGGGAGGTAGCAGTATGAAAAAGAGTTACAGTACACCCGTATGTTTCGTAACGGTAGCGGAAATTGCGGATATTCTGACGCTGTCGCTTGCGGACTATACCAGCGACAAAACCGACCGGACGACTTGGGGAATTGAGAAACTTTGAGGAACGGAGAATGAAACTCAGAAACGTGATTCCGTTTGCTTTGTTGCTTGTCGTGCTGTCCTGCGCCTCCTGCCGATTGCAGGAGGCGCAGGAGAACGGCTCCTCCGCGACCTCGGCGCGCACGACGGGCGCCGTGACGGAGAACCCCGCACCGACAGGTCCGACCGAGACGGACCCCGAAAGTCCGACCTCAACCGGAAAACCGGAAACGCCCGAGAAACCCGAAACGCCCGAGAAAACCGAAACGCCCGAGAAACCCGAAACGCCCGATAAGACCGACGCGACCGATGTTGACCTGATTCTGTTCATGGGACAGTCCAACATGGCGGGGCGCGGAAGTTACGCCGAGTCGACAACCGTGGGAGAGGGACACGCCTACGAGTTCCGTGCGGTCAGCGACCCGACCAAACTATACCCCCTGCGGGCGAATTTCGGTCTGAACGAAAACACCAAAGGCGGAGCGGATGACGGAAGCAAGAAAACCGGCTCGCTCGTTCCCGCGTTCTGCGAGAAGTATTGGCAGGTAATGGGGACGCCCGTGGTGGCGGTTTCGTGCAGTCAGGGCGGTACGCGGATTGACCAATGGCAGAAGAACGGCGGAAAACTGGAGGATGCGGTGGCAAGACTGAACGCCGCAAAGCAGTTTCTCGATGCTTCGGAGGACTATCGGATTCGCGGCATTTACATGGTCTGGTGTCAGGGCGAGAGCGACGCGCGCAATCATACGTCGGCGGAGCGCTATCTGGAACTGACCAAGGCGATGTACGAGGTGATGCGGTCGGCGGGGGTGGAGCAGTGCTTCCTCATCGGCATCGGCAACTACAACGGCACCGAGGACCCGCAGGATTCGTTCGTCTACATCCAAGAGGCGCAGAAGAAACTTTGCGCGGAGTCGGCGGATTTTCTGTTGGTCTCTACCGCATTCGCTGACCTGCGGGACCGCATGAAGGACGATTTCCATTTTTATCAGGACGCATACAATCTGGTCGGATCCGAGGCTGGCACTTCCGCGGGCGCGTGGGTGCGCGCACGGAATGACGGCGGCGGACTGCGCCTCTCGGATTATGACGACGCACACAGGGATTCGGTAACATGGAAACAGAACGGATAAATAAACTACGTTCAGAACTACGTTCAGAACCACGTTCGGAACTGCTTTCGTCCGTCGGCACTTTTTCCGCCCTCCGCGCCGTTTCAAGAGGTGCGGTCGCGGCGGAAAGTGTCGGGGACGCGGCAACCTTTGAAAAAACGCTCGCGGTACTGACTGCGGGCGGCTATCGGCTTACCGCAAATCGGGAGAGCGGCGGAAATCGTTTCGCCGCTCTTTCGGGCGGAAACCGAAAACTGACGGTCGGTTTGTTTGCCGTCGACAGACTTTTACGCGTAACCGTGGAGCAAATGCCGCGTGTGCTGATGCTTGGGGCGCAGGGTCCCGCCCGCTATCCCGCCGTGACGCTGACGCAGTTTGCCACGCACACCTCCTATTCTACGCGCGTGCGCGGGAGTGCAAGCGGGATGGGGTACGTCCTGCGCCTGCGAGACGGGCGGCTGATTGTCATCGACGGCGGCTTTCACTTAGCCCCCGATTTCGGGGACGACTATCCGGACTTCCGCGACCTGTTGCGGGAACTCTCGGGCGGCGAGCGCCCGCAGGTTGCCCTGTGGGTCCTCACCCATGCGCACGTTGACCATTACGGGCTGTTGCGGTCGTGGAAGCCCGAGGACGCGGAAATCGGCGCTTACCTTGCAACGCTTCCGCCCGACGGCATCAGCGATGCGGCGTGTGCGGATATGGCAGAGAGCGTGCCGTTCTTTGCCGAAAAAACGGTGACCGCGCACACGGGGGACCTGTTCGACTTCGGCGACGTGCAATTGGAGGTCTTTTACACCTGCGAGGACCTTGCATGGAGCAACCCCGAGGCGCTCTCGCGCGACCTGAACAATCAGTCGCTGATTTTCGCGGTGCGAACGGGCGGGGAGCAGATTCTCTTCACGGGGGACGCGCGCTATCCCGCACTGGACCGCGCCGCGCGGACGGCAGGGGAGCGGATTCAATCGGCGGTTTGCCAGATTCCGCACCACGGCAGAACGGTTGCGGGGGACAACGCCGCCATGTCGCGCATTGCGCCAAAAGTGGCGCTGTGGCCCGCCTGCCGCACGCAGATTGATTACGATTCCTCGCACATTGAGGGGGTCAACGCGTGGATTTTCGGCGCGGACTCCACGGTGACCGACCATTTTGTTGCAAACGACGGTACGGTAACGCTGACGCTCCCTTATCGGGCGGTCGGCAGACCCTACCGAAAGGAGGAGAACGAATGCGAATGAAGAAACTGTCGGTCTGCGCGCTTTTGCTGACCGTTTTGCTGTGCCTGCTCGCCGCCTGCCAAATTCCGTCATCCGGCGGCAACACGTCCACTTCGGAGCGAACCGCGGATGCAACGGAAAGCGCGCCCGCAACCTCGGAGGAGCCGACGGGAACCCTTGTCACAAAGGTCCGTGTAGTGTATTCCGCGAGCGCGACGGAACCCGAAAAGGCGGCGGCAAAACGCCTGCGTACGGCGTTGGGAGCCTGCACCGAAACCGAACTTGTGACGGACACGCGCAGCGGACTTGCCGAGGTGTACGAAATCGCGGTGGGGGATACCAACCGCCCGCAGTCTGCTTCGGCATTGGAGGGCGTGACCGGAACGCGCTACGTATCCGAGGTCGGACCCTCGGGCGCGGTTCTGCAAGCCTCCAACGATACCTGTCTCGATTCCGCCGTGACGTTCCTGCTGACCCGTTACGGGACCGATGCGGGACTGCGGGTCCCACAGGCGACCGAGCGGACCGTCAGCGAACCGCTTCCCGCACTGGCGCTCGTGCGGAACGGCGCAATGCGGTATCGGCTCCTGTACGACCGCTCACTGACTTCGTCTGTGATGACGGGGGCGGTGCGGACACTTGCAACCTCGATGAGCGATGCGACAGGATTGCGCGTGGGGACCGAGAGCGCGGGAACCAATCTGCCGCCCGAGCCGTTGCTGCTTGTCGGTTCTGCGGGGGACAGCGAGGTCACGAAGGCTTTCTATAACAGCCTTGCACCGAACGAATACGGCATCGTTGCGGACGGGGACCGTATCTGCCTGCTCGGGAAAACCGACCACTCGCTGCGGCTCTGCATGGAGCAGTTCGGTCGGCTGTTCCGTTACTCTCTGGAGCAGAACGCGGACGGCGGCTGGGACGTCAGCCTGCTTTACGACGCGCCGCTCCGCTACACTTACGACGCCTATGCGGCGGATTATCCGCTCTACACCGACGGAACGCTCGCGTGGGTTGACTGCGCGAACGATACGCTCGAATGTATCGCAAGCGGGACCACCGAGGCGGCATACGCGACCTACATCGGGCGGCTGATGGACGCGGGATATGCCGTCAATCAGAGCGAGCAGGTCGGCTCCAACCGCTTTGCAACGCTGACGGACGGAAAGACGGTTCTCGTGGTCAACTACCTTGCGGCGGATTCCTCGGTCCGTATCTTTTCCACTCCGAAAAATCAGGCGGTTCTGCCGACCGAGAACCCCGTCTCGGGCAACGGGCAGGTGACCGACAGCACCCTGACGGTTCTGGCGCTTGACTATCAGGCGCAGTGGGATAACGGATGGGTCAAGGTCGGGAATAACGGGCTTTCGTTCGTGTTCACGCTCACGGACGGCAGTTACCTGATTTATGACGGCGGTCACGCGGTGGATGCGGGAACGCTTTACGACTTCCTTTCCGCCGATAATCACCGCAGGGACGGAAAGATAGTGATTGCTGCGTGGGTCCTGACCCACAGCCATTCGGACCATTACGGATGCTTTAAGGCAATACCGCACAATTCCGATGGCACAATCACGAAGTCGAATTTTTCGTCAGACGATACAAAAATTCGCAGGCTGTAGCAGCGCTACAGGCAAGGATTTTTGTGAAGGATTACGGAAAAGGCGCGAGCGAGTGCGCCAATCGCGAATTGCGCGGTGTTGCCTTAAGCAGTTTGCATCCGACTACGGCAGAGAGGTGTTGCTCGAATCGGTGATTGTCAGTCCCGTTTCCATGTACCGTTGGCGGGACAGCGCGGACGACGCCTATCTTGCCGAAGGGATGGAGAGCGACATCCGCCGCTTTTCGGGAACGCGCCGGATTGTCATGCCGCACATGGGGCAGAGGCTGGCGGTCGGGAACGCCACGGTGGAAATTCTGCTGACCTCGGAGGACGTTTTCCCCTACCGCTTGGAATACGGCAACGAGGGGTGCATGGTCACGCGGGTCACCCTTGACGGAAGCAGCGTGCTGATGATGGGGGACTGCGAGAATTCACCGTCCTCAAAACTGATGGACTTCCGGGGCGAAAATCTGTACAGCGACATTTTGCAGGTCCCGCACCACGGGAACAGCGGCGGCTCGGAAAAACTTTACCGCTTGGTGAATCCGACGGTTGCAATCTTCCCCACGAGTGCGGTCAGTTATGAGAAATACACCGCCAAGGGATGGAAAGACGGCTCGGGACACCTGCTGGTCAACGGCATTGCAAAGCGGTCCTACCATGCGGGCGAGACTTTTACCCTGATAATGAAAAATCTGACGGAGAGACAGAAATGAAGCACGAAGAAACTGTAAAAGCGATAGAAGCAAATAAAATCATCACCATCCTGCGCGGGCTGACCGAGGAACAACTCATCCGCACCTGTGAGGCAATGGAAAAGGGCGGCATCCGCTTGGCGGAGGTCACGTTCAGCGCGACGGGGGAGCCGTCCGACGAGGTCATCGCGGGCTATATCCGCACGCTTGCCGCGCATTTTGCGGGCAGTATGCACATCGGCGCGGGAACTGTGCTGACCGAGCGGCAGGTCCGCCTTGCCGCCGAAGCGGGCGCGGAGTTCATCATTTCCCCCGATACGAATGCGGACGTCATCCGCGCAACGCGGGATGCGGGGTTGGTTTCCATCCCGGGGGCATTTACCCCGAGCGAAGCCACGGCGGCGCACCGTGCGGGCGCGGATTTCATCAAGTTGTTTCCGAACAGCGAGGTGAAAATTTCCTATCTCAAGGCACTTGCGGTGCCGCTGTCGCACATCCGCTTCCTCGCGGTTGGCGGCGTGAATGACGGGAATCTGCCCGACTACCTTGCCGCAGGCGCCAAGGGGGTCGGTATTGCGACGGGAATCGTCAACAAAAAGTTGATTGCGGCAGGGGACTATGACGCTATCACCGCATTGGCGGCACGTTATACGGAGAGAGCGGGGGTCGGAAAATAATGAACAAACCGATAGTTGCGATGCCGTTCCGGCACCATGCAAGTCATGTCTGTGCCGAGGCACGGAAGATGCTGACCGATGCGGGCTTTGCATTGGTCTGCAACGACACGGGAGAAAAACTCTCGCCCGAGGAACAGCACGGGATGATTCGCGGCGCGTTCGCCGTGATTGCGGGGACCGAGCGCTACGATGACGCGATGCTGGAGGGATGCGACGACCTGCGGGTTATCATGCGGTTCGGGGTCGGGACCGATAATTTCGACTTGGACGCGATGAAGCGGCGGGGGATTGCGGTCGGTGTGATTGCGAACTACAATGCCGTGGCGGAATTCACGCTGACGCTGATGCTCTCGGCGCTGAAAAGTTACCCGCGACTGGACCATGAGGTCCGCGCGGGCGGATGGGGACGCTTCCCGATGCGGGAACTGACGGGAAAGACGGTCGGACTTGTCGGGTTCGGCAGAATCGGGAAACGACTGGCGGAACTGCTCGGTGGCTTTGGCGTGACTCTGCTTGTCTATGACCCCTATGTGGATGCGGAGACCGTGCGGCGGTACGGCGGCGAGAAAACAACGCTTGAATCCCTGCTTGAGCGGGCTGACGTGGTTTCTCTGCATTTGCCGTCCACGCCCGAGACATACCATCTGATGAACGCGGAACGTCTGGCACGGATGCGGGACGGCGCCTACCTCATCAACACTGCGCGCGGCGCACTGGTGGAGGAAGCGGCTTTGGTTGCGGCACTGAAAAGCGGCAAGTTGGCGGGCGCGGGTCTGGACGTTTACGAAACCGAACCTGTGACGCCCGAAAATCCGCTGTTTGCGCTTGAGAATACGGCGCTTGCCCCGCACTGTTCGGCAATCACCTACGAGACGAATTACAACGGCGGCTTGATTTGCGCCGAGTCGATTCTCCGCGTCCGTGACGGCGGAAAGCCCGTGTACAGTCTGTTTTGAAAGGGAAAGCAACCCTCGCAATCCGAGTCGGACCGTTGGAATTGCGCGAAAAAAGGCGGTTGCCAACAGGATTT
>SAMEA3663036__coassemble_131_pt1 | contig 35990 bp, 30 predicted proteins | sample SAMEA3663036__metabat2_low_PE_039 | metagenome-assembled genome bin SAMEA3663036 (sample SAMEA3663036) | pig gut metagenome | biome: pig gut; feature: pig-associated habitat; material: faeces | place: France | collected 2012
GGCGGAATCTCGGCAGTGCGTAAGGCATTGTATAGCAGTCAACAAGTAACATTCAACTGAAACGGAACGACCCGCGGGTCGTTCCGCCAAATCAGCAACTAACTTTCTACCATTTCTATCCGGTAGCGGAGAGAGGCGTAAGCCGCACAAATCCCGCTGGACGGGATTTGGCTCGTAGCAGCCGGAATTCGTAGTACATAAACGGCTACACAAAATCAGTACAACATAAACATAGGGGTAAAATCCCCCTTAGTTAAAGTTTTGAAAGTCCTTAGGAAACTTTTTCAAAAGTTTCCTAAGTAGGGTTCGGGGCAACGCCTCGAGGTCTTAGGTTCGGGGCAAAGTCCCGAGGTCTTAACCCCTAAAAAAGGAGTACACATGGAAAGTATCGGGCGGGTGACCGAAACAAACGGAGAAATTGCGACGGTCGAGGTCAGGAGAGCGACCGCCTGCGAGGGATGCCATAAGAACGCAGAGGGCGGATGCGCAGTCTGCGGACTGTTGGGCGGGGAGAAGAGCCGAGTGACGAGAGCAAGGGCCCGAAACCCGATTGGCGCAAAGGTTGGCGATTTCGTACGGGTCGAAAGCCCCACCGAAAGAACGCTTTTGTGGGCGGCAGCGGTGTTCCTGCTCCCGCTGGTCCTGACGGCGGCAGGCTTCGCCGTTGCCTGCGCCGTGACCGAAAAGATTGCGTGGCGGGCGGTCGGCGCGGCGGCGGGCTTTGTCCTTTGCTTTGCGGGTCTGCGAATCGTGTCGGGTATCCTCGGAAAACGAACCCCCGATGCAACGATTACCGAAATTATCGAACCGATGGCAAAGCCGGCAAAGCCCGAACAGCCCGAGGAGTAACGGGCGGAAAGGAGAGTATCCCAATGGAAGAGGAAATGGAGAAGCGGCGCAGAAAATGGACCGTCCGGTACCCCGCACGGAACGCGGAAGCGGACCGACAGACCGCAGAACTGGCGGCGGAGTTGGGATGCTCGGTTGCTGCCGCGAAACTGCTGTGGAACCGCGACCTGAAAACCGCCGAAGCGGCGAACCGTTTCCTGCGACTGGAGGAAACGAGATTTCACGACGCATTTCTGATGAGGGACATGGAAAAAGCCGTGACGCGAATCGAAGCGGCACTGACGGCGGGCGAAAAGATTGTGATTTACGGCGATTACGACGTCGACGGCGTGACTTCCACAAGCCTGCTGTATCTGTACCTGCGCGAACGCGGCGCGGACGTGACGTACTACATCCCAAGCCGTCTGCACGAGGGCTACGGTCTGTCGCGCGGTGCAATGGACCGACTGGCGGAGACGGGCGTCCGACTGATGATAACCGTCGATACGGGCATTACCGCAGTCGATGAGACCGCATACGCGAAAACGCTCGGAATCGAAACGGTTATCACCGACCATCACGCCTGCCGCGAGGTCCTGCCGGACGTCTGCGCGGCGGTCAACCCGCACAGACCCGACGACGAATATCCCTTTGACGAACTGGCAGGGGTCGGCGTGGTCTTCAAACTGGTGTCGGCGATGGAAATCACGCGGGCGCGGCGAGAGGGCGGGAGCGACGCCGCCGCAGTGCGCAGAATCTGCCACGATTACGCGGATTTGGTGGCAATCGGGACCGTTGCGGACGTGATGCCGCTTGTGGATGAGAACCGTCTGATTGTCAGTTACGGGCTGTCGCGCATCAACCGTGAGCCGAGAGCGGGCATTGCCGCGCTGATTGAAGCGGCGAACGGAAAAGGGAGAACGCCGAGACGGGTCAACTCTACCTTTATCGGCTTCGGTATCGCGCCGCGCATGAACGCCGCGGGCAGAATGGGCGACGCAACGGTCGCCGCAGAACTCCTGTTGTCCGACGGGGAGAATGCCGCCCGCCTTGCCGAGGAGTTGTGCGAACTGAACAGCGAACGGCAGGCGGAGGAAAACCGCATTGCCGAGGCGGCGTATCGGAAAATCGAGGACCTTGCGGTGCAGGAAAAGCCGCGCGTTCTGGTGTTGGATGACGACGATTGGCATCAGGGCATCATCGGCATCGTTTCCTCGCGGATTACCGAGCGTTACGGATTGCCGTCGGTCCTGATTACCTACGACGGCGCGGCGGACCGCGACGGTTCGGCGTCGGACCTCGGAAAGGGGTCCGGCAGAAGCATCAAAGGTCTGAATCTCGTGGAGGCGCTCGCTTCCTGCGCGGACCTTCTGGAACGCTTCGGCGGGCATGAACTGGCGGCGGGACTGAGCGTGCGGCGCGGGAACGTGCCGCTGTTGCGGGAGCGGCTGAACGCATATGCCGCGGAGCGCCTGACCGACGAGATGCTGTGCGTGTGTCTGGACGCGGACTGCGAGGTCGGCATGGCGGAGTTGACCGAAAAACTGGTGGAGGAGACCGAAAAACTGGAACCGTTCGGAACCGCGAATCCCGCGCCCGTGTTCGTCCTGCGGGGTGCCAATCTGCGCAGGGTGTCGCCCATCGGAGGCGGGAAGCACCTGCGCATGACGGTGGAGAAAGACGGCATGACCATGGGAGCGGTCTGGTTCGGCATGACGCAGGCAGCGCTTGATTTCGATACGGCAGAGCCGGTGGACCTGATGTTCCGTCTCGGCATCAACGAATTTCGGGGCGAGACGTCGCTCCAGATGACGCTTGTGGACGCGCGTCCGACCGAGGACGGCGAGGCGGAACTGGAGTGCGAAAAACGGAGATATGCCGAGATTGAGGCGGGCGGGCATTTTGCGGTGTCCGAGAATTTGCTCCCCGACCGCGCCGCGTTCGGAGCGGTTTGGCGCTATCTGCGGCGGGAAGCGGCGCTCGGACACAGCACGTTCCCCGTGCGGCGACTGCTCCGTCGGCTGGGCGAAACCGGGGAGACGCATTTCAATTACTGCAAACTGATGTGGGTCCTGCGGATTTTTGATGAACTGGGGCTGTGCCGGCTGCGTGAGCCGGTTCCCGATACCCTGTTGCTGATTCCCGAAAACGCGGGCGGCAAGAAAGATTTGGAATGCTCGGTCCTGCTTGCGTCCCTGCGGGCAAAGGCGGACGGAGACCCAATATAGAGAGGTCATAACGATGAGCAATTCGGCGGTACACACCGATATTACGCGCCTGTTGGAGATTCTGCGCGCGACGAAGAAAAAATACGATACGGACAAGATTCAGGCGGCGTTTGAATACGCAAACGAGATGCACCGCGGGCAGATGCGCGCGAGCGGAGAGCCGTATATTTCCCATCCGATTGCCGTGGCGGAGATTGTGGCGGGGCTGGAGTTGGATACCGACTCCATCTGCGCCGCGCTTCTGCATGACACGGTGGAGGACTGCTCGGACAAGACCAATCTGCACGAGATTGAGAAGAAGTTCGGCTCCGACGTTGCCATGCTGGTGGACGGTCTGACGAAAATTGTCACGCTCCGCGTGGAGGACAAAGAGGAGGCGCACATCGAGAACCTGCGCAAGATGCTGCTTGCCATGTCGAAAGACGTGCGGGTCATCTTCATCAAACTCTGCGACCGCCTCCACAATATGCGCACACTGGACGCAAAGCCCGAATCCAAGCGCCGCCTGACCGCACTGGAAACCATGCACGTCTATGCACCGCTTGCACATCGGCTCGGTATGCAGCGCATCAAGCAGGAACTGGAGAACCTCAGCCTGCAATATCTGGACCCCATCGGCTACGAGGAGGTCCGCCGACATATCGAGGAGAAGTACGGGCAGAATCTCAATTTCATCGAAAAGGTCCGTGCGGCGGTCGACCGCAAGATGCGCGAGAACAACATCCACTTCACACTGGAGGGGCGCATCAAGTCGGTCTATTCCATCTACCGCAAGATGTATAACCAGAACAAGTCGTTCGACCAGATTTACGATTTCTACGCCCTGCGCATCATCGTGGATACCGAACTGGAATGCTATACCGCGCTCGGTCTGATTCACGAGATGTTCAATTCCATCCCCGGGCGTTTCAAGGACTACATTTCCACGCCGAAGCCGAATATGTACCGTTCGCTTCACACCACGGTCATCGGGCGGGACGGTATCCCGTTCGAGGTCCAGATCCGGACGTGGGAAATGCACCACTTTGCCGAATACGGTATGGCGGCGCACTGGAAGTACAAGTCGGGCGTGACAACCAAAGAGGAGATGGACAAGAAACTGGCGTGGATTGCCGGTCTGATTGAAACCGAGGACGGCGAGCGCGACCCCGAGGAGTTCATGGACGCACTCAAAACCGACATCTGCCACGATGAAGTGTTCGTGTTCACCCCCAAGGGCGACGTCATCGCATTGCCGAATGGCGCGAACGTGATTGATTTTGCCTATGCGGTCCATTCGGCGGTCGGAAACAAGATGATAGGCGGAAAAATCAACGGCATGATTGTGCCGATTGACCGCACGCTCCAGAACGGCGAGATTGTGGAGGTCCTGACCTCCGCGTCCTCCAAGGGACCGAGCCGCGACTGGATTAACATCGTCAAAACCTCGTCGGCGCGGTCCAAAATCCGCGCATGGTTCAAAAAGGAACAGCGGGCGGACAACATTGCCATCGGGCGGGGTCTGGTTGAGACCGAAATCAAGCGGATGGCGGGCAAGCCCATCGGCGAGGCGCAACGGGCTGATGTCGTGATGCCCGTGGCGTTGCGGTTCGGCTTCACAAGCCCGGAGGATTTCTACAATGCCATCGGCTACGGCGGAATCGGCATGGAGAAAGTCCGCAACCGCATTCAGGAAGAATGCCTGCGGGTGTTCCGTCCCGAGACGGCGGAGACGCCGAAAATCACCACGGCGGAGCAGGTCCCGACCCGTCCCGCGCCCAAGAATCTGCACGGCGGGAGTGGCGTGGTTGTGGACGGCGAGAGAGGATGTCTGGTCAAATTCGCAAAGTGCTGTAACCCGTTGCCCGGGGATTCCATCATCGGTTTTGTGACCAAGGGCTTCGGCATCTCCATTCACAAACTCGACTGCCCGAATGTGATTCAGGGGCGGAAGAATCCGGAGTATGAGGGTCGCTGGAAAGAGGCGCACTGGGAAAGCGAGACGGGCGGCGAGAACCGCGGCATTTACGAGGCACTGCTCCAGATTTACAGCGATGACCGCATCGGAATGCTTGCGGACATCACCGCGGCGCTTGCGGAAATGCGGGTGTCAATCCTGCAGGTCGGCGTGGTGCGGCGCGGAGACGGGACCTCCATCGTCAACCTCAAGGTGGGGTGCAAGAACATCGACCACTACAATTCCATCGTTTCCAGACTGCGCGGGCTGGACGGCGTGAACAACATCATCCGCGGATTTTCGTAAGGAGGGCGCATGAGAGCAGTCATTCAACGCGTGGACCGTGCGTGTGTAAAGGTCGACGGCGAGACCGTCGGCGAATGCGGGAGAGGGTTTCTGATTCTGCTCGGCGTTGCGGAGGGCGATACCGAGGCAGAGGCGGACCTGCTCTGCCGCAAAACGGTCGGGTTGCGGGTGTTTCCCGACGAGGCGGGCAAGATGAACCGCTCGCTCTCGGACATTGCGGGGGAGGTCCTGATTGTTTCGCAGTTCACTCTACTTGCGAATTGCCGTCACGGCAACCGCCCTGATTTCCTCGCCTCGGCAAAGCCCGAGGAGGCAAAGCGGCTGTACGAATATTTCACCGCGCAGGTGAAAAAAACGGTTCCGCACGTCGAAAACGGCGTGTTCGGCGCGCACATGGAGGTGTCGCTTCTGAATAACGGACCGGTTACCATCCTGCTTGACACCGAAGATTTGAAAAAGAAGTAAGGAGAGGTCGTCATGAGACTGATATTGGACGGACCCGTCAACGTATACTATGTGCAGACGCTCTGCATGATTTTCTTCCCGGGGGCAAAATTCGGCGAGGCGGAGAAGAACGACCCGACCGCGCCCGAGGTGCGCCTGACGCTCACCGAGCGCGACGGCGGAATGGAGGCAAAGGCGACCGTGACTGTGGACAGCGTGAGCGAGACCGCCGTGAAGCGGGTGGAGTGCTCCATCTGGGACAGCCGCGAAAAGACCGCGAAAAAGGCGTGCGGTGCGGCAATCATCACCGCGTGCGGAACCCTGCTCGGCTACCGCCCGTCGTGGGGCATGCTGACCGGAGTGCGCCCCTCCAAGGTCGCAACCGAGTTGCTGCAGGCGGGGGTCAGCAAAACGAGGGTCAAAAAGATTCTGTCGGGCGAATATATGGCGATTCCGAAAAAGGCGGCGCTGGCGGTGGACGTGGCGCTCAACGAACAGAAGATTATCGGCGTGCCGCAGCGGCGGGATTGCAGTCTGTACGTCTCGATTCCGTTCTGCCCCACGCGGTGTTCCTACTGCTCGTTCGTTTCCTACACTTCGGCGCGTCTGCTCTCGCTGATTCCGGAGTATCTGGAGCATCTCGTGCGCGATGTGCGCGAAATGCTCGGCGAAATCCGGCGGCTCGGGCTGAATCTGCGGACAATCTACATCGGCGGCGGGACCCCGACGATTCTCACGGCGGAGCAGTTGCGCATTCTTCTGTCGGCAATTGCGGAGAATACCGACGTGGAAAAGTTGGAAGAATACACCTTGGAATCGGGCAGAGCCGATACCATTACGGCGGAAAAATTCGCGGTTGCAAAGGAATACGGCGTGAACCGCGTTTGCGTGAACCCGCAGTCGCTTTGCGATGACGTTCTGCGGCAGATTGGCAGGAGCCACACGGCGGAGGATTTTTTCCGCGCGTTTGACGTGGCGCGGAAATCGGGCATTCCCTATATCAACACCGACCTCATCGTCGGGCTTCCCGGGGATAATTTCCGTACATTCTCCAAGACCTTTGACAAGATTGTTTCCCTGCGGCCCGAGAACATCACGGTTCACACGTTCTGCGTGAAGAAAGCGTCGGAGATTCTGCGGCAGGATGCGGACGTTTACTCCCTGCGCGGCGGCGATGCGGGCAAGTGCGTGGATTACACGCAGCTGCAGGCGCAGCAGGAGGGCTACAAGCCGTACTATATGTATCGGCAGAAGAACACCGTGGGAAACTATGAGAACGTCGGATTCGCGCTGGAGGGCGCGGAGTGCCGCTACAACATCTACATGATGGAGGAAGTTCACACAATCTTTGCGGCGGGCGCGGGCGCGGTGACGAAGATGGTGGACTACCGCCCGAAAAACGGCGGCAAGCCGAAGATTGAACGGCTGTTCTATCCGAAGTACCCTTACGAATACCTGCGCGACGAAAGCACTGCGGAAAAGCTCGCCGCAATCGAGACCTTCTGCCGCGAGCACGAACTGGTTTGAAGACCTTGGGACGCTGTCCCAAACCCTGCTCAAACCCTTCTTGAAAGAAGGGTTTGAGAATCCCAAGAACTTTACGCACAGGATAAAAATGTGCGAACAGGGTTCGTTGGAATTTGCACCCTGCAAAGGCTTGTGCAAAAATTCCCTTGTTAAAAGTTCTTGCGGTCAAGGGGCTTCTTTCAAGAAGCCTCTTGTGGGGCTTGGGGCAAAGCCCCAAGGTCTTAAAGAGAGGTGAGATTGAATGAATGTTGTTGCAGTATCGAATGATTTGACGGAAACGGAACTGGCGGAACTGGTGCGCGCGGGGGACGCGGCGTTTGAACGCGCCCTCAAAGCGCTGGCGGAGGAAATTCTCTCCCTGCGCGAGGTCCGTTTGCTCGGACTGACCGGTCCGACCTGCTCGGGAAAGACCACAGCCGCCGCCATGCTGACCAAAGAACTGGAAGCACAGGGGCGCGCGGTCCATATCATCTCGGTTGACGACTTCTATTACAGCAAGGAAGCGCTACAACGTGCGTCGCGGGAAAAGGGGAGACAGGAGCCGGACTACGACTCCCCCGACACCATTGACCTCGATTTCATGCGTGCCTGTACGCTCTCCCTGCTCTCGGGGCGCGAGACGAGAATGCCGCGCTTCAACTTCCGCACGGGACAGCGGGAGAGAGGCGAGATTCTGCGCCCGCGGGGGGGGGACGTCTTTCTCTTTGAGGGCATCCAGATTCTCTATCCGCAGGTGGACGCGCTTCTGCGGCAGGAGGGCTATTTCAACTTCTGCGTCTGCCCGCAGACCGCGATTGAAACGGGCGGGGAGCGGTTTCTGCCGAACGAAATCCGCCTCTTGCGCCGTCTGGTGCGGGATATGATTCACCGCGCCGCCGCACCGTCCTTTACGTTCTTCATCTGGGAGAGCGTGCGGGAGAACGAGGAGAAAAACATTTTCCCCAACGTCGGACGTTGTAACCGCACGGTGGATTCCGCCATGCCGTATGAAATCGGGCTTCTGAAGCCATACCTCGAAAAATTCCTCCGTGAGGATGAGAATGGAGACACGCGGGGCGAGGCGGAAACCATCCTTGCCCGCCTGCGGGAGGTCCAGACGGTCCCCGATACGCTGATTGGCCCCGATTCTTTGTACAGGGAGTTTATCTGAGATGAAAATATTACTGAAGAACGCAACGCTTCTGCCCGAGTACGGTTACGGAGACAAACAGGTCCACGTCACGGTGAAAAACCGCAAGATTGCGGAGATTTCCGAGACGGTACCCGAGGAATCAAAGGCGGACGAGGTGATTGACTGCGGGGGCAACCTTCTGATGCCTGCATTCTGCAACGCGCATTGCCACGCCGCCATGACGCTCTTCCGCGGCTATGGGGAGGACCTGCCGCTGAAAGAGTGGCTTGAGACGCGCATTTTCCCCGCAGAGGAGAAACTGACGTTCCGCGCGGTCTACCACGCCTCCATGCTTGCCATTGCGGAGATGCTCCGGAACGGCATTGCGTCGTTCTCGGATATGTATATGTTTGAGGACGCGGTTGCCGAGGCGGTGCTGGCGAGCGGAATCAAGGCGAACCTGTCGCGGTCGCTCGTGTCGTTCGACCCCGAGGTCGATATGGCGAAGGAGCAGAGAACCGTGGAGGCGGTGCGGCTGGCGGAGTGGTATCACGGGTGCGACGAGGGGAGACTGCTCGTCGACTTTTCGCTCCACGCGGAGTATACGAACGTTCCGAAAGCCTGCGAATACGTTGCGGAACTGGCGCGGCGCTTCAAAACGGGGATGCAGATTCACCTCTCCGAAACCGAGCGCGAGCATCTGGAGTGCATGGAGCGGTGGGGCAAAACGCCGACCGAATTCTTCCGCGATACGGGCGTTCTGGATGTTCCCACGACCGCCGCGCACTGCGTGTGGGTCACCGACAGCGATATTGATATTCTGCGCGACAAGGGCGTGACCGTGGCGCACAATCCCGTCAGCAATCTCAAACTCGGGAGCGGCGTTGCGCCCCTGCGGAAACTGCTTGACGCGGGCGTGAATGTAGCGCTCGGGACCGACGGAACGGCATCCAACAACCGCCTTGACATCCTGCGCGAGGTGCAGACCGCCGCACTGATTCACAAGGGCGTGACGCGGAATCCCACCGAGGTGAAAGCAGCCGAACTGGTCCCGCTCGCAACCGTCAACGGAATGCGGGCGCAGGGAAGACGCGACTGCGGGCGCGTGGAAAAAGGCTTTTGCGCCGACCTGATTCTGGTCAATCGGAACAGCCTGCATAATCAGCCGTGTTTTGACGATTACGCAATGCTGGCATTCAGCGCCGATGCGAATGATGTAAAAATGACCATGGTCGACGGGCGCATACTTTACCGCGACGGCGAGTATACTTCCATTGATGAGGAACGCCTGCGTGCCGACTGCCGCGAGACGTTTGCTCATTACTTTGATTGAAGGCACTGCGCGCATTGGCGTTGGTAGACCGTAGAAAAAAGCAATCGGCTTTCGTGGGATGAAAGTTTTCGCCCGCCTTTTCTAAAAGGCGGCGCGGTCGAGGACGCGGAGTCCTCGTCGCCGTCCGCAGACGGCGAAATCCCCATACGGCGCTTTCTTTTTGCAAAGCGTTTTCTTTGCGCCTACATGGTCAAAGAAAAAGCGTTCAAAAAGTTTGTGCTTTTTGGGGGCGATGTGTTTTTCGTCTACTGTCTATACTGCCATGCGGTTTGCCGAAAAGGGGAGTGGATTGCCATGGCGGAGAACGGAAACAGAGCGGAGAAAACCTTTTTGTCGGGCGTGTTTGTCCTTGCGCTGTCGACTGTTCTTGCCAAGGCGGTTGGCTTTCTTTACAAAATCCCCATGCTTTCCTATCTCGGCGCCGAGGGCATGGGGTATTTCCATTCGGCGTATGAGATTTACGCGCTTTTCTGCGTCATCAGCACGGCGGGATTGCCCGTGGCGCTGTCGGTTCTGGTCTCGGCGGCGCTGGCAGATGGAGATGAACGCGGCGCCGCACGGATTTTCCGCACGTCTCTGGGTGTTTTCCTCGGCATCGGCGCGCTCGGGAGCGGCGTTATGGTGCTTTTGGCACCGCTGTTCTGCCGCCTGATTCGGAGCGGAAATGCCTACGGGTGTATCCTGTCAATCAGCCCGACGGTGTTTCTCATCTGCGTTTCCTCGGCAATCCGCGGTTGGTTCCAGGGACATCAGAAAATGGCGCCCACTGCCGTTTCGCAACTGATTGAGGCGGTTGGAAAACTGGCATTCGGACTGGTGCTGGCAGACGTTGCCGCCGAGCGCGGTTGGGGCGTTCCCTCGATTGCCGCAATGGCGGGCGTGGGACTGACGCTCGGGACCCTGTTCTCCACGTTTTATCTCGTTGCCGAGTTTTTACGGCTTCGCCCGCGGGCGGTGGAGAAAGACCGTGTGCCGCGCGGACGCGGGACCTTGCGTCAGTTGGGAAAATTGGCACTTCCGATGACGGTCGGCGCGTCTGCGGTCAGTCTGACCAAACTGATTGACATGACGATGATTCTGCGTCGGTTGCGGAGCGTCGGGTACAGCGAGATTGCGGCAAACGCGGCGTACGGGAGTTACACGACGCTGGCGCTTTCGGTTTACGCGTTGGTGCCGACGCTGTTGTCCTCGGTTGCGCTTCCGCTTGTGCCGCTTCTGTCCTCCGCCATCGCCGCGGGCGACCGTGACCGTCAGAGCGCGCTGATTCGTGCATCCTACCGTCTGACCGCCATTATTTCGCTTCCCGCCTCGCTCGGACTTGCGATGTTCGCGCATCCGATTCTGTCGCTTCTGTTCGGCAGGGAACCCGAGGCGGTCGCGCAGGCGGCGCCGCTTCTGGCGCTTCTGGGACCGTCGGTCTTTCTTTCCTGCATGATTGGAACGACCAATTCGGTGCTTCATGCTTATCGCGCGGTCACAAAGCCGATTCTCTCGCTTCTTGCGGGCGCGGCAGTCAAAATTGCGGTTGCATACGTTCTCATCGGCTCACCGACGGTCGGGCTTCTCGGCGCGCCCATCAGTACGTTTCTCTGCGACGCGGTGGTTGTGGGGATGAATCTCTCGTTTGCCGCCCGTCTGTGTCGGGTGAAGAAACTCGGCGGGACCTTTGCAAAGCCGCTTGTCGCGGCGGTGCTGTCGGTTGGTCTGTGCGGCGTGTGCTATCGGCTTCTCACGCGTTCGGCAGGGGAGCGCGCGCTCCTGACACTCGGGGCGCTGATTGGCTGTGTGGTGCTGTATCCCGTGTTCGGTTGCCTTTGCGGCGGAATCGGGCGGGAGGACGTAATGCTCTTGCCGGCGGGGGAGAAGTTGTGCCGGATATTGACCGCGTGCAGGCTTCTGCCGCGGCAGGGAAAGGATGAAAAGGGACGTCATGAACGAAACGGCAAAAGAACTGTCGAAGAAAGAACGGTTTGATTTCGACGACCTGTGTGCAATCGTGCGGGTCTTGCGCGGGGAGGGAGGCTGTCCATGGGACCGTGTGCAGACCCACGCGAGCATTCGGAACTGCGCGATTGAGGAAGCGTACGAGGTGGTGGAAGCGATTGACAAAAACGATTCCGCTCTGCTTTGCGAGGAATTGGGGGACCTGTTGTTTCAGGCGGTCTTTCACGCGCAACTGGAAGCGGAGCGGGGCGGTTTCACCATCGGCGACGTAGTGGACGGCAACGCGCGGAAGATGATTGACCGTCACCCGCAGGTATTCGGCGACGAGGAGCCGACCGATGCGAACGAGGCATTGGCGCGCTGGGAGGCGCGGAAGATTACGGAGAAAGGGCGGAGGACGCTCTCCTCCCGTCTGCGTGCGGTTCCCGCGATGCTTCCCGCGCTGATGCGTGCGCAGAAGATTGCGAAAAAGGCGGGGTTAGCGGACGGGACAAGTCCTGCGGACCTGACCGGAGAGATTGCCGCGGCTTTGCCTGCGCTTGCAACGGGGGACACGGCGGAACTCGGGCGGGTCCTGTTTGACCTTTGCCGGTTGGCGGCGGTTTGCGGTGCCGATGCGGAGGAAAGTCTCGGCGGCGCGGTCGAGCAGGTGATAAAAGAGGTTGAAAATACCGAAAACTCGGTGAACATTTGAAAAAAGTCTTGCTTTTCGGGCAATCCTGTGATAGAATAAAAGTAACAAAGTCCGAAACGGAGAGGATTCTTTATGAGGTTGGATAAATACTTAAAAGTATCGCGCATTATCAAGCGGCGCACCGTTGCAAACGATGCCTGCGATGCCGCGCACGTGACGGTCAACGGCAGACCCGCCAAGGCGTCCTACGATGTGAAAGAGGGCGACGTTCTGGAGATTACGTTCGGCGAGCGGGTTCTGAAAGTCCGCGTTCTGAGCGTCAAAGACTACACCGCAAAGGCTGACGCGGCGGGGCTTTACGAGGTAATCTAGGGTCAGGACCTCAGGGCTTTGCCCCGAACCCTACTTGAAAACTTCTTGAAAGAAGTTTTCAAGACTTTCAAGAACTTTACACAAGGGGATTTTACCCCTCTGTTTAGGTGGTTCGGATTTTTCTGTAGCCGCTTATGTGCTACGAATTCCGGCTGCTCCGAGCCAAATCCCGTCAAGCGGGATTTGTACGACTATCGTCTCTCTCCGCTACCGGATAGAAAGAGTTCAGGTTAGTTAATGATTGGGGCGGAATGACACGCGGGTCGTTCCGCTTCGGTTGAATGTTACTATAATCGACTCATGTTGCACCACATACGCAACAATCAGCCCACTGTGTCATTCTGAGCGGAGCGGCACCGATGCGCGAGGACAAACGCTGAAATTAACAATCGCCGCGGAGTCGAACCCCGCAGGGGCGCCGGCAGGCGGAATCTCGGCACTCACGTAAGGACGAGTGCTTGCGGAATCACCGAAATTCAGAGGCACCATATTCGCACCCACTCCATAAATGCGTTGAAAGTTTTTGAAAGGGCTTGGGGAATGACGGTTGCTTGCAACCGTCAGTAGCGAAGCGTTAACTTCCTTTCAAGAAGTTTCCCCAACGCATCTCTATCGGAATAGAACAAGCCCCATCTCTCATATAGTTAGGTACAATGGGGGCGAAAACGCCCAATGAGGGAGGGGAAAGAGATGAACCAAGAGAGGTCCGGACTGATTCAGACGGTGTCGCTGACCGACCGCAAGGTATTGGAGTTGGGCGGCGTGGAGGACGTGGTGCGATTTGACGAGGAAAGTGCGGTGTTCTCCACAAGTGCGGGGATGCTGACGGTGGAGGGAAAGGGACTGCACGTCCGCGTGCTGGACCTTGATTCGGGGCATGTCAGCGTGGACGGTGTGGTTGACAGTCTGCTGTACGAAGAGCCGACTGCGGCGGACAATGAGAAGCGCGGGCTGTTCGCCAAACTCTTTCACTGACCGTGTATCTGTCGCAAACGGCAATCGCGTGGCTGTATCTGTGGTCGTTTCTCACGGGGGTGTTTCTCGGCGCGGTGTATGACTGCCTGCGCCTGACGAGACTGCTCCCGGGGAGCGTACCGCCGATTGGGCTGAGACGGCGGAAACTGCCGATTCTGGGTGTTCTGCCCGAGCCGAAAAAACGCCGTGCCACGGCGGTTCTGATTTTTTTGGAGGACTTCCTTTTTTGCCTGATTGCGGGCGTTGCGGCGGTTCTCCTGTTTTACGAGGCGTTTGACGGAAAAATACGGCTCCCCGCTCTCGCGCTGATTGCGGCGGGATTCGGCGCGTTTCACGTCAGTTTCGGCAGACTTGCTACGCGCGTGGCGGCGTTGGTCGGCTTTCTTCTGGAAGTCGCGGTCCGCTATATCTGCCACTTTGCCGCCCTCCCCGTAAAGGGCGCGGCGGTGCTTGCGCGGCGTGGCAGACTTGCGTATGAACGGCGCGAGCGGGCGCATTATACGAAAACGGAATTCGGAAAATTGCAAAAAGCCGAGGAGGCGGAGCAGGATGGCAAAAACAAGGAAAAAACAATTCAGCCTGAGCCTGATGGTCAGAATCTTTCTCGCGGTTCTCGTGGTCGTGTCCATCGTGGTGTTCGTCAGCAGCGTCATGCGGTACAATGAACTGAGCAAGCAGAAAGAAGAACTGGAGCAGACGAGAAACGAACTGACCGATGAAAAAGAGGAACTGAAAGAGTTGACCGAGGCAAACAAGGACGAGGGGTACATCGTTCGGATGGCGAGAAAATTCTGGAATCTCTTCTTTCCGGACGAAGAAATTTTCTTTAACAATCGGAAATCCTGAGGGGGACGGCATGTCGGAAGTAAAAAAAGCGCAGAAGATGATTGCGCAGAACAAGAAAGCATGGCACGATTATTTCGTGGAGGAAAAATATGAGGCAGGGGTCGTCCTGACGGGGACCGAAATCAAGAGCATCCGACAGGGGAGAGTGAACCTCAAGGACTCCTATTGCGAGGTCACGGGGGGCGAGTTGTTTGCGGTCGGGGTCCATATCAGCCCCTACGAACAGGGAAACCGCTACAACCATGAACCGTTGCGGGACAAAAAACTGCTCATGCACAGGCGGGAGATTATGAAACTGCAAGGGCTGATTCAGCAAAAAGGGTATACCCTTGTGCCGCTGTCGCTCTATTTTTCGGGGGGCTACGTCAAGGCAGAGTTGGGACTTTGCCGCGGCAAGAAACTTTACGATAAGCGGGAGTCGGATGCCGAACGGCAGGCGAACCGCGACATTGACCGCCACCTCAAGGACCGTAAATACGAGGGCGCGTAAAACGAAGGATCGAAAACACGGGACGAAAAAGGATAAAAATCATGGATACCAACAGAACCTGCTATCTCTTCCTCGACTATGACGGAACCGTTTTTCTGCGCGGAGAGATTCCGCAAAGTGTCCGCAAAGCGCTTGCAACCGTCAGGAAAGCGGGACATCAGGTGATACTCAACACGGGTCGTTCGCGTGGCGGACTGGATTTCGCGAATCCGCAGAATCAAGGCGTTGACTGGGATGGAGAGTTGTACGGCGGCGCGGACTATACATACCATGGGGAGCGCCGGGTGTTGGGAAAAATGGACCCCGCAGAATGCGAGGCATGGTTCCGCTCGGCAATGGAGCGGGGCGCATGGGTTAACGTGGAATGCGATAAGGAAAACCAACAGTTTCTGTTCAATAAGGAAAGCCTGCCGCTCACGGAAGCGAAAAAGCAGGCGTTTCTGGAAGCATACCGTATGCTGACGGACGGACAGACGTTGATGAAACTGTCGGTCGGCGTGACAACCGTGGAGGGAGAACCGACGGAGGGGATTCACGTTGTCGACCAGAAAACCTATCTGGAACTGTTTCCGAAAGGGCTGGATAAGGGGGCAATCCTGCGGGATTTCTGCGAGCGGTACGGGATTGAGCGGGGACAGTGTATCGCGTTCGGCGATAGCCTCAACGACCTCGCCGCGTTTGCCTATACGGGAAAGGCGGTGAGCATGAAAGGGTCGCCAAAGGAACTGGAAGCGTTGGCAAGTTACCGCGCAAAGACCGAATACGGCGTTGCGGAGGGCGTAAGACACTATTTTCCCGCGCTTTTCTCTTGACAAAAGCGGGAAAAGGGTGTATAATGGAATGGAACCGAAGAAAACGGTCAAATCATGAAATATGGGGGTGTAAAGGTTTCGACGGGGATTCTGAGGCATGATAAGCGTGGCGAGCCGGGTAAACTCGAAAACTGCCCAAAACAAATAATAAACGACAACGATACTGTTGCTATGGCTGCCTGAGTTTTACGCGAAAGCGTAAAATTCAAGCAGTGCCGTGACCTGCGGGTCACCCGTTCCTCCCATGAGTACCGCGGCTTGGGACTGAGCGTCAAATGAGCGGTGAACCTGTATCGGCGGTCGCGCCTGAACCGGTCAGGAAAAAAGGTGCTACCGTGAGGGGAAGCGTGTCTGCTCGCGTCTCTGAACGGGAAGAATAAAGAACAGACTGTCCACGAAGAAAGTTGTGTCAAGGGGTTTTCGGACATGGGTTCGATTCCCATCATCTCCACCAAGCAACAAGAGAACCGATGCATTGCGTCGGTTCTCTTGTTGCTTGGTGGAACGCTCGAAAAATCGAACCCACTCCGCCGCATGAAACAAAAAGCGTATCTCTAATCAAAAGACGGCGGAATGAATGTGCGACAGTCCTCCGAAAGGCGACGCACTGTCTGAACCGCACATTTCGGTTCAGATTCCCATCACTTCCACCATATGAAGAACATAAAATGGATATTCTTCGCAAAAACCGGGTTTTTACCCGGTTTTTTGCCCCTTTTTGGCACTTTGGCATGGTGACAAAAAATCACGAAACGCAGATATTTTCAGGATTTTGGTGGGGCGCGAACTCATGTCAGCGAAGATTTACGCTGATTGCCTGTCAGAATGACAGAACGCTGAAGGACACGCTGATGCCAACGGTCGAAAAGCTCGGTGACATCCGCCGCGTGCAGGGGGAAGTCAAAGGCATCCTGTTTGCCGCGCGGATGGAATACCTGATGATGGCTTGCATGGTGGTCGGCAACCTGCCGCTTTTGTATCTGCTCAACAAGGATTGGTACGCCGCATTGATGCACACCGTCCCCGGCAAAATGGCCCTTGCGGTCTGCGGTGCGGCACTCGCGCTCCCGATCGTTTTTTCTGATTTTCTTGCTGTTTTGCTGCTGGTCAGATGATCCTGCCATGTCTATGGTTACAGATATTGCACGGATAAAAGAAGATTACAAATTTTCAAAAAGCTCTTGACATATGGCTTTCGGTTTGTTATAATAGAGATACAGGTTGCGAAAGCTGAGCGTAAGAACTGTAAAAAGTGTATGTAAAGTTTTTTCATTTACCGAACGTCAGCCGGCGAGGTTTGGTAAATGAGGGCATTTTACACCCAAGTTTTACATTGGTTACACTTCCTTTTGTTCCGTAAGGAGTGTTGTATAACAAGGGAAAGCTGTCTCGGTTGAAGAGGGACAGTGTATGTTGCTATACATAGGAAAAGGCTTGCTCCTTTCGCACCTGAATCTATCAGAGGCGAGGGGCTTTTTGTTTTGATACGGCTCCCCGGGAAGGAGTTTTTTATGGAAACAAGAGAAATCGGCAAAATTGAAATGTTTTTGAACGGAAACGCGCGGAAGCAGGTGGAGGCGGATATCGGGTATTCGTTCCATAAGCCCTATTTGCTTGCACAGGCATTTACGAGAAAATCGTACACGGAAGAAATGTTGACTGCATGGACGAATCTCAGCGGCGAGGTCGGTGCGGAGAGCAACGAACTTTTGGAATTCATCGGCGACAAGGTGCTTGATCTGGTTGTGATGCGGAAACTGATCGACCGATACGGCGAGTTCCGCGAATTTCCGGCATCGTGTCGGGTAGAAGGTCATTTTATGGCTTCTGCATTTCGGTCGGCACGTACCGAAGGGGATATGACGGAACTGAAAAGCGCACTGGTGCGTCGTGAGACCTTGGCAGCCGAAATTGAACGGCTCGGATGGTCGCGACATTTGATTACCAGCAACGGAGATGCATTGCAGAGCATTGAGAGCGGGCAAAAGGCTCAAGAAGATCTGTTTGAGGCGGTTCTCGGTGCGGTTACATTGGATTGCGGGTGGAATTTTGCAATTTTGTCCGATGTGGTGGAACGAATGTTACTGTTGGACGAAAAGCTGGATGCAGGCTTCGGGAAAGAGAATGTCATCGGAGAACTGCAAGATGAGATGCGGAAGAAATTCAACAGAACCCCTGAATACGGTTATCAGGAACGGGAAAATGGCTTTTATTGTACGGTTCGGCTTTTTGAGGAAGCTGTTGGGATTGCATGGTCATATAAAACCGCCTTTTCCGGAATCGGAAAGAGCAAAAAGGAAGCGGCAGTAGCGGCGGCAAGCGAGGCGTTGGCGTGGCTCCGCCGCTGTGACACTGCAAAAAGAAACATTTTCGAGCTTGTCGGAACTCCTACAGAGGCACGTGCGGTTAACCAATTACAGGAGCTGTGGCAAAAGAAGTATGAGATTGGAGGGGAACCGATCGGGAAGCCTGTCTATGTCATTACCGCGGCAGAGAAGGATCTTAAAACAGGCAATGCGACATGGCAATGCACTTGCTCTATAGAAGGGAGCAACATGGAGGAAACAGTCATTGCGGATACAAAGGCAGAAGCAAAGCAAGCCGCCGCATACTGCATGATCTTGCGGCTGGTGCAGGAAGAAGCCGCAATTGACACGGAATGACTGTAGCATTGAAAATTGAAAATAGAAATAATTTTTTTGAAAAGAAAGGAATTTGAGTATGGTGAACGAGATTAGATGTCCGAAATGCGGCGAGGTATTCAAGGTTGACGAGTCGAATTATGCGGCGATTGTACGGCAGGTGCGGGATTCGGAATTCAAACGGGACGTGGAGGAGCAGGCGGAACTGCGTCTTCGGAACATGGAATCCCGGGCGAAAGCCGAACAGGAGGAACTGAAACGACTGAATGAGGAAGCACTTGCAAAACAGCGGAGGGAATCGGATCTCGCCGTGAGCGAATTAAAGAACCGGATTGCCAGACTGGAAGCGGAAAAGCAGATGCAGGAAGAGGCATTGCAGGCGAAAGCGGACGCCAGACAGCAGGAACTGCAACGCCAGAACGAGGACAGTCTCAACAGGCAGCGGGAAAAGCTGAATTCCGAGATCGGCGACTTGCAGGAAAAGATTGCAAGGTTGGAAACCGAAAAGCAGATGCAGGAGGGCAAACTGCGGGCGGAAGCGGAGGCAAAGCAACAGGAAGCAGAGCGGAAGTATGAACGGGAACGGATGGAGGAACGGGATGCTTCCAATCAGAAAATTGAAGAATTGCAAAAGCGATTGACTGAAATGCAAGCAAAGGAAGAACGCAGTAAATTAGAACAGCAGTCTGCCATAAGTCAGAAGGATCTTGAAATTGCTAAACTGAAAAATCAGCACGAAATGGAGTTGGAGAACAAACGTCGAGAGATTGATTTTTATAAGGATTTCAAGACAAAGCTATCTACCAAAATGGTTGGGGAAAGTCTGGAGCAGTATTGCCTGAACGAGTTCAATAAGATCCGTATGATCGGATTTCAGAATGCGATGTTCGAGAAGGACAATGACGCGAGAACCGGCAGTAAGGGAGACTTTATTTTCCGGGAGAGCAGGGGCGGGGTCGAATTCATTTCCATCATGTTTGAAATGAAGAACGAGCAGGACGAAACCGCGACCAAAAAGAAGAATGAAGATTTCCTGAAAGAGTTGGATAAAGACCGGCGGGAAAAGAATTGCGAGTATGCGGTTCTGGTGTCCATGCTGGAGGCGGATAACGACTTTTATAACGCGGGAATCGTGGATATGTCCCATCGCTACGAAAAGATGTACGTTGTCAGACCGCAGTGCTTTATCCCTCTGATTACCTTGTTGCGGAATGCGGCGCTCTCTTCTTTGTCCTACAGGGAAGAACTTGTCATTGCACAACAGCAGAGTATTGACCTTGCCAGCTTTGAAAGTGATATGAATTCCTTTAAGAGTGATTTCAACCGGAACTGCAGGCTGGCGCATGAAAATTTTGAGAACGCAATCAAGAAAATTGATGATACGATAAGAGGATTGGAGAAGGTCAAGCAATATTTGCAGAATTCCGATCATAACCTAGATATTGCAGATAGGAAAGCGCAGGGGTTGTCGATTAAAAAACTTGCCCGCAACAGACCAACCATCGCGGCAATGATAGAAGCGCAAAAGAGCAATTCGGATGAGCCTGCGGAATATGAGGATATGACCCTCTCGGATTTCGAGTAATTTTCCTGTTTCCTGTTGACAACATAGCAGAAAACATGCATGTGCGTTGGGAACGAAAGCCGATTCTTCAACGGTCACACCAACCTGACCGATTCCCGTTTCCTGACCTTCGGCGTGAAAGGACTGCTGGACACCAACCGCAAACTGCGGGATGCAATGCTGTTTAACATTATGAGTTACATGAATCATCGTTTATTGACGGACGGCAATACCGTTGCATCCATCGATGAAGCCTACCTGTTCCTTTCCAACCTGACCACCATCGAATATATCCGCAACGCCATGAAGCGGGTGCGCAAGAAGAACTCGGCTGTCCTGCTTGCCTCGCAGAACATCGACGATTTCCTCGCCCCGGATGTGCGGGAATATACGAAACCTATCTTTGCCATTCCCGCAAACCGTTTCCTGTTCTACCCCGGTCATGTGGAGCAACGAGATTTCTGCGATGCGCTGTCCATCTCATCGGCAGAGTATGCCCTGATCGACCGTCCGGAGCGGCGTCTGCCTCTACCATTGCGGCAATGCAAGATACCTCCTTCAAGTGCAAGCCCCGGAGTTTCAGGCAAAGCTGTTCGGCGATGCGGGAGGGAGGTGAGGAAAGATACAAGAAAAGCGGATTATCCGTCTGTTTCTGTATACCGTCTGTCACCGGAACACAAGGACTTCAACGAGGATTTGCAGGCATGGCGAACGGAGCAGGCAACGATAGAAAGCGAGGTGACGGTCGGATGTCCGGTGTTATAATCGTCGTCCTGGTCGGGGCAGTTGCCGCTTTGATTCTCGGCGGCATTCCGCTGTTGTCGCACCTATATAGCCTCAACATCAAATCCCGAACGGTCGGGGACGGACAGCACGGAACGGCTCGTTTGGCAACGAAACGGGAGATTGGGAAAATGTATCTCCTTATTCCGTTTGAGCCGGAACAATGGCGGTTAGGGCAAAATCGCCCGACCGAACAGGGGATTGTGGTCGGCTGTGAGGGAAGAAACGACATCGTCGCGTTGGTCGATATATAAAAAATATCAAGTGGTAAAAGCGGAAATGGGCGGAGCGCTTCGGCACTCCGTCCGTTTTTGGCAGAAAACTACAACAAACAGCATCTCAAACCATTGACTTTTCCGCCGCAGTCTGCTATACTGTAGACGGTAACGATATTTTCGAATTTGCGATAACCCGAGAGGAGAACAAAATGCTTCTGACAAAAGAGGAATGGTTGGCGCCCTTGCGCAAGACCGTCAGCGAACGGGATGCCTGCCTGTTGGACGCCGCCTATGAGGTCCTGAAACGAAACACCATCTGCGAAAAGGGCGCGCCGTGGGGCGATGTTCCCGTTATTTCGCCGTGGTCGGGTCCCTGTGCGGGAATCTGGAACTGGGATTCCGCGTTCCATGCCATGGCGGTCTCGCGCTACGACACGGCGCTTGCGAAAAGTTGTATCGACGCGTTTATCAAATTCCAACTTCCCACGGGAATGTTCCCCGACGTGATTTACGTTGACGGCAGAATCTGCGACAACTACGGCAAGCCGCCTGTGCTCCCGTGGGCAACGATGATTGTCTTTCACCGCGACGGGGATCGCGATTTCCTGCGGCGGTGCTACGACCGCTATGTGCGGAACGCGGCATTCTGGGAAGAAAATCGCTGTGACCGCGGACTGTTTTTTTATTCCGCCCAACAGCACCCCGAGGCGGAGAATTACCTCCATCCGCGGTGGGAATCGGGATGGGACAATTCCCCGCGGTGGGATGAATTCCCGATTCCCGACCTTTGGGCAATCGACCTCAACTGCTACATGGTGACGTTCTACCGCGCCATGGCGGAAGCGGCGGAGGTATTGGGAGAGGAAAAGGGCATTTGGCTCGACAAGGCGGCGGCACTCGCCGAGCGGATTGAGGCGGAACTGTTTGACCCCGCGCAGGACGCTTATGCCGACCGCAACCGCAAAACGGGCGCATTCGTCACGGTCCTGTCGCCCGCTTCGTTCATGCCGCTGTATATCGGGACCGCCTCCCGTGCGCGCGCGGAAGCGATGGCGCGTCTTGCCGCCGACCCGAAGAAATTCTACCCCGGGATGCCGACCGTAACCTACGATTGCCCCGCATATTCCACCGACTATTGGCGCGGACAGACGTGGCTGAACGTGGCGTATTTCGCCTATCGGGGGCTGGATGACTACGGCTTTACAAAGGTCGCGGAGGAGATACGGGAATTCATCCTCTCGATGGTTTATGACGGACTGTCGCGCGGCATTTCGGAAAACTACGATTCCGTGGAACGTCGCGGACGGTTCAATAATTCGTTCTCATGGAGCGCCGCGTTCGTGATGGAATTCATTCTGGAACGGTTTTCCTGCTTGCGCATGGGTATGCAAGTATCATCGCCAACAACACGCTGAAATACGACGAAGCGATTGTCCGTTCCCATCCGGAACGGGCATACAGAGGCGCAATTCCGGCGGCACAGGATGAAGGCAATACCGAGCAATTCCGATGGCACAATCGCGGATTGCGCGGTATTGCCTTCATCCCGTTCTGTGACGGAAAAAACGATAGGAGGCAGTTTATGAATTACATCCATATTACCAAAGAAAATATCGACAGGGAACATCTCTGCTGTGCGATGTCGGGCAAGCAGAGCCTTGCAAAAAAGGAATGGCTCAAACAGCGTTTCGACGAGGGACTTGTTTTTTACCGCAGTGAGGAGCGCGGCAAGTGCTTTATCGAATACATTCCGGCGGAAAATGCGTGGGTACCGATTGAGGCGGACGGCTATCTCTATATCAACTGCCTGTGGATTGCGGGCGCGATGAAAGGACACGGCTATTCGGGTGACCTCCTTTCCGCGTGCATCCGGGACGCCGAAGAACAGGGCAGGAAAGGCATTTGCATTCTCTGCGCCGAGGGACGGAAGCGGGAATTTCTTGCCGATTCAAAGTTCCTGACTTACAAGGGCTTTCGCGTCTCGGACGTATCCGACTGCGGAATCAACCTGATGTATTTGCCCCTCGTTCCGGATGCGGAACCGCCGAAATTCAGGGACTGCGCCAAGCATCCCAAGGCGGACGGGGACGGCTTTGTCCTTTACTATACGGACCAGTGTCCGTTTACCTATTATTGGGTGCCGAGGGTGGAGGATGCGGCAAAGGAACACGGCATTCCGCTGAAAGTCATCCATATCACCGACAAAGAAACCGCGCAGAATCTCTCCTCGCCGGTCACGACCTACGCGCTGTTCCGCGCCGGTCGGTTTCTGACGCAGGGCATTCAGTCGGACAAGAAGTTTCTGGCGCTGGCGGGTGTCGGGGACTGAGCCGCCGAAAAGGAATTTCATGGAAAAGCAAGGAAAGGCTGGGGACTGAAATGAATCGGAAAGCCGGTCTGACCGCCCTGATGAGTGCATTCGGGCGGCGTTCAAAACCGCCGTTCTGACCGGTGCCGGACAGTATGTCATTCTCGGCGCGGGCTTGGATAACATTCGGCATACAGGGAAGCGGATTTTGAAAAATGCAGAAAATGAAAAAGCACAAGGCGCGGAATGCCTTGTGCTTTTTTGTCGGATAGACAAAATTTAGTATTCTTTGCATTTCGGCAGACCAAAGACGGAATATCCGGAACGGACGTTTGCGTTCGGCTGTTTTCTCTGTTCTTGTCAATATATCCGAATACGAATAACTATGGCGCATTCTATGATATCTGCGCAATTGCAATCCGCTATCGGGTTCTCGGTCAGACCGAGAACGGGACCGTTGCATTTAAGGGGACGGGAAACGGCCTCGGGTCAGATGGCACTCTGGAACTTCGTGCAGACGGCAGTTGGGTGGAAACCGTTTGCGCGCTGACCCCAACGGAGAAAGACAAACCCTTCGGGAACTGGAAGGTCAACGGAGATGACGAGACCTATCTGAACAACTGTAACAAACTCAACTTCAGCGGGCTAACCGCGGGGACAACGCTTGTGATTGAATACATCGGACTGTTCCAATCGGTTGATGAAGCACAGGTTGAAATGAATCGCAGAAACAGCATTCACATTGCGGAGAATAAAAACTTTGTTTCCAAAAATCAGGCAGGTGCAGACGACGGGCAGGTGATTCGCTTTACGGGGATTCATCTTGCGGACAATTCGCAGACATGGGCTACCGACAGCGGTATTAACCAGTTTGCCCCCAAAGACGGGAGAGACTTTTACAATGATGCGGACGGCAACCTCGTGATGGTTACCAAGCAAACGGAGGGGCTTTGGTCGCCGATTTGTATCAACAATACGAATCTTCAATATGTGTGTGCCAAAATTGTTGAACTGAGATATAAAACAACAGACCTGAACGGAACTCCGGTGGACCCGCCCGCATTTACAAAGGACGTGGTAAAAATCGGCTATCAGAATAATGGAAAAATCAATGTGGCAATCAAAGATGTTGTGACCACTAAGGACAAGGATGGATGGTCTGTAACAAGGATTTACATTGATGATGAGGCACATCCCTCCGGAATGTGGCCGATTGAGGATAGTGGGATTACCTCGATTGACTTCCCGTCGGCGGATACCTCGATGAAATATGTCATTGATTACGTTGGCTTCTTCAAAAACGACGCGGCGGCAGACGCGAACACCAAACGCGCACGCGTATTTGACGGCGACGCGGTGCGGTTCAGCGGCGTGCAGGCGAAAGTCGACGGAACCACCGGCATTCGGTTTGTCGGCGTGATTGACGACTATATGTCCGAGGCTTACGAAGAATTCGGCTTCAAATTCTGCCTGGGTGACAAGGTGACCGAAACGATTGCAACGGGCAAGATTCAGAATTACGTTTACAGTCAGATTATGGAAAACGGCGTGCTTATCGGCCTTGAGGAAAATTCCGTGACCGGACAGGATGACAACAGCGCGTACTTCACCTATTGCATCAACGGAATTCCCGATTCGGCTTTCACCGATGACAAAATCACGTTCAAAGTCTGCGTGTATGCGAAGATTAAGGGCGCGGAAGTCTGCGGTCCGACCTTTACGGTTGTATACGACCGGAGCAACGCGGAAACACCGGTTACCTATCACTGACCTGAACAACAAATTTATGGAAATGAGGGTATTGCAATGAGAAAAACGTATGTAAAAGCAGAGTTCCGGCTGATGTTGACAGAGAATGCGGACGTGTTGACGGTGTCGCTGATTTCCGCCAACAACCTTGAGGGCAAAGAGGAGGACGGAGGTCTGTTTGCGGAGCTGTTCCCCACGAATATTGTCTGATTCGGGCAAGATACAACCACAAAGCAGAAAGGGCTTTCCATGAAAAAAATCATTCAGGCTGTATGCCTGTCGCTTGTCGGAGTTCTGTTGCTTTTGACGGCTTCCTGCGGGCGCGGGCAAGACGGAACCGACGGAACGAGCAGCACGGATAAACGGCAGAACGACGGAGAGGGTGTGGGATTCTATACCGAATCCCACACCGCGGGGAGCGGGGACCGCTACATCGTGTCGGGGAATCGATTCCGCATTGTGTTCGGAGAGGACAGCACCGACGGAAATCTGAACGGCGCCGCCACGTTGTTTTATAATCTCGTCAAGGACTATTTCGGTCAGCGGATGGATGTGAAGTCGGACAGCAGCAGTGCGGAGCAGGAATATGAAATCCTGATTGGGGACATCAACCGCACGGGCAATGTTTCCACCGAAAATCTGACCTACTACGATTACGGCTGGACGTTTGACGGCAAAAAGGTCCGTATTTACGGCGGCTCCGACGAGGCGTTGGAGAATGCGGTCAACCGCTTTGTCGAACTCTATCAGGATACCGAGAACAAGGGGCTTGTCGTCACTACGGGGGATGCGTTCAAGGCAATCTATACCTATCCGCACACTGCAATCTCCATTGCGTCGGTGGACATCGGGAAGTGTACGATTGCCGCCCGCAAGGGCTATGAGGACGCGGCAAAAGCCGTACACGCGGGATTCGGCAGACTGTGCGGCGTGAGAATGCCGATTGCCTATTCCCAAGACAAACCGACGGGAGGGAACTATCTTTACGTCGGATTCGACACGACCGAGGACCTGAACATGCTGTACGAATACCGCGATGGGGCTTTGTGCTTCGTCGGAAACGGAATGGACGGCATTTTCAATCAAACGGAACGTTTGGTAGAACTCTTTTTTGAAACCGAACTCTCGGGCAAGATCGGAAAAACAATCAATCTGGAAACAGTAAAGGAAATCAAAGTGATGCCGATTATTGACAATATGCAATTCGCGGACAGCGAATTCATCGAAATGCTCGACCGGAATTTTGAGTCCGCCAGAGACGCGATTCTGAACGCAAAGAGTGCGTACAGCGTAACGGGGAGCGGAAAGATTTACTACGTCTCGTCAAGCAGCGGAGACGATGCGAACGACGGGCTGTCCGAAGCCAAACCGTGGAAAACGCTGACGAGAGTCAACAATACGACGGTTCCGGCAGGGAGCGTGATTCTTTTCAAGCGCGGAGACATCTGGAATATGGAGGGGCGTTTCCTCTCCAAAGCCAACGTGACCTTCTCTGCCTATGGGACGGGTGCAAAACCGGTTTTTGCCAACTACATTGATGCGTCAAAAACCTCGGACTGGACGAACGTTGGCGAAAATCTCTGGGTCTACAGCGGTTCTTACGAAACGCCGAACCCTCCCGGAAAGAACTACGACGGCATTGATATTTCCGACAAATACCCGAAACTGGATATTCCCGGATCGTACATCACCTCGGTTGACGGGGCGGACGGCAACGACATCGGAAATATCATTTTCAACGACGACGAAGGCTGGGGCGTGAAGATTACGAAGAAAAACGCGGTCGATACCAGTATCGAACTCGGAACGGTTCCCACGGGCTTTGGGACGCTGACACATCACGCCCGCCCGTTTACGGACCAAAAGGACCTTGCCCAAAATCTGGAGTATTACCACAACCCGACCGAGAGCCGCCTGTACCTCTACTGTGACGGCGGCAACCCTGCCGAGGTGTTCAGCAAAATCAAGTTGGTGGTCGAGGGCTACGGCTTCTTCGGCGGCACCGAAAGCGTTTCCAAAAACGTGACGCTGGATAACTTCGCATTCAAGTACTGGGGCTGTCACGGTATTTCCGTCAATCAGGCGGTCGACTTCACGGTTCGCAACTGCGAAATCGGCTGGTGCGGCGGAAGCGTGCAGGGCTATACATGGGGCGGCAGAGACGAGCCCACCCGCTTCGGCGAGGGCATTCAGAACTGGGGCAACTGTAAGAACTTCCGCATTCTGAACAACTACCAGCACCAGATTTTCGACGGCGCAACCTCCAGCCAGCAATCGAGCTGGGAGGGACTGACGCGGGTTGTGATGGAGAACGTGGAAGTTCTGGACAACTGCTACGAAAACAACTCTTCCAACATCGAATTCCGGATGAATATCGGCGGAAAGCAGGCGAACAACGAAAACTTCAAGTGCAAGGACTGGGATATTTCGGGCAACCTGATGCGTCGGACGGGATGCGGCTTCGGCAGAGCGAGAGCAATCGGCGCCGGCAGCAACGGCGGACAGGTGTTTGCCGATTCCTTTAACGGGGAGAAGCCGCTGTATGAGAACGTGAGAATGCACGACAACACAACGTGGGGCAATGCCTGCTCGCTTGTGGACGGCTTCGGTTGGGGAACCAAACGGTACAATCTGGAGGGCAATATCTTCGTCCACGAATACGGAAGCATATTCGGACATCTGGAGCGGGATTTCAACAATATGCAACTGTGGGATTATGCCGAGTAAAGAAAACAGTACGGATAGCGTCTTTGACAGATACAAACCGTACTCTGAAAACGGATATGGAATGGAATTCCACGGCGCGGTTGCCGACCAGCGTGCGGGGGCATGGTCGTTCCTGCTCAGAGAGTGGACCTACAATGCGTCTGCTACCAATTACTTCTCCATTCACTATCAGGTGAAAAACGCGACCAATACAGGGCTTCAGACCGCGACGGGGAGTTGCGGTAACGGTTGGGCTACCTCTGCGGTGCTGACACTCGAAAACATGGAGATTGAGAACGATGTCTGGAAAACCTATACGGTCAAACTCGATGAAAAACTGGTGGATAAGGATACCGGAGCCAAGGCAAACGTTGAGCATTGGCCTGTTACGATGGATTTCTGGGCTTTGACTTTCCCGGTTCTGGAGGGTGAGGACGCCTACTACGTAATCGACTACATCGGTTTCTTCGATACCGAGGAGGCGGCGGAAAACGAGGCGAAGTGCCAAGAGAGTTTCTACGAGGGCAAGCCCCTGCCGCACCCCGCCAAAGCGTCCGTTGGGTCCGGCTACTACGAGGAAGCGCAGAGCGTGGAACTGACCTCCGATACCGCGAACGCGCAGATTTACTACACGCTGGACGGAACCACTCCGACCAAGGCTTCCACCCATTATACCGAAGCCGTTTCGGTCACGGGGTCCGCTACGCTCAAAACGGTTGCCTACGACCCTGCAACCGACCGCTACAGCCCTGTGAATTCGTATGTCTACGAACTCAATCTGAATATCGTGGCAGAACCGACCTTTAACCTTAAAGGCGGCAATATTCCCGCAGGCAAATCCCTCACTATTGCAACCAAGACCGAGGGAGCGACCGTTCACTATACGACCGACGGGAAAAAACCGACGGCGGAAAGCCCTGTCTACAGCACTCCGATTCCGGTCACCGGAAAAATGACCGTACAGGCAATTGCGGTCAAGGCGGGTCTGGAAGACAGTAAGGTGGCAAAAGTGGAGTTCAACGCCATCATCCCCGCAGATATTTACTGGTCGTTTGCCGGATTGGTCGCCGGCTCCAAAAACGGCGAGTGGCAGGAAACGAGCGGCGTTTACTACAACGACCTTTTTAACGCATTGTTCGGTGCGGGCGGCGTCAACGATGAATTCGGCGCCGTGGTGAAATCGGTGAAGAAAGACACGGAAAATGCAATCCGCGTGGAAAGTTATTATGGGTTTGGTAATCCGAACGTGGCGATGCCGAACGGCTATCACCGTTACATGACTCTGACCTACAAATGCCCCGCCTCCGTGCAGGTGGAGTACCATCCCGACCATTATAACGATGCGACGAGAGAAGCAAGCCGTTCGCAAAAGATTCCGCTGGAGCCATCCGAAACCTATAAGACCGTGGTCATCGACCTCTGGGAGAACAGCGACATGTGGAAAGATTGGGTGGGCGACAACAACTTTACCCTCCAGTTCTACTATGACGCTGGGGAGACCGAAATCTCCATTCTGGAAGTCAGTTTCCATGAGTCCGAGGAGAAAGCAAACAAGACGAAAGTTGCAAACCCGAACGCGCTGACCCCCGTATCGGAGAAGTACACCGAGGAGATTTCGGTCGAACTGAAAACCGCGACCGAGGGCGCCAAGATTTACTATACCACCGACGGCAGCATTCCCACCGCAGAGAACGGAACGCTTTACACCGGTGCGATTGAGATTTCCCAAGACACCGTGCTGAAAGTGATTGCGCTGAAAGACGGCTGCATGGACAGTGACGTGAAAATCTTTGACTACAAGGTTACTCTGACGGTTGCGCAACCGAACCCGAGTCTGGCAGGCGGTAAATACGAGGGCAATCAGACCGTTACCATCACCTGTACAACCGAGGGCGCGAAGATTTACTACACCATCGACGGAAGCACACCGACCGCCGAGAACGGCATTCTCTACACGGGTCCCATCACGCTGAGTAAGTCCTGCATTCTGAAAGTGATTGCCGTGATGGAGGGCAGAACCGATTCCAAGGTTGTCAGCAGAACCTATAACATCACGGGCGGCTCGGAGGAGAAGCCCGCAGATGCAGACGACGGAAACAAGCCCGCGCAGACCACCGAGACTGCTCCCAAGGAGGAGAAGAAGGGCGGTTGCGGCTCGGTTATCGGCGCAGAGGGGGTGGTCCTGCTCGCGGTCGTTTCCCTCGCGGGTGTTGCCCTGAAGGGGAAAAGAAAACAGGACAATTGACCGCTGACAACCGACAATTGACATCCTGATATTAGAAAAGGGCACCTTCCGCCGCGGCGTTTGTCGGGCGGAAGGTGCCGTGTCAAGGAGAAACCATGAAAAAATTTGGCATTGCACTTCTGGCGGTCTTGTTGGCGCTCCTGCCGCTTGCCGCCTGCGGGAATACACTTGACACCATGGACGTCGGCGCACATCGGAAGTTCATCGGGAAATGCGACAGCGAATACCTCTGCCGTGACTGCATTGCAAAACATCTCGGGTGGACACGGGAAACACTGGACGCGTGGATTCTCAAATTCCGACGGAACGGTTGTCTCCTCTTTCCGCCGCTGACGGATGGGGATGGATGTCTGTAAACATGGACACGCTCTTTGAATTTCGATATATTTCGATTGCCGCGCTTGACAAGCGAATTTCCTGTATGCTATACTATAAACGAAACCCAATCCGAATCATCAACTAACTTTCGGTAGTGCGGAATATGGCTACACGCAAAATCTGCACAACGTATAGACAGAATCAAAAATTCAATTGGGTTAAATTCTTGAAAGTCCTGAAAACTTCCTGAAAGAAGTTTTTAGGAAGGGTTCGGGATAGTATCCCGAGGGCTAAAAAGGAGGCACACAATGAAATTCAGAATGGGCGTTATCGGGTATGGAAAACGCGGGTCCTCGGTTACCCGCGAAGTCCTGCTCCGCATGAAAGACGTGGAGGTCACCGCAATCTGCGACAGTTACGAGGACCGCGTGCGCGGGGGATGCGCGGATGTGGAGAAGAAAGAGGGAAAGCCTGCAAAGGGGTATGCCGATTATCGGGAACTGCTCGAAAAGGAACCGCTGGACGGCGTGTATATCGCCGCCGCGTGGGAGTACCACGCCGAAATCGCCATGGAAGCCATGCGGCGCGGCGTTCCCGTTGCATTGGAAGTCGGCGGCGCGTATTCCGTCGAAAGCCTCTGGCGCATGGTCCGTACACAGGAGGAAACCGGAACCCCCGTTATGCTCATGGAGAATTGCTGCTTCGGTAAGGACGAATTGCTCGTTACCTCTATGGTCCGCGGCGGCGTCTTCGGGGACGTTGTCCATTGCCACGGCGCTTATGCCCATTTCCTCGGTGACGAAATTCTAATGGGCGAGAAAGAGCGCCATTATCGCCTGCGCAACTATATGCGGCGCAATTGCGAGAATTACCCGACCCATGAACTCGGTCCGATTGCAAAAATCCTGAATATTAACCGCGGAAACCGGATGGTGTCGCTCGTTTCGATTGCTTCCCGTGCGGCGGGTCTGGAGGCATACGCAAAGAGCCATCCGGAGAAATACGGAGACTTCATCGGAACGAATTTCGCACAGGGGGATATTGTCAATACCATTATCACCTGCGCGGACGGCTCTACCGTCTCCCTGCGGCTCGATACCACCCTGCCGCGCTTCTATTCGCGCGAGTTTACCGTGCGCGGGACCAAGGGACTTTACGAACAGGGGAACAACTACGTTTACCTGATGGGCGAGCCGGAAGTCTGGGAAACGGCGGAACAGTACGGAAAGTACGGCAATAACGCCGCCAAATACGAAAATGACTACTTGCCGCCCGTCTGGCGGAATATCACCTCGGAGGACACCGAGGCGGGACACGGCGGGATGGATGCGGTGGAATTCCGCGTGTTCGTGGACTGCCTCAAGGCGGGGAAACCGATGCCGATTGACATCTACGACACCGCCGCGTGGATGTGTATTTCGGTGCTGTCCGAAGCCTCGATTGCACAGGGCGGCGCACCGCAGGCAATTCCCGATTTCACCGACGGCAAATGGGTCCTGCGCGAGCCGATGGACGTGGTGACGCTGAAGCCCTGATTGCAAGACCAAAAAGGACGGAACGACTGTAGTCGTTCCGTTCTTTTTTTGATATTCTCAGTTTCCGTCGGGGGCTGTGTCGGAAAGCGTAGCCTTGACTATGACGGGTGCGGTTACGGGCTTGGTGACCTCGTAGCCGTTGGAAACGACCGCAGTGCCTGCAATGCCGTCCACAACGTCCATGCCCGAGATGACCTCGCCGAACGCGGCATAATCGCCGTCAAGGAACGTGCTGTCCTGATGACAGATGAAGAATTGGCTGGAAGCAGAGTCGGGATTGTTTGAACGCGCCATGGAAACCACACCGCGCGTGTGACTGAGCGTGTTGTTCACCCCGTTTGAAGAGAATTCGCCTTTGATGGTCTTTTCGGAGCCGCCCGTGCCGTTACCATCGGGGTCGCCGCCCTGAATCATGAAGCCCGAGTAGATGCGGTGGAAAGTCAGACCATCATAGAAACCCGAGGAAACGAGTGATTCGAAATTCTTAACGGTTTTTGGGGCAACATCGAGACGGAGTTTGATGACGATGTTACCCGTCTGCTCCGCACCGTCCGCATCGACGTATTGAACGGTTAGGGTGACGTATTTGGTTTTCTTTCCGCAGGCGGTCAGCGTGCAGGTCAAGAGGAGAATCGCAACAATCAGAAGCAGAAAGGGTTTTGCAGTTGCGGTTGCAGTGGAAATACGGGACAGACGGTTTTTCATGTTGGTTTTTCCTTTCCTTATAATACCCTTATTGTAGCAGAAAATGCCCGTCCTGTCAAGGCTTTCGGGCAAATTGAGAAATAATTTACAACCGAAACGGATAGAATAATACAGAATATCATCTGACTGCGCGGAGGGAAAAATGGAGAGGAAATGGGAAACGCGCGCCGCAATCGTAATCTGCGCGGCGGCAGGCGTGGCGGCGGTGCTGTTGGGTGTACGGCTTCTGTTTGGCGTGCTGTTACCGTTTGTGCTTGCGTGGGGACTTTCATTGGTCGTTTCTCCCGCGGCAAATGCGCTTTCAAAGCGGACGCGCGTCCCGCGCAAGGTGTGGGCGGTCCTGCTTCTGGTGCTGACGCTCGGACTTTCGGTTGCGGGAATCTCTGCGGGTGTGGCACGCGGGATAAGCGAATTGGAGGACCTGCTTGCCGCGCTCCTTGCCGACGGAAATTTCGGCGGGAGCGGGGAGACTGCCGAGAGCGGGGAAACCTTTGACTGGTTCGGTAAAATTACGGCGGGCGTGGGGCTGTTCCGCCGCGCCGAGGTCGGGGAGAAATACAAGATGTTCCGCGAGGAGTTCAACGCGATGGTGGGGGAAATGCTTTCCTCGCTTGCGGGCGCGCTGAGCGCCAAACTGCCCGACGTGGCGGCAAAACTGATTTCCGTGATGCCGTCGGCACTCCTGTTTGTGCTTGTGACCGTAATCGCAGGCTTCTATTTCTGCGTGGAACCCGGGCAGGTGGGGAAATTCCTCGCCGCGCATCTGCCCCGTCGCTTGGCGGAAAAAGTACCGTCCCTGCGTGCGCGGGTAAAGGCGGTGTCCCTGCGCTACTTGCGCGCTTATCTGCTGATTCTGTTTGCTACGTTCGTTCAGTTATTTATCGGGTTCCTGATTCTGCGGGTCCGGTACGCATTTCTCCTGTCGCTTCTCATTGCGGTTGTGGATTTCCTGCCCGTTCTCGGTGTGGGGACGGTTCTCGTCCCGTGGGCGATTATCGAACTGTTGCGAAAGAATTTTTATCTCGGTTTCGGGTTGCTCATTCTGTTTGCGGCGGTGTCGGTCCTGCGGCAGGTCATTGAACCGAGGCTGATTGGAAAGAGTCTCGGACTGCATCCGTTGGCGGCGCTGATTGCGGGCTACGCGGGGTGGCGGTGGTTCGGCTTCCTCGGCATGGCGCTCGGACCTGTTGCGGCAATGGCGGTCAGCGCCCTTTTTCGCGGCAGGGCGGATGCAAAAGGAAAAGAAAAAAATTCCGCATGAAATTTTTAAAAACCTCTTGACAAATACCCTGTGGGGGTATATAATAAAAATACCCAACGGGGGTATAGGAGGAACGAGATGGAAGAAACGGAAAAGCACTACTGTTGCTGTGCGGGAGAAAACGCGGACGGCGCCGAGAACAGCGGGGAAAAGACCACCGTCCGCGGGGAGGAGCAGAAGAAACAACTGCTCAATCGCCTGCGACGGATGGAGGGGCAGTTGCGCGGTATTGAAGCGATGTTGGAACGCGACGCTTACTGCAACGATATTCTGATTCAGTCGGCGGCGGTCGGAGCGGCACTCTCCGCGTTTGAGCGCGAGATTCTGGGCAGTCACATTCATGGCTGTGTGGCAAGAGACATCCGCGAGGGACGCGACGAGGTAATCGACGAGTTGATGACCACGCTGAAAAAACTGATGCGGTAAAAACAGTAAAAAGAATAAGAATCGTTCCGGAAAAGAGATGAAAAAGGATGCAACAATATGAAGTGACAGGAATGAGTTGCGCCTCCTGCCAAGCGAGAGTGGAAAAGGCGGTCGGGCGCGTGGCGGGGGTCACCTCCTGCGCGGTCAGTCTCCTGACCAATTCCATGGGCGTGGAGGGGAGTGCGTCACCCGAAGCCGTAATCGCGGCGGTCAAGGCGGCGGGCTACGGCGCAAAGTTGAGGGGTACAGACCCACAGGGGGCAGGGCAGACCGCAGGTGCGGAGGTCGGCGGGGATGACCCGCTTGCCGACCGCGAAACGCCTGCGCTGAAGCGGCGCCTGCTTTGGTCAATCGGTTTCCTTGCGGTGCTGATGTATTTCTCCATGGGGCATATGATGTGGGGCTGGAAACTGCCGCTGTTCTTTGACGGCAACCACGTTGCCATGGGGTTGGTCCAACTGCTCCTCTGCATTGCAATCATGGTCATCAACCGCCACTTTTTCGAGAGCGGCTTCCGCGCGCTTTGGCATCGGTCCCCGAATATGGACACCCTCGTGGCGCTCGGCTCGGGCGCGGCGTTCGTCTGGAGCGTTTACGCGCTGTTTGCCATGACGGGCGCACAGGCAAGAGGGGACATGGCGGCGGTGATGACCTACATGGACGAGTTCTATTTCGAGTCGGCGGCAATGATTCTGACGCTGATTACCGTCGGAAAAATGCTGGAGGCGCGGTCGAAAGGAAAAACCACCGACGCTCTGCGGTCGCTGATGAAACTCGCCCCCAAAACCGCCTTGGTCGTGCGCGACGGCGCGGAGGTGACGGTCCCGATTGAACAGGTGAAGAAAGGCGACGTTTTTGTCGTCCGCCCGGGGGAGAATATTCCCGTGGACGGTGTGGTGCTGGACGGAGAGAGCGCGGTCAACGAGGCGGCGCTGACGGGCGAGAGCATCCCCGCGGACAAGCATCAAGGGGACAGCGTGTCGGCGGCAACGGTCAACCAGTCGGGATTTTTGCGGTGCGAGGCAACGCGGGTCGGAGAGGATACCACGCTGTCGCAAATCATCCGTATGGTCAGCGACGCGGCGGCAACGAAAGCCCCGATTGCAAAGGTCGCGGACCGCGTGTCGGGCGTGTTCGTACCGGCGGTCATGTCGGTCGCACTGGTGGTGCTGATTGTCTGGCTTGCGGTGGGACGGGACTTTGGCTACGCATTGGCGCGGGCGATTTCGGTGCTGGTTATCAGTTGCCCGTGCGCGCTCGGACTGGCGACCCCCGTGGCGATTATGGTCGGAAACGGCGTGGGCGCGCGGAACGGGATTCTCTTTAAGACCGCCGCGTCACTGGAGTCCGCAGGGCGGACGCAGATTGTGGCGCTGGACAAGACAGGCACTGTCACGACAGGTATTGCGAGCGTGACGGACGTCCTGCCCGCAGAGGGAACCCACGTGACGGACCTGCTTGCGGCGGCGTTGGCGCTTGAAAAAAAGAGCGAGCATCCTCTGGCGCGCGCGGTGGTGCGCGAGGCGGAGACGCGGGGCGTCAATGCCGACGCGGTGGACGGATTCGAGGCGCTTGCGGGCAACGGCGTGCGCGGGAAAAAGGACGGCGCGGTCCTTGTCGGCGGAAGCGCAAAATTCATCGGCGGACAGATAAAACTCACAGACGCTGTGCAGAAAACGGTCGGTGCGCTTGCTGACAACGGCAAAACGCCCCTGCTGTTTTTGCGGGACGGAAAGCTGCTCGG
>SAMEA3663036__coassemble_145_pt1 | contig 34664 bp, 33 predicted proteins | sample SAMEA3663036__metabat2_low_PE_039 | metagenome-assembled genome bin SAMEA3663036 (sample SAMEA3663036) | pig gut metagenome | biome: pig gut; feature: pig-associated habitat; material: faeces | place: France | collected 2012
TTTCACCTTTCGCTCAAACCGCTCCCGAAAATTTTGAATTAAAAAAGTAATAGGAAAAAAGTAAGAAGTGAAATATAAAGATAGCCCCTGTCGGAAACGGAAATTTCCGACAGGGGCTATCTTTCGCTCTAACCTCTTTTTATACTTTTGAAAACCGGTCAGAGAACCGTATCCTCAGTGACCGTCTCCTGCCCGTTAAAGATGATACGGACAGTCCCGTTTTCCCACAGAATGCCGTAACGCGGTGCAAGTCGGTATCCAAATGCAAAATGCCGTTGCTCTCATCGTAGTAGTCGGTTTCGCCAACGCGCATCCAGAGGACCTCAGGCATCCGAACGGGAATCAAAATCTGATAATTCTTCCCCACGGCACAAACCGCAGGGGTATACTTCATAATAGGCGGCAGCATTTCTTTCCCTCAATCTGCATTTTTCAATCCGAGAAAACCGCGAAGCGGACCGGAGAATTTTTCTCCAATCCGCTTCCGTTATCCTCTTATTTGCCTGCGGTCATCTTCGCGATTTCCTCAGCAAAGTTTTCCTCGCGCTTCTGAATTCCTTCGCCCTTTTCATAGCGATAGAATTCCGCAATTTCAATCTCGCCGCCGAGTTCCTTAGCGGTTGCTTTGACATACTGACCGACTTTCATGTCCTCATCCTTGACATAGCCCATATCCAACAGGCAGTTATTGTCATAGAACTTGGAAACACGCCCCTCGACCATCTTCGCCTTGATTGCGTCGGGTTTCTTTGCGTTTGCAGGGTCATTCGCAATCTGCGCCAGAAGAATCTTCTTCTCTTCCTCAATCACAGACGCGGGAACCTGTTCGCGGCAAAGGTACGGTGTCGGATAAGCGCCAATCTGGAGCGCGATATTCTTGGCAAACGCCGCGAATTCGGGCTTGTCCGCAACGTTGGTCTTAAACTTCGCCACAACGCCGATGGAGCCGTTGCCATGAATATAGGTGCTTGTGATACCCTCGACCAGAACAAAGCGACGCACGGTCAACTTTTCGCCAATCTTGAAAATCATTTCTTTCAGTTTGGCATCAACCGTCATTTCGTCATCGTATTTGCAAGCCATCAGTGCTTCCACCGTTGCGGGCTTCTGCGCGATGATAATCTTCAGCAAATCGGTCACGAATGCTTTGAAAGTCTCGTTCTTTGCAACGAAGTCGGTCTCGGAGTTGACCTCAATCATTGCGGTCAGTTCACCCTCCTTGAGAATCTCAACCAGTCCGTCTGCGGCAATTCTGGTTGCCATCTTGGACTCGGCTTTCAATTCGCCTTTCTCACGCAGAATCTTGACAGCGGCATCCATATCGCCGTCTGCCTCAACCAACGCTTTTTTGCACTCCATCATACCGATACCGGTCTTTGCGCGGAGCGCGGCAACATCTTTTGCGGTAATAGCAGCCATTTTGTGTGTCCCCTTTCGATTATTCAGCGTCCGGTGCGGTCTCTTCCGCCGTTGTTTCTGCGGTCTCTTCACCCTGCTTGCCCTCAATCACGGCATCCGCCAGCGAGGAGGAAATCAGTTTGATTGCACGGATTGCGTCATCGTTACCGGGGATGATATAGTCGGCATCATCGGGGTCGCAGTTGGTATCCACGATTGCAATGACCGGAATGCCCAGTTTCTTCGCTTCCAGAACCGCAATATGCTCTTTCTTGGGGTCAACCACGAATACTGCGTCAGGCAACTGCTCCATGGTCTTGATACCGCCGTAACTCTTTTCAAGGTCAAAGATTTCTTTCTGCATAGCGGCAACTTCCTTCTTCGGAAGCAGGTCAAACGTACCGTCCTCCTGCATCTTGTAGAGGTTGTTCAGACGGTTAATCGACTTCTTGATGGTCTTGAAGTTGGTCATCATACCGCCGGGCCAACGCACATTGACATAGTACATTCCGCAACGGGTCGCCTCTTCCTTGATGGCTTCCGCCGCCTGCTTCTTGGTACCGACGAACAACAGGGTTCCGCCCTTTTCGGACAGTTCACGGACGAAGTTATAAGCCTCGTCGAACTTTTTCACGGTTTTCTGCAAATCGATAATATAGATACCGTTCCGCTCCGTGAAAATGTACTCCTGCATTTTCGGGTTCCATCTTCTGGTGTGGTGTCCGAAATGAACACCTGCTTCAAGCAACTGCTTGATTGAGATAACAGACATATTTCATGTCCTCCTTCGGTTTTTCCACCATCGCGACGCATCCGCCGAAACCGCACCGCACGGTACGGCACCGAGGCGATTTTCGTCCGATGTGTGTATTATTTTGCGTCGCCCATTGCAAAAAGGCAACGGTGCGGCACAATTACATTAGATTATACCATACACCGTCGCCTTTTTCAATCGGTTTCTTTTTGTTTTTACATATTATTAACATTTTCGCTTGCCGAACAAATGTTTGGAGCCGCTTTTTCTGCCGCAGAGACAATTACTGAACTCCTGCGGTGTCAGCCTGACCAGAATGGTATCTTCCCCGATACATTCCACACGGCACCACGGAATCACCAAATCGTCCTCTTTTCCGATTCCGAGAAAACCGCAACTGCCCGAGATAATCAGGGAAAGGATACGCGAGCAATCCCCCTCCGCCTCGAATTCAAAATCCTCCGCGTAGCCGAGCCGCGCTCCGTCGCACAGGTTGACAACTTCCAATTTTCGCAACTCTGCCGTACTGTACCGTTTCATACCGTTTCTCCTTGCATTCAGGTTCGGTACAGTATATGCGGAATCTTCCGGCTCTATTTCGCTTTTTTGCGGAAAATCGGCAACGTCCCCGCCAATGCCGCAAGGAAACTGAAAACCGTCATGAAGCCGGAGGCAGGTGACCACGTTCCGAGTCCCGTAACCTTGCCGACCGAGGGAATCAGGACCGACAGCAGAACGGACGGCAAAAGCGGCACAATCAAAAGCACTGCAAGTCTCGCATATCCGACGGGATTCCGCATCCGCACGTCATCGGATTCCGCAAAAGTCAAAAGAACCACCTGAAGAATGGCAAGTCCGATAACGGGAAGCGATTGTGCGGCTTCCGTTGTGAGCAGTCCGGTCACGCGCAGAATCAGGGATACGAGCCAGACGGCAAGCGGCGGGACTGCCGTGGACACCGCAATTCTGCGGTCACGGAAGAAGCGCATCAGACTTGCGTAATCGGGGCGGAACGGTGTGCGCTCGGGATGTTGCAACTTTCCCGACTGCGCAACGTACAGCGCAGCCAAATCTCCGCCGAAGCAGATAAAGAGCGTTTCCGCTGCAGTCGGCGGGCCAAGCCCCGAGAGTGCGCAGAGTGTAAAGAACAGCATCCGCGCAAGTTTGAGAAGCGTCAGATTCCAGAGAAGCGCCCGCAACCGCCACGTCATGGCTTTGGAGCGGCGCAGAATCGGTTCCAGTGCGGCGACTCCACCGCCCGACGCCCCGGCACGGCAAAGAATCAGGTCAGCCGAATTGCGGACGGTTTGCGTGCATCCGTCCCGCACCGTAAGGTCCGCAACGGGAATCCGTTCCGGCAGAGCGTCTCCGCTGTCGCACAGAAGCCCGAAACAGTCATCGCAGACCACGCGGAGCGCCGCCGAACCGAGAAGTTGGCGGTTGTCGGTTCGGTTGCAGAGCAGTGCCGCGGTTTTCCCCTCTTTTTTTATCTTTCTCAGATATTCGGCAACGGCTTCCCGTTCCACATCCGCCCAAATGCGGACGTTAGCAGATTCGGTATCGTCACCGAATGTGTCGGGTCCCTCAACCGGAATATCGGGACAGCAGTTTCGGAAATACCGGACACTGTCCTCACGGGAAAACGGGGAAAGGACCGACACGCGTATGCCTGCGGTTTTCAGTTTCGCAAACTGCTGCGGCAAATCCGGAAGAAAGACTTCCCCAAGCGAGAGCAGTCCCACAAGCACAAACCGCCCGTTCGTTTCCCTGACCACGGTCCGCACGGTGCCTGCCGCGTCCTCTTCCCGCGCGCAGAACCGTAAAATCCGTTCCAGACGGTCCGGCGTCATGGGAAGCACACCAACCGACGATTGGATTTCCGAGCAGCCTGTCACCGCACCCACACCGTGCGTGACGTGCAGACGATACGTTTCGGTCGCGGTTGTGACGTGCAACAACTCTTCCTCACCTGCGGCAATCAGGTGTACGGCGGACAGGCGGATGTCAAGCGCATGCAAATCCAGTCTGCTTGCACGCAGGAGTTCGGAAAGATAGGTCATGTCCTCCGATTCGGTAAAACGGTCACACTGCGCGGCAGGGAGCGCTTCCCTCGCCTTTGCCAACAGAACGAACGCTTCGGCAAGCCCCGCAACCTGTGCGCCCCCCGTTACCACACCGTCCCCCGTGTAACCGGCACGCAGATGCAGTCTGCCGTCCGAGAAAGCGGCACGGTCCATGATGACCAAATCGGTCAGATACGGCAGGGTTTCATTCGCGATGTCCGTTCGGATGTATACGCGGTTCCGCTTCTGCTTCGTCGCCCCTGCTCTGCGGCGGTTCCGGAAAAGCAGAGCGGTAAAATACAGCCCCGTTATACCGACGGACGCCGATGCGGTGACAACACAAACAGGCAAAAAAACGCGCAGAGAGGTATATTCCGACGGCGCGGCAAACAACGAAACAATCCCGACCAGAAACAGCAGCAGAAGCGATGCAAAGGAAAGCAGTTTGCAATACGGCAGAATGCCGCCGAGCATTTCGCCGCGCACCGTCCGCGTGCTTTCCCCGAACCGTTCTCCCATCGCGCCGAGGAAAGAAGTCTCCCCGAGTTCAACCGCAAGCGCCATGGCACTGCCTGCGACGATTTCCGAGCCTCCGTAAACCATATTCTCAAAATCGGGCGCCTGCGTCATATCGCCGAACACATAGAGACGGTCCGCGTTTTTCCGGTAGAGGTGCGGAGTCGGCTTGTCTCCCTCGCGCCACGTCATTCGGACCGTCAGTTCGTCTCCCGAGAGCAACCGACAGTCGCACGGAACAATGTCCCCTTCGTGCAGGACGATGACGTCACCGCGCACCACCTGCGTTGCGGGAATCAGGAATGCCTCCCCCTCGCGAAGGACCGTCACCGACGGCGTCTCGAAAAACGCGAATTCCGTCTGGAACCGCCCGATTCCGAGCAGCAGTCGCCCGACAAAGAATCCTCCCCATGCGCAGAACAGCAATAGGAACGGCAACCCGCTGAGCAGTTCGTCAAAGCACAACGATAAAATCCCGCAAAGCAGGGTCAGAAGCAGAACGGGGTCCCGAAATAACGTTTTCAGAATCCCGTATGCCCGTCGGGGAGGCTCCATGAAACGGTTCGGACCGTTCTTCCGGAGCCTCGCATAGGCTTCCTTGTGGGAAAGACCGCTCTGCCCGTTGCTTCCGAGCAGTTTCAACGCGTCGCGCGGCGCGGTCCGACACCACCTGATTCTTTTCTCGTTCATACCCATCAAAGGCAACGGACACTGACGCCGTCCGCGTCCGCATCCACGATTGCCTGCGTATAGTTTTGGTTGTATCCGGAAATCAACTCCGCCGCCAGACGGTCCTCAATTTCCTTTTGAATATAGCGTCGCATATTCCGCGCGCCGTAGGTGCGGGAATAGGACTTGTCCGCAATGCGTTCCCGAGCGGCATCGGTCACGGTCAGCGTGATGTGCTTTTCCGCAAGTGCCGCCGCGAGTTCGTCAAGCATAATGGAAGCAATGCGGACGAAATCGCCGCGGTCCAAAGACCGGAACGTGATAATCTCATCCACGCGGTTGAGGAATTCGGGACGCAGGAAAGAAGCCAGTGCTTTCTGCGTTTTGTCCTCCGCAATCGACTGTTCGCTTGCGCTGAAACCTGCGGTTGCCGCGGAATGGTCCGAACCCGCGTTGGTCGTCATGACGATGACGGTGTTTTCAAAGTTGACGGTCTTGCCGCGCGCATCGGTGATTCTGCCGTCGTCAAGAATCTGAAGCAGGACGTTCAGCACATCGGGATGCGCTTTTTCAATCTCGTCAAACAGCACGACGGAATACGGTCTGCGGCGAATCTTCTCGGTCAACTGCCCCGCCTCATCATATCCGACGTACCCGGGAGGCGCTCCGATAATCCGCGACACCGCGTGCTTTTCCATGAATTCCGACATATCCAACCGAATCAGGGTTTCGGGAGAGCAGAACAGGTCGTTTGCCAACGTTTTTACCAACTCGGTTTTGCCGACGCCTGTCGGTCCCGCAAAGATGAACGACACGGGCTTGCGCTTATAGGAGATTCCCGCGCGGCTCCGCTTGATGGCTCTCGCCACCGCTTCCACGGCTTGGTCCTGCCCCACAATATGCGCTTTCAGGCGTTCTTCCAGACGGTCAATCCGACGGAATTCGTTTTCCGTGATGGTACTTGCCGGAACGCCTGTCCAAAGTTCAATCACATCCGCAATATCATTTTCGGTCAGTTCAATGCGGTGCGTCTCCGGCTCCAGTTCGTTCAGCCGCGCGCTAAGACGCAGTTCTTCGGACTGAATGTTGGAAATTTCCTCATATCTGCTGTTCTCAACCTGCGCGTTTCCCGCAATTTCGCTCTCCAATGCCTCGCGTTTGCCCCGAAGTTCCAACAGTTTGTCGCGAACCTCATAACTTTCCGTCAGGACCGCCGAGGAAAGCGAACGGTGTGCCGCTGCTTCATCAATCAGGTCGATTGCCTTGTCCGGCAGGAAACGGTCGGTAATATAGCGCTCGGACAGCACCACCGCACGTCGCAGAACCTCGTCGGGAATTGTGACGGCATGGAACTCCTCATAGTAGTGTTTGATGCCTTGGAGCATCTCCACCGACTCGTCCACCGATGGCTCGTTGACCGTAACGGGCTGAAAACGCCGCTCCAGAGCGGAATCTTTTTCGATATATTTGCGATATTCGTTCAGCGTGGTTGCGCCGATGACCTGCACCTCGCCGCGTGACAGCGCGGGCTTGAGAATGTTTGCCGCGTTGACGCTTCCCTCCGCTTCTCCCGTGCCGACGATGTTATGCACTTCGTCAATGACAAGAATTGCATTGCCGACCTCGCGCACCTCCCCGAGAAGCCCGAGAATGCGGGATTCAAACTGCCCGCGGAACTGCGTCCCCGCAACAAGGGCGGTCATATCGACCAGATAGATTTCCTTGCCGCGCAGTTTGTACGGAACGTTCCCCGCCGCAATGCGGATGGCAAGCGCCTCGGCGATTGCGGTCTTTCCGACCCCGGGTTCACCGATAAGACAGGGATTGTTCTTCTGTCTGCGGCAGAGAATCTGAATGACGCGCGCAAGTTCACGGTCGCGACCGATGATGTTGTCCAGTTTTCCTTTCCGCGCAAAGTCGGTCAGATTCCGACAGTAGGTGGTCAGGAATTTCAGTTTTTTCTGCTCCTTTTCCCGCTTACGGTCGGTTTTTCCCCTGTCTGCGGCAGGCGCACCGTCCGCAGGCTTGGGCGCCTCGGGCGGAACCAACCCCGCGTCACGGAACAGTTTCGGAAAATCGATGGCGGGCGCACCTCCGTCCTCGGGGTCGTCGCAATCGGAGGGCTTGAAAGCCTGCCCGAGCATTTCCCCGAGGTCGTTTTCCGCATTTTCCAGTTGCTCGGGCGAAATACCGAGTTGGTCAATGACGTTTCCGACGATGTTGTCAATCGGAACGCCGAGTTCCTTTGCGCATTTCATGCAAAGCCCGCGGGTGGTCTTTTCTCCGTTTTCCACCCGCGTCATAAACACGACTGCCACGCGCTTGTGGCACTGTGAACACATGGTCATGGTAAAAAGCCTTTCGTTTTAACTGTTGAGTTTGTCAATCCAATGCCCAAGGTTGAGCCAACCGAAAAAGTCTACGAGTGTGGCGTCTCCGAAAAATTTCAGAATTCGGGACGCGTTGTAAGCATCCGAATTTCCGAAAAATACCTTTACAAGGGAGCCGAACAGCATCAGCGCCAGCGCCGCAATCATACAACCGAGTATGCCGCCGAGAATACCGTCCGCAAGTCCGAGCAGTTTGAACTTCGAGCGGATTGCTTTGAGAACCGCGTACAGAATCGTCAGAACGACCATTGCGATGACGAACATCAGAATCGCGCCGACCACCGTGCAGATGACCGCCGACAGGGTATCCGAAACGACACGCGACATGGACTCTGCCAACTCCGCACCCGTTTCGTTCAGACCGTTCAGTTTTTCCGTCAGCGCCTCGGAACGCAGGAACTTCGGAATTGCCTCGGTAATGCTTTCCGCATTGAAGTTTCCTGCGGTGCTTTCATAGATTTTGGTAATCTTCTTGGAAACGGACCCGTAAACCGCCTCGTTGATAAACATTTTTCCGAGCAGATTACCGAGCGCGCCGCCGAAGAAGTAAGCCGCGAGGACGGCAAGCAGGAATTTGAAGAAACTCAGAACGGTCAGGAACAATCCTTTGCGCGCACAACTGATGATGATAACCGACGCGATGGCAAGCGCACAAATATCAAAAATGTACTGCATGGTAAAAAATCTCCTTTCTCAGTTTCCGAATCGGCAAAACACCGCCCGTTTGGACGAACAGAGCAGAACGCAGTTTTCATCGTAGGCAAGCATGGTTTGTCGGTCGGTAACGCAGACCAACTTTTCCGTTTTTCCGCTGCCGGTTCCGATGCGGACAATCCCGTCCGCGCATTGCAGGAAAATTGCGGTTCCGCTCAGTCTGATTGTTTCCGCGGCTTCGGTAACGGTTTCATTATACAACATTTTTCCGCTTTTGTCAAATACAATTGCTTCTTTTTTAGCGGAAATTTCGCTTTTCCCGAGAATCAGCGCACATCCGTCCCCCGTCAGGTCCGCAGACCGAATCTGCTTTCCCTCAAACGCATAACGGTTCAGCAGATTTCCGCGCGGAGAAACCATATATACGCCGTCTCCGCAAACGACGGAGAGGGTTCCGCTGTCGGTAAATGCGCAGGAAAGTCCAAGACCGCTGCCGAGCGTGGTGACCGCAACCGGCTCACTCCTCCCGCTTTCGTAAATGCGGACCGATGTGGAAAACGCACCGTCCCGCACCTCGGATGCAAGGAAAGCAAACACGGTCCCTTTTCGATTGATTGCCACGTCGGTGACGTAGGAGGACAGCGTGAAATAGCCGATTCGGTCAAACCTGTCGTCGTAAAGTTCCATTTCCGACGGGAATTCGTCGGACGCGGACAGCAACAGATAGGAACCGGACGCCGAAACCGCCGCACTTCGGATGGGATACCGGCTTTTGCCGTTCCAGACCTGTGCATAGGAATTATAGAGCGAATACTGCGTACCGTCCGCATCGTAAACAAGCAGATACTTTCCGGACCCCTCGGCAGTCGGTTTACTGTATTGCAGTTTTTGGCTGATCGTCTGTCTGCCGGACGGTGTAAAGACCGTGACCGAAGTGTTCCCCGCGATGGCGAGTCCCTGCCGGTAGAGGGTGAAACTCTGCGCGGAATCGGTGGGATAACTCAGCGAGTCGGTGTGCAGCACGTCCACCGTTTCGGCGGACGCACCGAGATCCTTGAAAAAGTAATAAAAGTTCTGGTAGGTCAGGAGTTCCGTGTTGCCGATCAGCGACAGCACGACAAACACGAGCAGGGAAAGATACAGCAAAACCTGTGTGATTCCGAACCGTTCGGATATGCTTTCGTAGTAAGCATCGAGCGGGCGCTCGGGATGGACAGATACGCGGACGCGTCTTCGCTTCAAGCGTTTCCCTCCTCTCCGAATGGGTCCTTCGGGTAGAACACCCGATTCAGATACAGTCCGCACGCAGGCAGTGTCCGCCCCGCATGGGAGCGGTCAAGCGAGCGGAGAATATCGGGCATTTCCTCCGCGGTGCGCTTCCCCTCTCCGACTTCAACCAAAGTTCCCGCAAGAATCCGCACCATGTTGTAAAGAAAGCCGTCTGCGCGGACACGGTAGAGGAGAATATCCCCCTCGCGGGTGACTTCGGAGGCGTAGACCGTGCGCACGGTATCGGCAATCTTCGAGCCCTGCGCCATGAACGCGCGGAAATCATGCGTTCCGCAAAAGCACTCCGCCGCAAGGTTCATCCGCGCAAGCGCCGCATCGGGAACCGGCTTCGGCAGATGATAGGCACGGTCGGCTTCAAACGGGTCCCGCACCGCGCGGTTCAGAATCCGGTAAACGTATTCTTTCATTACCACACCGTAGCGCGGGTGAAAGTCCGACGGAACGAAGCACGCGTCATAAACGCAGATGTCCTCCGGCAGATTTGCCGAAAAGGCAAGCGGAAGCCGCGCCGCGGGGATGTCGGTTTCCAGACGGTCGGACCCCCGTTTTGTAACCGCCGCGCAGAATTCCCGCGCGTGGACCCCGCTGTCGGTCCGACTGCACCCCACAATGTCACAGGGGTATCCGAACAGTCGTTCCGCCGCAAGATTCAGCCTTGCCTGCACGGTATCCGCGTTCGGCTGAACCTGATACCCACCGTAACGGGTTCCGACATAACTGATTTTGAGTAACAGTTTCATGGCGTTATTTCATGGTATACCCGATGCCGAGACGGTTCAGGAAGAACACGCCGACACCGAACGCGGTAACCAACAGAATCGCCACGGCGTCCGAAAAACGGAAGTGCGGCACGTTCAGTCGCGTTCTGCCGGCACCGCCGTGGTAGCAACGGCAATCCATCGCGTTGGCAAGTTCATCCGCCCGTTTGAACGCCGAGGACAAAAGCGGAATGAACACGGGCAGGAGCGCTTTGGCGCGCTTTATCAGTCCGCCGCTTGAAAAGTCCGCACCTCTCGCTTTCTGTGCATTCATAATCTTTTCGGTCTCTTCGCTCAGGGTCGGAATAAACCGCAGGGCGATGGTCGTAATCATGGCAAGGTCGTGGACCGGCAACCGCAGTTTGGAAAGCGGCATCAGGAGCGATTCGAGCGCATCGGTCAACGCAATCGGCGTGGTGGAAAAGGTCAGGAAAACGCCGGTCGACGCCAACAGGACCGTGATGCGCAGAATCATGAACAGCGCATTCCAAAGCCCCTCGGCGTAAACGTGTACTTTCCACGTCTCGGGCGTCAGGAGCGTTTCCCCTTTCGTAAAGAAAATATTGATAATGGAAGTCAACGTGATGATAACAATCAGCGGCTTCAACGTAGACAGCACCAGGCGGAGCGGAATGCGGCTGAACGCAACCAACAGGACCGCCGAGAGTGCCAAAGCCGCAAAGCAGAGCGTGTTTTTGCAAAGGAATACCGCAACGATATAGAGAATGGCGGCAATAATCTTAGCCCGCGCGTCCATGCGGTGAATCACCGAATCCGCAGGGTAGTATTGCCCGAATGTGATTTTTTTCATTCCGTCGTCCTCCCTGCCGCCTGTTCAAGCAGGACCTTGCAGGCACGGTCCACCGTATAAACATTTGCGGGCAGATTGTAGCCCCGCGCACGCAGCATGGCAATCAGCCGCGTAATCTGCGGCACGTCCAGACCGCTTTCCTCCAGTCTGTCCCCATGTGAAAAGACCTCCTCGCGGTCCCCCTGCAAAATCACTTTTGCGTTGGCAAGGACCACCACATCGTCGCAATACTGCGCCATATCCTCCATACTGTGGCTGACAATCACCACCGTGGAGCCGGTCTTTTCCCGATAGGTACGGATGCCCTCAAAAATCCGGTCCCGCCCTTGCGGGTCCAGACCTGCGGCAGGTTCGTCGAGAATCAGGACCTCGGGTCGCATGGCAATCACGCCCGCAATGGCAATCCGCCGCTTCTGCCCACCCGAAAGGTCAAACGGAGAACGGTCGAGCAGGTCGGGTGACACCCCGCACCACTCGGCGGCTTCCGCCACGCGCGCATCAATTTCCGCCTGCTCAAGCCCCATATTGGCAGGACCGTAGGCGATGTCTTTGCGGACCGTTTCTTCAAAAAGTTGATATTCGGGATATTGCATGACCAACCCCACGCGGAAACAAAGCCGCTTGCGGCGGCGCAGGACCTCCTCGCGGATTGCCTTTTTCGCCGCTCTGCGGGACAATCCCGCATACTCCGGCAACGTTCTCCACGCATCATAGACTTCGGCAGGCTCAGTGTTGATGTCGTAGCCGTCCAGAAAGATTTTTCCCGCCGTCGGCTTTGCAAGTCCGTTGAGCAGTTGCATCATGGTCGATTTGCCGCTTCCCGTGTGACCGATGACACCCGTGATGCGGTTTTCGTGAATCGAAATGCTGACGTCATCCAGCGCAACCTGACGGTATGGCGTTCCCTCGCCGTAAATATAGGTAATATGCTCCAGTACAATTTTTTCCATCTTCGGACCGTTCATCCTTTCGGGGACTTCCCCTCTTTTGCGAGCGCTTTCGCGAGCGCGTCGGCACAGCACTCCATGCTTGCGACGTGGGAAACGTCCACGTCCATTCCCGCGGCGCGGAGCCTGTGCAACAGTTCGGTGCATTGCGGTACTTCCAATCCGACGCGGACCAGTTCGTCCCGTCTCGCAAACACCTCATCGGGGGTACCGTCCATATAAACACTGCCGTCGTTGATTACAACGATGCGGTCCGCGAGAGCCGCCTCGTTCATAAAGTGCGTGATATTGAGGACTGTCATACCGTATTCGCGGTTGAGTTTGCGAATCATGTCCAGCACTTCCCGCCGCCCCGATGGGTCAAGCATGGCGGTGGATTCATCAAAAATGACGCATTCCGGCATCATGGCAATCACACCCGCAATGGCAACGCGCTGTTTCTGTCCCCCCGAGAGCCTGTGCGGCTCGTGGTGCGCATATTCGGTCATGCCGACCGTTGCGAGCGCACTATCCACGCGTTCCCGCAATTCGGGATTCGGGACCCCGAGGTTTTCGGGACCGAATGCGACGTCCTCCTCCACAATGGTTGCGACCAATTGGTTGTCGGGGTTCTGAAAGACCATTCCGACCCGACGGCGGTGCGCAAACAACTCCTCTTCTGTAAGATTACCCGATTGGGACAAATCCTTTCCGCCGATGACCAGTTTCCCGCCCGTCGGCTCCAACATCAGATTGAGCAGTTTCGCAAACGTCGATTTGCCGCTCCCGTTATGCCCGAGGACCGCGACATACTCCCCGCGGCGGATGTCAAGACTGACGTCGCGGATTGCGGGAGTCGGTTCCGCCTCGTCGCTTTGGTAGGTAAAAGACAGATGCTCGGTATGGATATAAATCTCGGATTCAGACACGGTTTCGTTTCCTTTCATTTTGCTCGGAACCATCGCGACGATGCGCCGCACGGCAACAGTCCGCCGCTCTCGCGCACGCGCAGTCCCAATTCCCCACATTCCGTCTCGCCGCCGTACCGTTTGCCGACCCGCAAATCCAGCAGATACCGCATGGTCAGCGGCGACAGTCCCGTTGTGTAGGAGTTGACAAGAAAGAACAGCGGGTCATCGGACAACAACTGCGCGGCAAGCGTAATCAACTCGTCCACGCTGTCCTCCAACTTCCAGACCTCTCCCCCGGGGCCTCTGCCGTAGGACGGCGGGTCCATGATGATTCCGTCATAGTGATTGCCGCGGCGAATTTCCCGCTCGACAAATTTTTTGCAGTCGTCCACAATCCAACGAATCGGCGCGCCCGCAAGTCCCGAAAGTTGTGCGTTCTCCCGTGCCTGCGCAACGATTCCTTTTGCCGCGTCGACGTGAACGACCGATGCCCCCGCCGCCGCTGCGGCAAGCGTGGCGCCGCCCGTGTAGGCAAACAGATTCAGAACCCGAACAGGACGGTTTGCCCGCCGGATAAGGTCACCGAACCAATCCCAATTCGCCGCCTGCTCGGGGAACAGCCCCGTATGCTTGAAGCCCATCGGACGCAGGATGAAGCGCAGATTTCCGTATCCAATCTGCCAACTTTCGGGCAAATCATTCCTGACCCACGCGCCGCCGCCCGAAGAGGAACGGCGATAAACACCGTCCGCGTGCTTCCATGCGGGATGTTTTGCAACGCCGCGCCAGATGATCTGCGGGTCGGGACGAATGAGAATCAGATTTCCCCACCGTTCCAACCGTTCCCCGTCCGAGGCATCGAGAAGTTCATAATCTTTCCAGTTTTCCGCGCTCCACATACAGTCGTCCTTTCAGATGGTGTTTTTGTTATAGTAAGACGCAATCCGTGACGCGCCGCTGTGGGCGTGGCAGATGGCAAGCGCCAATGCGTCCGCCGTATCGTCCGGCTTGGGCGTCTCACGCAGACCGAGAATGCGCGTGACCATTGCGATAACCTGCGCCTTTTCGGCTTTTCCGTATCCGACCACCGCCTGTTTGACCTGAAGCGGCGTATATTCCTGCATTGGGACCCCCGCCCGCCGCGCGCTGAGCAAAATCACGCCCCGTGCTTCCGCCACACGGATTCCCGTGGTAATGTTGGTGTTGAAAAACAATTCCTCCACCGACATGGCGTCAGGGTGATAGGTTTCAAGCAGTTCCCGCATCCCGTCCCAAATCAGGGAAAGCCTGTCCTCGGTCGGAATCCCCGCAGGAGTCCGCAGAGCGCCGTAGGCTACGGTATGAAATTTTGACGCATTGTATTCCACGACTCCCCAACCGATAATGGCAAGTCCCGGGTCGATTCCGAGTATTCTCATGCTTTCGCCTCTCCTATGGTAATCCATTCTTTATTATACCACATTCTCCCGCCGATGTCAAACAAATTATGATTCCAATTGTAAATTTTAGCAGAAAGTGCGAATTTGCGGTTTACAGCGCTTTCTTTTTATGGTATAATAATCTTATATTGGAAACATGGCGGAAAGGCAGGCGGACAAAGTGACGGAAATTCCGATTCTGCGCGCAGGAGACATCCTTGCGTTGCGTAAAAATCATCCGTGCGGAGGAAATCGATTCATACTTCTGCGCGTTGGCGCGGAGGTCAGAATGCGATGTATGACCTGCGGACACGACATGGTGATTGACCGACTGAAACTCGAAAAAGCAATCAAACAGCGCATTCCGGCGAACTCCGCCGGAGAGAAAGGAACCGAGAACACATGAACCGCACCGTAAACCGAACCGTACAAGCCATCCTGCCCGCACAGAAACCGGAAAAAAAGCGTCGTTTCGGCGATTGGGGCTATCTGCTCCTTTGTATGCTCGTCCCCGCGGTTGTGATGTACCTGATTTATTTTTCCCGCGAACTTTACCCGCTCGGAGACGGAAGCGTGCTGGTCCTTGACCTCAACGGGCAGTACGTCTGGTTTTTTGAGGCGCTTCGGAACTTCGTTCACGGGGACGCGGACCTGCTCTACTCGTTCTCCCGCGCGCTCGGCGGCGAATTTCTCGGAATCTACGCCTACTATCTGGCAAGCCCGCTTTCCTACCTGCTCGCGCTCTTCCCGCAGAACAGAATGTTGGAGGGTCTGCTCTTCCTCTTTCTGCTCAAGACCGCGCTCTGCGGCGGCTCGTTCGGGCTTTACATGCACAAGACCTCCCAAAAGCCGAACAAAGCCGCAATCGTCGTGTTTGCAACCTGCTATGCGCTCTCGACTTACGGCATCGTGCAACAACACAACACCATGTGGATTGACGCAATGATGTGGCTCCCGATGATTACCCTCGGAATGGAATCGCTGATAAAGAAAGGTAAATTCCGCCTCTATACCATCTCCTTGGCAATCACCCTGTTCAGCAATTTCTATATTGGCTACATGGTCTGCATCTACTGCTTCTTCTGCTTTTTCCTTTGCTATTTCGGACACTCCGAGAATCGCGAACAGAATCCCGACAACGAGCGTTTCCATTTCATCCGCTCAGGTTTGCGTGTCGCATTCTGGTCCCTGCTTGCCATCGGCATTGCGGCGGTCATCCTGCTCGGCGCCTACTATTCGCTCAGTTTCGGAAAAAGCACGTTCTCCGCAACCAAATGGCTCTGGAGTTTCAACTTTGACATTCTCGACCTGCTCTATAAATTCCTGCCGTCGTCCTATGACACCGTGCGGCCTGCGGGGTATCCGTTCGTCTATTGCGGCGTGCTGACCCTGTTGCTGATTCCCTCCTATTTCCTCTCCCGCAAGTATCCCATGCGGCAGAAGATTGCGGCGGCGCTCTTTATCTTTCTGTTCGTTGCCTCCTTCTCTCTCTCGGTTCCCGACCTGCTCTGGCACGGATTCCAACGTCCCAACTGGCTCAATTACCGCTACAGTTTTATGCTCTGCTTCATTCTCACGGTGCTTGCCTGCCGCGCGATGAACGAGTTTGACAGCGTATCCCTCAAAACCGTTGCGGGAACGGGCGGCATTCTTGCCCTGCTCTGCGTGATTCTGCAAAAGTACGCCGACCCCGACAACGAGTATCTCGCACCCAACGACTACACCTGCATCTGGTTCACGCTGATTCTGATAGCGGTCTGGCTCGCGGTACTGGGTCTCTATCGTTCCCGCAAGGACAAGCAGGTCATCAGTGTGGTGATGGTCGCGGCGGTCGCGCTTGAGTGCTTCCTCAACGGACTCTGGTGCATGAACGCGTTTGATGACGACGTGGTTTACTCCAGATACAGTTACTACAACAACTATCTGAACCGCACGCGCCCAATCGTGGAAATCGTGCAGGAAAGCGACAAGAGTTTTTACCGCATGGAAAAGACCACGTTCCGCAAACTCAACGACAACATGGCGCTGAACATCCGCGGGCTTTCCGGCTCAACCTCCACGCTCAATCAGGAAACCATCAAATTCCTTGACAAAATGGGCTACAGTTCCATGTCGCACTGGTCCAAATATCTCGGAGGAACGCCAATCAACGATTCTCTGCTCGGTCTGAAATATATCATTTCGGACACCGGAGCCACATCGCAAAGTTACTGGTATGAGGCGTACCGTTCCGACACCGCAAACGGGTACACCGCCTACAGAAACCCGTATGCCCTCTCGCTCGCCTACGGTGTGAGCGACCGTCTGCTTGATTTCGAGTTGGGTTACAAGCCCGTCGAACCGAAAACGGACGAAAAAGACGATGACGCGGACACCGAAAAGAAGCCCGAGGACGCAAGCCAAATCGGGAATGCGGTTGACAAACTGAAAGCCTTTCTCAACGGCAAACTGGGCATTGACGAAACGATTCGTAACGCCGAATACACCGACCCCTACTACACGCCCTTTACCCGCCTGAACGCCATGGTTGCGGCAATGCTCGGCGAGGACAGCGCAGACCTGTTCGTCCCCGTAAAGGTCACGCAGAACGAGATTGGGTTGGGCGCGCCCTACTACGCCGAAAAGCACACCTGCTACAGCAGTTTGTCGGACGCCTCGGTCATCACCTACAGTTTTGAAGTACCGCAGGACGGCGAGGTGTTCTTCTACCTGCCCACCAAATATCCGCGCGAGGTCACCCTGTCGCTGACGAACGACACAACCGGCGATTATACCGAATGCGGCAAGTGGGGTACGGGCGAAAACCTGCGAATCGTATCGCTCGGCGTGCATTCCAAAGGAGACAAACTGATCCTGCGCATGACTCCGATCGGACACGACCTCTATTTCGTCAGGTTCGACCCGGTGATTACCATGATTGACAAGGCGGCATTTGAGGATGCCTTTTCGCGCCTCGCCGCCGACCAATTCCACATCGAAGATTACACCGAGCATTCCTTTGACGGAACCGTGACAACAAGCCGCAACGACGAATTGATTCTTACCACGCTTGCTTACGATTCCGGTTGGAAGATTACCGTGGACGGCAAGGAAGTCGAAACGGTGAAAGCACTCGGCGCTCTGGTTGCATTCCGTGTGAACGGAAGCGCCGGAACACATGACATTCAAATGGTTTACCGTCCGCGCACGCTGGTTCTGGGATTGCAGATTTCGGGCTTTTCGCTCATCCTCTTCCTTGCTCTCGTGGCGCTCTCCCCGCTGATGCGGCGGGTCCCAATCCTGCGCGGAGTGGTTTCCACAGTCCCGCGTAAAAAACAGCAACAAACGGAACAGTCCGAGGACGGTTCCCGAAAGGAGTAACCTCTATGTTTTACTATATCAGCGGAAAACTCGTGCGGTTGGAGCCGACCTTTGCCGTGGTCGACATCGGCGGGGTCGGGTATAAACTGACGGTCAGCGGCACGACTTACGATGCCATGCCGCCGCGTTCGGTCACCGAACCGCCGCGGGTCACGCTTTACACACATCTTGCCGTGCGGGAGGACGACATGGAACTCTACGGCTTTGCCACGCAGGCGGAACTCTCCTCTTTCCGCCTGCTGCTCACCGTTTCGGGCGTTGGCCCCAAAGCGGCATTGGCGGTGCTTTCCCTGCTCTCCCCCGAAAAATTTGCGCTTGCGGTCTGCACCGATGACCGCAAAACCATCTCGCGTGCAAACGGAATCGGACCCAAAACAGCGGCGCGGATTATTCTGGAACTGAAAGACAAAATGCTGAAAGAAAACGGCGGTGCAATCCCCGACGGCGGCGCGTTTTCCTCCGCCCCCGCGGCTCCCGCAGGCAGAGGAAAACTCAGCGAGGCGGTTGACGCTCTGATTGTTCTCGGCTATTCCCGTCCCGAAGCCCTGACGGCACTGAAATCGGTTGACACCGAGCATCTGGAACTGGAAGCCATCATCCGCGCGGCGCTCAAAAATCTGATGAAATACTGAGGGGGAAGGATAGTCGGTCATGGATACGAACGAATTTGATTTTGAAAACCGCATCATGAACACCGGTTATACCTCGGATGACGCGGAAACCGAACTTTCCCTGCGCCCGAAATTTCTGGACGATTATATCGGGCAGGAAAAGACCAAAGAGATTCTCAAGGTCTACATTGCCGCCGCAAAGAAACGCGGGGACCCGCTTGACCACGTTCTGCTTTACGGGCCTCCCGGGCTTGGTAAAACGACGCTTGCGAACATCATTGCCTCCGAAATGGGAGTCAATATCCGCATCACCTCGGGTCCCGCCATTGAAAAGCAAGGGGACCTTGCGGCACTCCTGACCAACCTTTCCGAGGGCGATGTCCTGTTCATTGACGAAATCCATCGCCTGTCGCGGTCGGTTGAGGAAATCCTCTATCCCGCGATGGAAGATTACGCCTTGGATATTATCATCGGCAAGGGACCGTCGGCGCGAAGCCTGCGGATTGATTTGCCGAAATTCACGCTGATTGGCGCAACCACAAGGGCGGGTCAGATGACGACTCCCCTGCGCGACCGTTTCGGCGTGCTTATGAAACTGGAACTTTACACGCCCGAGGAACTGGCGGAGATTGTGACCCGAAGCGCGGGAATTCTCGGCATGGAGATTTCCGGTGACGGCGCGCGGGAAATCGCAGGACGTTCGCGCGGAACGCCGCGTATTGCAAACCGCCTGCTCAAGCGGGTGCGTGACTTCGCGCAAATCAAGGGCAACGGCGAAATCGACGCGGCGATTGCAAACTATGCGCTGACCAAACTGGAAATTGACGAACTCGGATTGGACAACACCGACCGTCGGATGCTCAAAACCATCATTGACTTTTACGATGGCGGTCCCGTGGGACTGGAAACGCTTGCGGCAACCGTCGGCGAGGAAGCGGTAACGCTTGAGGACGTCTATGAGCCGTACCTCATGCAGATTGGGTATCTCAGCCGTACCCCGCGCGGCAGATGCGTCACGCGGCTTGCTTACGAGCATCTCGGCATCCCCTACCGTCCGCCGCAAGCCCCTGCAGAGCAGATGCAGATATTCGACGGTCAAACCGAAATCAAATAACGGGACGTATAAAAAGGGACCTCCGGAAACGGAGGTCCCTCTCTTTTCAGGCAATCCCGCGCAATTCCGAAAGTACCTTTCGGCGACACCGCGCGAGCGAGTGTGCCAATCGTGAATTGTTCGGTGTTGCCTTTAGTCATTCATTTCTTTGAACCCCTCTCCGAGGACTTCCTGCACGTTTGCGATGATAACAAAAGCATTCGGGTCAATCTTTTTGACCATGCCCAGATACAGCGGCAGTTCGCGCGGTTTCACAATACATTCCAGCATCAGCGTTTCATTTTTCTCAAACATTCCCACGCAATGAATGCCCGTTACGCCCCGTTCAAAGTCTCGGAGAATGTGGTCCGTAATCTCCTGCGTATGCGAGGAAAAAATCTGCACCATTTTCGCGCTGTCTCCAAAGGTCATGATTTTATCGGTCAGGAGCGAGCAAACAAAGAGCGCCAGCATGGAATAAAAGGTTACGGACAAACTTTTGAACACGATTCCGGCAATCAGCACGATTGCCCAGTCAATTACCATAATGATGGTGGCAAGCGGAACATGCGGCAACAGACGTTTGAGAATCAACCCCGCAAAATCACTGCCGCCCGTGGACGCGCCTTGCTTGACAACCAACCCGACGCCGATTCCCATCATCATCCCGCCGATTACCGAAGCAATCAGAAAATCTCCGTCATTGTCCACGCGGAAAGTCGGAATCAGGGAAGTCAGTTCCAGAAACAGGGAAAGGAAAACGATTCCCGACGCGGTCTGAATCACCGCATATTTCCCGAGTTTGCGAAACCCGAAAACAAAAAGAACCACGTTGCACGCAAGGTTGGTAATTGACATCCGCACGCCGAAGATATGCAACAGGATGGTACCGAGCGACGTAATACCGCCCGCCGAAATCTTATTCGGCGTCATAAACACATTGATTCCGATTGCAAGAATCAGCGTTCCGAGCAGGATGAACAGGTAATCCACGGCAATCGAACGCCATTTTTCTTTAATCACCATATGAAAGAATTCCCTTTCCTTTTTGTCCTCCTTATTATACCACTTTTCGGTCCTTTTTTCAACCCCAAAACGGATTTTTATAAAAAAGCATGATACCGAAAGGTACCATGCTTTGCTAAAGCAATACCGCGCAATTCCGATGGTGCAATTGCGCGGCGTTGCCTTGATTCAGTTTGTTCCGAGTTGCTGTGCCGCGGCTTTTGCTTCCGCGATTGCATCCAACTTCTTGTTGCGGAAGTAGAGTGCAACGTCAATCGAAATTTCGATGAAGTTCAGAACGTAGAAGAAGAAACTCAGATAGAACAGAAATCCGGAGGCACCGTTCACAGTCTGAATAATCTTTCTTGCAATGCCGCAGGCATAGCCGATCAGCAGGAACACCTCAAAAAACAGGCTCTTTCCCTTTGCCGTGCGGGAAACAATGGATTTGCGGATGGAAATCGGCCACGACAGACCGAAACAGAAAATTGTCAGTGCTTCCAATAAATCAACCATTTTGTTTCACAACTTTCTTAATTGAATTTTCTGCGATAATCCGGCAGCAACTTCGGGGAAACGGCATCGGTCCTGATGCCCGCTTCTTCCCGTTCCTTGTCGAATTTCGCGATGTGGTCAAGCGTCAGTTTGCCGACCTTGACAGTCTTTGCCTGCTCTGCGGCATGCTGTCCGGCGCTCCTGCCGAATACGATAATATCGAGAAGCGAGTTCCCCATCAGTCGGTTCCGACCGTGGATGCCGCCAACCGCTTCGCCCGCAACATATAGATTCTCTACATTCGGGGTCATGCCGTCGACATTGATATCAAGACCGCCGTTCTGATAATGCAGGGTCGGATAAACCAGAATCGGCTCCTTGCGGATGTCAATGCCATAACTTGCAAACATCCGCATCATGGCGGGAATGCGACGCTCGATGGTTCCCTCTCCGCCGATTTTTTCAATCATCGGAGTATCCAACCAGACCGCCTGCCCGCTACCCGTCTCAACACCCTCGGCGTGGTCCGAGCATTCGCGGATGATGGATGCCGCCGCAACGTCACGCGTCTCCAGCGGGTGCATGAACACTTTACCGTCGCGATTAACCAACTTTGCGCCGAGCGAACGGACCTTTTCGGTAACCAACGCGCCGAAAATCTGCTGCGGGTAAGCCGCACCCGTCGGGTGATACTGGAGCGTATCGGCATACAGCAATTTTGCCCCCACACGGTAGCCAAGTACAAGACCGTCCGCCGTTGCTCCGTAGTGGTTGGAGGTCGGGAAGCCCTGATAGTGCATCCGTCCCGCGCCGCCCGTGGCGATGATGACCGTCTTGGCGCGCGCAACCATCAGTTCATGCGTTTCCATATTCATCAGGACCGCGCCCGCCGCGTGACCGTTCTCGTCCAGGATCAGTTCCACCGCCGAGGTGAAATCGACCACCGGAATCCCGCGGTTCAGCACTTCGTCACGCAGGGTTCGCATGATTTCGGCACCGGAATAGTCCTTTGCCGCGTGCATCCGCTTGCGCGAGGTTCCGCCGCCGTGCGTGGTAATCATCGTACCATCGGGTGCTTTGTCGAACTCCACGCCGAGGTTGGAGAGCCACTGAATCGCCTCGGGGGCTTCGCAAACCAGTTTGGCAAGCAATTCGCGCTTTGCGGCATAATGACCGCCGCCGAACGCGTCCACAAAGTGAATTGCGGGCGAATCGTTCGGTTTATCCGCTGCCTGAATACCGCCTTCTGCCATCATGGTGTTCGCGTCGCCGATACGGAGTTTGGTCACAATCATTGCCTTTGCGCCTGCGTTGTCGGCTTCGATTGCCGCCGACGCGCCCGCGCCTCCGCCGCCGATGATGAGAACGTCCACATCGTAACGGACGTCATCAAGGTCCACGTCGCTCGCTTTGATGCGGCTGTGTGCCTCCAGCATCTCGCACAGTTCATGCGGGACCGCCTCGCCCTTGTTGGGACCGATTTCAAGCGTTGCGAATTCGCTCTTTTTGTAGTCTGGATGGTAAGCCGCCAGAAGCGCGTTCTTTTCATCCGCCGTCATACGGGCAGGCTCGTATGCAATGTTCGCCTCGCGCGCGGCTTCCACCTTGGCGAGGGATTCCTCAAATTCCTTTGCGTACATTCTTCTGCCCTCCTTATTTCTCAATATCCCGATTGTTGTAAAGTTCTTTCAGTTCCTCAATCGGTTTGCCCATCAGGGCGGAAATCAGGTCGTTGAAATCACCGTCCCGAATTTCCTTTACGCGGTTTTCCAGATGCTCCGATTTCGGTGCAAGATACTTTCCGTTGAGACGGCGCGCGAGCATCGCAACCTGCGGGTGCGAAATTCCGGCGGGACAACGGGAGGAGCAAACGCCGCACATCACGCAGTCAAAAGACGCCTCCGCGCACTTCTCAAACTCCCCTCTCTGCGCATACGCGATGTACTGCATGACGTTCAGTCCCTGCGTACAACTCTTGGTGCAGGCATTGCAACCGACACAGGCGTAGATTTCGGGGTACAACTGCATCATAATCTGCTCGGTCGGCTTAATCTTCTCCATGTCGTAGACCTGCTTGACGAGCGGGAAGAACGGCAACGTCGCGACGTACATATTGTTTTCAACCTTGGTCTGGCAGGCAAGGCAGGTTTTCAGTTCCCGCTCGCCCTTGATGCGGTAAATCGTTGCGCACGCGCCGCAAAAGCCGTTGCGGCATCCGCATCCGCGAACCAACTGATAGCCTGCGTACTCCATCGCGCGCATGATGGTCAGGTTGTCGGGAACGGTGTACTGTTTCCCGAACAGATAAATATTTACCATGTTTTCCATACTCTCACCTCAATACTCGTTCGGCAGTTCATCCAGCTCGTCGCAACGGAACACGGGACCGTCCTTGCAGACGTACTTCGAGCCGACGTTGCATCTGCCGCACTTTCCGATTCCGCACTTCATGCGAAGTTCCAGCGTCGTATAGACCTGCGTTTTCTCAAAACCCAACTCCTGAAGTCCCGCCAACGTGAACTTAATCATAATCGGAGGTCCGCACAGAATCGCAATTTTGTTGTTGTCCAGTCCCAACTCCTTGACATAATTCGGAACGAAGCCGACGTGACCCGTCCATTCGGGCTGTTCGCGGTCGATGGTCAGGTGAACGTTGACCCCATCGTCCTTTTCCCACTCCTCGATAATCTCGCGGTAGTCAACCAAATCCTGCATACTGCGCGAACCGTACACAATGTCAATCTTGCCATAGCGGTCGCGATAGTGGCGGCAGTAGTTGATAACCGAGCGGAGCGGAGCCAGTCCGATACCGCCCGCGATAAAGAGCAGGTCGTGTCCCGCAAATGCGGTATCCACAGGAAAAGGTCTGCCGTAGGGACCGCGGATGGCAATTTCCTGACCCACTTCCATAGAGTGAAGCCATTCGGTCACGCAACCGCATTTCTTGATGGAGAATTCCATGAATTCGGTGTTGGTCGGAGAGGAGGTAATGGAGAACATCGCCTCGCCAACGCCCGGAATCGAGAGCATTGCGCATTGCCCGGGCATATGGTCAAATGCTTTCGTGCCGTCCGGCGTGACCACGCGGAAGGTCTTGACATCCGGCGTATCAATGCGGATGTCGGTCACAACGCCGATTTTCGGAATCAGAGGTTCTTTCATCTCAGCCATTGCCCTGCCCTCCTAACTTTTTCATAACCTTGACAATGTTCATCTGAATCGGACACTTTGCAAGACATCTGCCGCAACCGACACAGGAGAACATTCCGTCATTGTTGGTCGGGAAATAGACCAACTTGTGCATGAAACGCTGACGGAAGCGTTCCAGTTGCGTCAGACGCGGCTGACCCGCCGACATCTTGGTAAATTCCGAATACATGCAGGAATCCCAACAACGGAACCGCTTGACGCCGTGTCCGGTGTTGAAGTCCTTGATGTCGTAGCACTGACAGGTCGGGCAGACGAAAGTGCAGGTCCCGCACCCGAGGCAGGACTGCGACAACTCCGCCCACGCAGGGTCGCCGAAGAATTCCTTGGTCTTATCCGCCCCGAATTTATCGGCGGTGAGGTTCGCAAGCGGCAGTTTTTTCATGCGCTCACGGGTGACTTCCTGCTGTTTTGCAACCGCTTTTCCGTCCGCATCGGCAGTCAGCGCCGAGAGCGAATCCAGCAGTGCGGCTCCCTTTTCGGTGTTCGCCTCCAGATAGAGCGCGTCCTCGGTTTTCCAACAGGTCACGTCTCCCGCAGGCGCCGCCGCGTCAATGCCGAACGTCGTGCAGAAGCAGGTCTCGTGCGGCTTCGTGCAGGCAAGCGAGACAATCACGCCATGCTCGCGGCGGTTCTTATAGTAGGAATCCGCCGGCTCGGCAAGGAATACCTTATCCAACACGTCAAAACTGCGGACATCGCAGGCGCGCACGCCGAACACCACGAAATCTTCGCATTCGCGGCGGGTATCCACGATTTCAATCTTCTTGCCCGCAGTCTTGAAATCCATGAGGTTTTCGGTTTGCGGGAAGAAGAAATCCTTGGCGCTCCGAACCGTATTCAGCGCGTCGGACAGGACTTTGCCGTCCTCCCAGCGCTCGAATTTCGCGCCCGCGGCAGTGTCAATGGGCAGATAGAGCGTTCTGCTCTCCGCAATCGCGGTAAACAGGTCGTTCAGATGTTCCAGTGAGAGTTTACGCATGATGACTCCCCCTTTCCACCGCTTCGGCAGGCTCCAAGTCGTCCTGCGTGAAGTTGACAATCGGCGCACGGCTTCCAACCTCCGCGCCTGCCTGATAGTCACCGTAGTTGCGGTCAATATCGAGAATGAACTTGCGGTTCAACAGGTGCAACGGGATGTGCTGCGGGCAAACGCGTGAGCATTCGCCGCAGTCGGTGCAACGCCCGACCACGTGGAACGCACGGATGATATGGAACATCTTTTCCTCAAATTCATTGGAAGCGGCTTTGTTCTCCACGCCCGAATTCGGGTTGTCGAACACGCACTTCTCACAGGTGCACGCGGGGCAGACGTCGCGGCAGGCGTTGCAACGGATGCAACGGGACAACTCGTTCTGCCAGAACGCAAAGCGTTCGTCGGGGGTCATGTTTTCGAGTTTTTCCACCTCGTCAAAGCGCCCTGATTCCACCACGTCACCCTCGTCTCCGAGCAGTTCGTCGTATGCAACGTGCTTCTTCGATTTGCAGGTCAGGCAACGCTCCGAGACCAACTCGTCACGCCCAAAGGTGCGGGTCCCGTCGTAAAGTGTTTCCACGTGGACCTTGTCCCCGTCCTCGCTGACCGACAGAATTCCCTCCGCATGACGTTTGAGCGTGTTGACGTCCATCATGCCGTGACACGGAACGCCGATAACATACACCTTTTCGCGGTCAAACCGATGCTCGGTCAGAAGTTGATTGAAACTGTAGGTATCGCAGGGTTTGAGGAAAACCAGAACCTTGCCGTCTCCCTTTGCAGTCTCTTTCAACAGATATTTGGAGAAGTTCGCTCCGCAGAACCCATTCCACACAAAATTCTCTTTCAGAGCCTCGGCGGACCGAAACACCGTCGGTGTCACGTCGTAAGCAAATTCACCCGCGCCCCAGCCGAGCACGCGGTCAACCGTTCCGTCCGCAAGCAGAGCGACCGCTCTTTCCACGAGGCTTTCGCGCTTTATTTCTTGCATCGCAGGTCCTCCAGTCTCTTGTTCTCGCCGAGCGCCGCAACGGTGCTGACGAAATCGTTCATCGTGGCGGCGAACTTCGCGCCCTCCGCCGCGCTCACCCACTCCACACGCGTGCGTTCCCGCTCAATGCCGAGGTAATCGAGCATGGAGAACAGGAGCGCCATACGGCGGCGGGTATAGTAGTTTCCGGTCGTATAGTGGCAGTCCCCGGGGTGACAGCCGCACAGAATCACGCCGTCCGCCCCGCGCTGAAAGGCGCGGAGAATGAACATCGGATTCACGCGGCAGGAACACGGCACGCGGATAATCTTGACGTCCGCAGGGTAATTCAGGCGGTTGTTTCCCGCAAGGTCCGCCCCCGCATAGGAACACCAGTTGCAGCAGAACGCCACAATCAGCGGTTTGTATTCGGTTACTTGCATATTGCGTCCACCTCCGCCATGATTTGTTGATTCGAGAACCCGCGCAGGTCCATCGCGCCCGACATGCAGGCAACCGTGCAGGCGCCGCATCCTTGGCAGACTGCCTCGTTGACCTGTGCCACACGCCGCACCTTGGTGGTACGGTCGGGCATACGGAATTCCTTTTCGATATAGGTAATCGCACCGTAGGGGCAAACCTTTTCGCAGGTCGAGCATCCGTTGCACATCATCTCGTCCGAATGCGCCACGCAGGGGTTGCCGGTCAACTTATCCTTGCAGAGCAGACCGATGACCTTGGAAGCCGCCGCGCCCGCCTGAGACACCGTTTCGGGAATGTCTTTCGGTCCCTGACAGGTACCCGAAAGGAATACGCCCGCCGTCGGGCTTTCCACGGGACGGAGTTTCGGATGCGCTTCGGTGAAGAAGTCGTTGGTATCCATGCTCGCGGTCAGCATCGTTGCCAGATGTCTTGCCGACTTGTCCGGTTCGATTGCCGCGGCAAGCACCACAAGGTCCGCATCAATGTGCAACTGCTTTCCGTAAAGCAAGTCGGATGCCTGCACCTTGAGTTTGTTCCCCTCGGGTTCCACTTTGCCGACCATGCCCTTGACGTAATGCACGCCGTATTCCTCCACCGCGCGGCGGTAGAATTCGTCGAAGTTCTTTCCCGGGGTCCGCACGTCAATGTAAAAGACGTAAACTTCGGTGTCGGGATATTTATCGCGAATCAGCATCGCGTGCTTCGCCGTGTACATACAGCAGATTTTGGAGCAGTATTCTTTGCCCTTTTCCGAGCAAGCCGCGCAACGCGACCCCACGCACTGCACGAACACGATGGTGTGCGGGTGGGTCTTATCGGAGGGACGGAGCAGGGTTCCGCCGGTCGGTCCCGCCGCATTCATCAGGCGTTCCAATTCCAGAGAAGTAATCACGTCTTTGGATGCGCTGTAGGCAAATTCGTCGAATTTTTCCATCGAAATGGGGTTGAAGCCGGTTGCGACAACAATCGCGCCGTACTGCTCCTCCACGAACTCGTCCTTTGCTTTGTAATCGATTGCGCCGGCGCCGCAGACCTTGGAGCAGATACCGCATTTGCCGCTTTTCAGCATCATGCAGGCGCTCGGGTCGATGGTTGCCACTTTCGGAACCGCCTGTGCGAACGGGATGTAAATGGCATGACGGTTGTCCATGCCGAGGTTGAACTCGTTCGGAACTTTTTTCTGCGGGCATTTCTCGGTGCAAAGACCGCAACCGGTGCAGACGTCCTCTTTCACATAGCGAGCCTTACGCTTGATGGTCACCTTGAAATTGCCGACAAATCCCTTGACGTCGGTCACCTCGGAGTAGGAAAAGATGCGGATTTTGTCATTCTGCGCCACATCCACCATTTTCGGGGTCAGGATACACGCCGCGCAGTCCAGCGTCGGGAACGTTTTGTCAAGTTGTGCCATCTTCCCGCCGATGGTCGGCTTGGTCTCCACAATATCCACAGGAAAGCCCGCGTCCGCAATGTCCAGAGCCGTCTGGATACCCGCGATACCGCCGCCGATGACAAGCGCCCGCTTGGTAACGGGAGATTCGCCCGGGGTCAGCGGCGCGTTGAGGTTGACCTTTGCAACCGCCGCTTTGGCAAGGATAATCGCCTTTTCGGTTCCGGTTGCCATGTCCTTATGGACCCACGAGCATTGCTCGCGGATGTTGGCAATTTCCACCATATAGGGGTTCAGCCCCGCCGCAGCAGCGGTCTTGCGGAAAGTTGCCTCGTGCATACGCGGAGAGCAGGAACAGACGACGATTCCGGTCAGGTGATGTTCCTTGACCGATTCGATAATCATGTTCTGCCCCGCCTGCGAGCACATATACTGATAGTCGGTGGAGAAAACGACACCCGGTTCGTGACCGATCGCTTCCGCAACCGCCTTGACATCCACCGTTCCCGCGATATTGGTACCGCAGTGGCAGACGAATACGCCGATTCTTTGCATAGTCTGTTTTCTCCTTTCTTATTTGGAATATTTGCGCATGGCGCTGACGATCGCCTGCTGAGGCAGGTCCTCATCCACCAGCGCGGGAATGTCGTCCGCCGTCATGTGATTGGCACCCTTTTCGCGGATTGCAAGCAGCCGAATCGCTTCAATCAACTTTGCCGGCTCCACGTCGCGCGGGCAACGCTCCACACAGGCAAAGCAGGACAGGCATTTGTAAACCGACGGCGACTTCATCAGCGTTTCCACGTCGCCCGTTTCCACCATATAAACAAACTGATGCGGATGGTATTCCATCTCATCATACGACGGGCAGGTTCCCGAGCATTTGCCGCACCGCATACATTTGCGCGGATTCACGCCGCTCATGCGCAGGACCTGTTCCGTTTCCAATTCCTTTTTATTCTGCATGGGACTCCTCCTTGATTCCGAGCGCTTCCGCCAACAGTTCGGTGAAATAGACCACCGGAACGCGGCTTCCGTTCTTCACAAGATTGTATTTGCAAAGCGGGCAGGCGGTCACAAGCAACTCTGCGCCATGCGCCACCGCGCTGTCCGAGACAGCGCCCGACTTCTTTTTTGCCGACTCCGCGTCCTCCATGACAACGTACCCGCCGCAGCATTCGTTTCTGCGCGGATAAATGACAGGCTCTGCACCGAGCGCACGGATGAAATCCTCCATCACGCGGGGATTTTCCACGTCGTCAAATGCCATCACCTTGCCCGGGCGGAGAAGCATACAGCCGTAATACGCGCCGATTTTCCGCCCTGTCAGCGGCTTTTTCACCGCCGCGCGGAGCGCATCGAACCCGACCGTATCACGGAGCATTTCCAGATAGTGCTGTACCGTTGCCTCGCCGTGATACGGCTCCACCGCGTTTTTATCCTGCGCAAGATAGCGATTCACGCGGTCGGCAAATACCTCGTCCGTCTGCATGGCGTGATTGGTTTGCTTGATGACATTGTGGCAGGCGGAGCAGACCGTCAAAAGCGGCTGTCCCGCGTCCCGCGCCGCAATCAGCGCGCGAACGCTCGACAACTTGGTCGCAATTTCATCTTTCGCACTGACGAACACACCGCCGCAACACTGCCAGTCCGGAATCTCGCACAGTTCCACGCCGAGCGCCAACGCGCTCTCTCTCGCCCATCTGTCCAACTCTTTCGCTTTGGTGCGGAGCGTGCAACCCGGAAAATAACTGACTTTTAACAAAACCGTACCCTCCCGTCTCCGGTCAGACCATCTGTTCCGGATGAAATACCTCGTCAAATCTCTCCGCCGTTAAAAAGCCGAGTTCCACGCAGGCTTCCTTAAGCGAAATATTGTCCTTGAATGCTTTCTTTGCGGTCTTAGCCGCGTTTTCGTATCCGATGTAAGGATTCAGCGCCGTGACCAACATCAGCGAATTGTGCAGGTTATGATACATCTTATCCTTGTTCGCCGTAATGCCGACCGCGCAGTTCTTATTGAACGAAACGATTGCTTCCGCCAACAGGCGCGCAGATTGCAGGAAGTTATATGCCGCCACGGGCATGAACACGTTCAGTTCAAAGTTGCCCTGCGACGCCGCCATACCGACCGCCACATCGTTGCCCATGACCTGCACGGCAACCATGGTGACCGCCTCGCACTGCGTGGGGTTGACTTTCCCCGGCATAATCGACGACCCCGGCTCGTTCTCGGGAATGTGAATCTCGCCCAGACCGTCACGCGGTCCGCTTGCGAGCCAGCGGACGTCGTTCGCAATCTTCATCATGTCGCAAGCCGTTGCCTTGATGGCTCCGTGCGCAAAGACCAACTCATCTTTGGAGGTCAGCGCGTGGAATTTGTTCGGTGCGGTGACAAATTTCTTGCCCGTCAGTTCCGCAACCTTTGCCGCAACCAACTCGGAGAAGCCCTTGGGAGCGTTCAGTCCGGTTCCGACCGCCGTGCCGCCGAGTGCCAACTCATGAAGCGGACCGACGGCGAGTTTCAACAGCTCCACGTCGCGTTCCAGACTGCTTCTCCAGCCCGAAATCTCTTGGCTGAACTTGATTGGGGTCGCGTCCTGCAGGTGCGTTCTGCCGGACTTGACGATTCCCTCGTTCTCCTCCTCCAGACGGCGGAACGTCTCGATTAACGTCTCAATCGCGGGAATCAGTTTATCCTCAATTGCAATCACGGCGGAAATGTGCATCGCCGTCGGGAACGTGTCGTTGGAGGACTGGCTCATGTTGATGTCATCGTTCGGATGGCAGAGTTTTGCCCCCGCCAACTGATTGGCGCGGTTGGCAATGACCTCGTTTGCATTCATATTCGACTGCGTACCCGAACCGGTCTGCCAGACAACCAACGGAAAATGCTCGTTGAGTTTACCGGAAATCACCTCGTCGCAAGCCTCTGTAATGACCCGCAGTTTTTCCGCCGTCATTTTTTCGGGCTTCAGTTCCGCGTTCGCCATTGCTGCCGCACGCTTGAGAATGCCGAACGCATGTGTGATTTCGCGTGGCATCGTCTCGGTTCCGACACCGATAAGGAAATTTTCATGGCTTCGCTCGGTCTGCGCCGCCCACAGTTTGTCCGCAGGGACCTTGACCTCGCCCATGGAATCATGTTCAATACGGTATTCCATCTCGTTCACCTCAGATATTCAGGCTGTTGATAACGCCCTTGAGCGTGTCTGCACTGTAGCGGAGTTTTGCTACCTCTTCGTCGGTCAGCGGAACGTTGACCTTGCCGCGGATACCCTCGTGACCAATCATGTTCAGCGTACTCAGGCAGACGTCGCTTACGCCGTACTCACCGTGCATCATGGTGGAAACGGTCATGGTCGTATCCATACCGTCGAAAATGCACTTGCAGATGTGGCAGACCGAAACCGAAACCGCATAGAACGTAGCGCCCTTTCTCGCGATAACGCGTCCGCCCGACTTGCGCACATACTGCTCCACTTCGTCGAAATCCAATTCGGGACTGGTCATTCCCGGCGTCAGAATCAGTTTGCCGCATTCCTTAATCGGCACGTTGGAAATGTTTGCAACCGACCACGGAATGAACGAGGAGTCGCCGTGTTCGCCGAACACGTAGGCATGGACGTTCCCCTGATTGATATTGTAGTATTCGGAAAGGCGCGAACGCAGACGCGCCGTATCGAGAATGGTTCCGGAACCGATGATATGGCTTTCGGGCAGACCCGAAAGTTTGAGGAACGTGTAGGTCAGCACGTCAACGGGATTGCTGACGATGATGTAGATTGCGTTCGGCGCATATTTCGTAATTTCGGGAATGATGCTCTTGGTGATGTTGACGTTCGTCTGCGCCAACTCCAGTCTCGTCTGCCCCGGCTTTCTTGCGATACCGGAAGTCAGGATTACGATATCGGACCCCGCCGCGTCACGGTAATCGCCCGCGTAAACCGAGCAGGCACTGCAAAACGGAGTTCCCTGCCGGATGTCCAGCGCCTCGCCGAGCGCTTTCTCATTGTTGATGTCAATCATGACGATCTCCGTCGCCAGTCCCATAACCGTCAGGGTATAAGCGATTGTGGAGCCGACGCTGCCTGTTCCGATGATGGAAATTTTGTTCATTGTTCACTCCTCCGAAATTTGACAAAAATATATCAAGATATATTATAGCACAACCGAGCCGATTTGTAAAGTGTTTTTTTCTCATATCGGTTATATTTATATCAATATATGTCGGAGCAATACGAAAAAGGTCCCCGCATCCCGCCGACCGGACGGGATTGGAGACCTTTTTTTCACCGTTCCATTCGCTGACCGAGGATTCGGACGATTCTCCCCGCGGCGTTTCCGTCCCCGAACACACCGCACGGATGCCGCATTGCGGCATAAACCTCGGAATTCTCGCGCAGAAGTTCCGCAGCGGATGCGGCGATTCCCGCAGCGTCGGTCCCGACCAGACGCAGACACCCCGCACGCACTCCCTCGGTCCGCTCCGTCGAATGCCGCATGACCAAGGTCGGAATTCCGAGTGCGCAGGACTCCTCCTGAATGCCGCCGCTGTCGGTCATGACCACTGCCGCACGGGCAAGCAGATGGTGAAAGACCGTCAGGTTCGGCGGGTCGATGACCGCAATCCGTTCACACCCGACCAGAATCTCTGCGGCTGCCTGCCGCACGATGGGATTCGGATGGAGCGGGCAGAGCGCGTAAGTATCGGGAAAGCGCTCCACCGTCGTTCTGAGCGCGCGGAGCATTTCGCGCATCGGCTCACCCCAACTCTCCCGCCTGTGTGCGGTAAACAGAATCAGGCGCTTTCCCTGCGGCAGAATCGGCATGTTGTGCGGCGTGCAGGACACCAGACTGTATTTCAGCGCGTCAATCACCGTGTTTCCCGTCAGATAGACCTGTTTTTCGGGAATTCCCTCGCGGAGCAGATTCCGCTTTGCCGTGACGGTCGGGGCAAAATGCAGGTCAGCCAATGGGGCAATCGACCTGCGGTGCATTTCCTCCGGAAACGGCGAGCGGATATGGTAGGTCCGCAGTCCCGCCTCCACGTGTGCAATCGGAACCCCGCGATAGAACCCCGCCAGTGCGCCCGCAAATGCACTTGCCGTATCGCCCTGTACCATCAGGAAATCAGGGCAGAGACGCCCGAGTGCGGCATCCAGCGTCCCGAGCAGATGCCCCATCACAGCCGCAGGACCCGTTTGCGCGGGCGGAGGCGGCAGCGTTTCATCCGCAGAGATGCCGAAACATGCCATGGCGTTCGTCAGGAGTGCGCCGTGCTGACCCGTAGACAGTACAACCGTTCGAATGTCCTCCCGTTTCCGCAATTCCAGAATGACGGGACAAAGTTTGATTGCCTCGGGTCTTGTCCCCATTACGACCAATACCGTTTTCATAAAAAATCCTCCCATCCGACTGCTCAAACGCATCCGTCTTGATACAGTGTATGGGAGGATACCGCAGTTTAGAACAACCTGTCCGAAATCTTATTTCTTTTGCTGGCGGCACCAGATTTTCATCACAAGTCGGTGCGGGAGCAGTTTGGTCAGCCATACCTGCGCACGGATGGAAGCACCGCAGACCGAAACGTCCTTTCCTTTCTTCATATCACGCAAAGCGCGGGCAACCACTTCTTCGGGGGTGAAGAAGCGGTTATAGTAGGTGATGGTGTCATCCCGCACGGCGCGGTCAAAAAATTCGGTTCTGACCCACCCCGGGCAGACTGCCATGGAACGGATTTTCCGTTTCTTCAGTTCCACGTTCAGCGCGCGACTGAAACTGAGTATGAACGCCTTGGTCGCGCCGTAAACCGTGATATACGGAACCGGCTGAAACGAAGACAGCGAATCCAACTGATAAATCTCCCCGCCCCCGCGCATATACGGCAGGGTCAGATAAGTCATCGCAACGTATGCCTTGTCGTTGAGGTCAATCATATTCAGTTGTTCCGAAAGTTCAATATCCTCAAATGCCCCGAATTTCCCGAACCCGCTCGCATTGACCAACACCGAGACCTCGGGGTTCTCGGCGGCAAGCAGGGTCTTGTATTCCGCCAAAGAATCCTCCCGCGTCAAATCCATCGCAAGCGGACGGATTTTCACCTCCGGAACCAATGTTTGCAGGGACTGCAGGCGCTCCAGTCGGCGGGCAATGACCCAGATTTCATCAAACGGCTTTTCTTTTGCAAGCCGCAGAACGAACTCGCGCCCCATTCCGGACGAGGCACCGGTAATCACAGCAATTTTCATGCGAATTCTCCTCACATCACAACGAAATGCTTCGGAATTCCGTTTTCCCAAACCGAAGCCGCCTCCCCGCGAATCAGTGGGAGGATGTAGGTGCGGAACGCGTCGGTCATTCCGTTGCCGACTGCATTGACGTAGGCGTCATCCACCCGACGGACGCGGTTTGCAATTCCCGCAATGGCGGAATGTCCGAAGCGGACCGCATAAGGAGCGTCGCCCGTGCGCTCGATGCTCATCATCTCTCCGCTGACCCCCGCGACCGCCACCG
>SAMEA3663036__coassemble_149_pt1 | contig 34374 bp, 32 predicted proteins | sample SAMEA3663036__metabat2_low_PE_039 | metagenome-assembled genome bin SAMEA3663036 (sample SAMEA3663036) | pig gut metagenome | biome: pig gut; feature: pig-associated habitat; material: faeces | place: France | collected 2012
ATTCGGGATGAACTCGTGAAAATCGGATACAGTGGGGGAGTCGCCGATGTAAATCAGCCCTGCTGCTGACGATGTTTCTCGAAGCAGGCGCTGCAATAGACCGGTCTGTCGTTGGACGGCTGGAAAGTCAGTTTCGCTTCGCCGCCGCAATCCGCACAAACCGCAGTGAAGTACTCGCGCGGAGTTTTGCCGCTGTTTTTCTTTGCGTCGCGGCAAGCCTTGCAAGCCTTCGGCTTGTTCATGAAGCCCTTTTCGGCGTAGAATTTCTGCTCACCTGCGGTGAATACGAATTCTTTGCCGCAATCCTTGCAGACCAAGGTTTCATCAACAAACTCGTTGTCAGCAACTGCGTCGTAGTTTTCATCCTGGAACATTGTGTTTACCCTCTCTTGTCAGATAAGAATTTATTTTTGCCCCTTGTCGGATTCTCACCGACATCCTCTCCTGCGAGCCGCTCTTTTTTTGAGCTAAAGTTGGCGTAGAAACTGTGGTTTTGCGGGACTTTATCGGTCGGAAAAACTCTCCCGCAGTTTTTTTCTTGCCCGGTAAAGCGTGTTTTCCACCGACTTCTTGTCGATTTCAAGTTGTTTTGCGATTTGCGGCGCGGTCAGTCCCGAAATGAACAGCATCCAGACTTCCCGTTCGGCGGGGGAGAGGACTTCCTCCATTTTGCGGCAAAGGTCCGCATAGCGCTCCTCTTCCATAATATAATGGGCGGGGTCGCTTTCCTCACCTGCGGGGAGGGCGTCGGGGTCCAGACCGTCCAGCGAGACGGTGTGATGGATTTTCCGATAAGCGCGCAGGGCACCGACAAGACGGTTTGCAATGCAAATCTGAGCATACAGACCGAACGTGACGTTGCTTTGCTCGGTGTCGTAGCGGGCAACGGCAGAGGTAAACGCGTCGGTTGCGTCGGATTGCAAATCCGATTCGGGAACGCCTGCGGCGCTGTATTTGGCAACCAGTCTGTCAATCAACGGGGAATACCCGCGGTACAGTGCGGTGAATGCGTTCTCGTCACCTTTACGGGCGCGCAAAATCAACTCACGGACGTCGGATGTAGTACGGTCTTTTTGCGTTGGTTTATTCCGATTGTCATTGGTCATGCGGGGGTACCTTTCTGCCATGAAAAAAACGCTCTCCGTCCGGTTTCGGTTACTGCCCTCTGACAACTAACCGATGCCAATGCGGGGAGCCGGTCCTGAATTCATCTGTTATTATTATACCACATTTTTGCATAATGTCAATGCTTTTTGAAAAGATTTTTTTGACATCTTTCAACAAATGCCGTTCCTGTTTAGCGGTCTTGACCAAATTTCGGCGACTCTGCATGGTAAATATTAACATAAGTTTAGACGGATTTTCGTCATTTCCGACAGAAGCGGGAGGAAAAGATTGTGAATTATTTTTTTGCTCCGCAAGACGCGTTCCCGCTCCGTTTCCGATATGCGGACTGCAAAATGCCGGTTCCGTCGTTTCCGAGGTGTAAACTTTTCGAAATGCCTTTACAGATGCGGGAAAATATGTTATAATAATGAGAGAACTTTCCCAATTCAAACGGAGGAATCGGTATGCGCTTGGACAGGCTGATAACGGAATGCGGGCTTGCGAGCCGGACGGAGACGGCTCGGGCGTGTCGGAACGGCTGTGTAACGGTCAACGGGATTCCCGTCAAAAGAGCCGATACCCATATTGACCCCGATGCCGACCGCGTGGTGTTTTGCGGGAAGCCGGTTGTCAGGCGGCAGTACGTTTACCTGCTTCTCAACAAGCCGCAGGGATATGTCAGCGCGACAGACGACGGTCAGGCGCCATGCGTGACCGAACTGGTTCCCCCCGAATACCGTCGCATGGGCGTTTTCCCCTGCGGGCGGTTGGACAAATATACCACGGGGCTGATGCTCCTGACCAATGACGGTCCGCTCGCGCACCGCCTGCTCGCACCGAAAAGCCATGTGACCAAAAGTTACGGGTTCACGGTGGAACGTCCGCTGTCGGCGGAGGACACGGCGGCGCTGGAGGCGGGGGTCAACATCGGCGGGTATGTCACCGCGCCCTGCCGCGTGACGCTTTCGGCGCCGGATACCGGTGTGATTTCCATCACGGAGGGGAAGTATCATCAAATCAAACGCATGATGGAGGCGGTGAACAACCGCATCCTGACCTTGGAACGTCTGACGTTCGGACCGCTCACCCTGGACCCCGCATTGGCGCGCGGCGCATGGCGTGAGTTGACCGACGCGGAAACCGAAGCCCTGCAAAGGGGCGAAAAAACAATTGCTATTGCAACGGAAAGGACAGAATCATGACGATTAACGAAACGCTTGCCGCGGAGTTTTCTCTGAAGCCCGAACAGGTGGAGAAAACCGTGGAACTGATTGACGAGGGGAACACCATCCCGTTTATCGCACGGTACCGAAAGGAGGTCACGGGAAGTCTGGACGATACGGTCCTGCGCGACCTGTTTGACCGACTGACTTTTTTGCGCAACCTGCAAAAGCGCAAGGAGGAAGTCGCGGCACTGATTGCGGGGCAGGAGAAAATGACCCCCGAGATTCAGGCGGCAATCGATGCGGCAAAAACGATTACCGAGGTAGAGGATATTTACCGCCCCTACCGTCCGCACCGCAAAACGCGCGCATCAGTTGCGCGGGAGAGAGGACTGGAGCCGCTTGCGGAACTTCTGATGGCGCAGGAGAAAACCTACACGCCCTCCATTGAGAAACAGGCGGCAACCTATATCAATGAAGAAAAAGGAATTGCAACGGTTGAGGATGCGTTGCAGGGAGCGCGGGATATCATTGCGGAGGACATCTCCGACAATGCGGAATACCGCAAGGAGTTGCGCGCGCTGACGTTCAATCTCGGAATGTTGGTTTCCAAGGGCGCGAAAGAAGAGGACTCGGTTTATTCGCAATACTACGATTTCTCCGAGGCGCTGAAGAAGATTGCCCCGCACCGCGTGTTGGCGCTCAACCGCGGGGAAAAAGAAGAATTCCTCAAAGTGACACTGACCGTGGATGAGGATACGGTCCTGCGCGGACTGCGGGCAAAACTTCTGAAAACCAACGGAAGTCCCGCGACCCCGCATGTTGCCGAAGCGCTGACCGACGGCTACGAGCGACTGATTGCGCCGTCCGTTGAGCGGGAAATTCGGAGCGATATGTTCGACAATGCCTGCGAGGGTGCCATCAAGGTGTTTGCGGATAACCTGAGCCATCTTCTGATGCAGTCGCCGCTCAAAGGAAAGACGGTTCTCGGGTTTGACCCCGGGTATGCGCACGGATGCAAACTGGCGGTGGTGGACAAAACGGGCAAGGTGGTTGATACGGGCGTGATTTATCCCGTGAAGCCGCGTCAGGAGACCGAGAAGAGCAAGGCGGTGGTGAAGCGGATGATTGCGCGGCACCATGTGGACGTCATCGCCATCGGAAACGGGACCGCCTCCAAGGAAAGCGAGATTTTCATTGCGGGACTGCTGAAAGAAATTCCGGAGGACGTGAAATACATCGTGGTCAGCGAGGCAGGAGCGTCGATTTATTCCGCGTCCAAGTTGGCGGCGGAGGAATTTCCCGAGTTCGATGTCATGCAGCGAAGCGCCGTTTCCATTGCAAGGCGCCTGCAGGACCCGCTTGCGGAGTTGATTAAGATTGACCCCAAGGGCATCGGCGTCGGGCAGTATCAGCATGATATGAAGCAGGCGAGACTGGACGAGGCGCTCGGCGGCGTGGTGGAAGATTGTGTGAACGCGGTCGGTGTGGACGTCAACACTGCGTCCTATTCGCTCCTGTCCTATATTTCGGGCATCAATCTCGCCTCGGCGAAAAACATTGTCAAATACCGCGAGGAGAACGGGGAGTTCGCCTACCGCGCGCAACTGCTCAAGGTTCCGCGCATCGGGGCAAAGGCTTACGAACAGGCGGCGGGATTTCTGCGGGTCCCGGGCGGCAAGGAGATTCTGGACAACACGGGCGTGCATCCGGAATCCTATGAAGCGACAGAGAAGTTGCTTGCGCTGTTCGGATACACAAAGGGAGATGTGCTCGAGGGAAATCTGAAAGAGTTGCGCGGAAAGGTGACCAAAGCGGGGAGCGCCAAGGTCTGCGAGCAACTGGGGCTCGGTCTGCCAACGCTGAACGATATTCTGACCGAACTGGAGAAGCCCGGGCGGGATATTCGCGATACGTTGCCGCCGCCCGTGTTGCGGGACGATATTCTGAGCATGGAGGACCTCAAGCCGGATATGGAACTGACGGGGACGGTCCGGAACGTAACGGATTTCGGCGCGTTCGTTGACATCGGGGTCCATCAGGACGGATTGGTCCACGTTTCCCATCTTTCCGACCGCTTTGTCAAGCATCCGTCCGAGGTGGTCAAGGTCGGGGACATCGTCAAGGTCCGTGTGCTGAGTGTGGACGTTCCGAAAAAGCGGATTGCCCTGACCATGAAGCAAAAGAAAGGCTGATCTTAATATATTAAGGCTATACGAGACTGCAATCGGCGCTTTGTTCATAGAAAAATGAGCCGATTTGTGAATCATGCACAAATTCGGAGCCTAAAATTTGGGGAAATAAACTCTTTCTTTTTGGGCAAAAATCTGGTACAATATTATAGGTTATATTATCGTCCCGCAGAGGGCTACAGGAGGATTACAAAAAAGATGGCAAGCGTATCTTTGAAACATATCTATAAGAAATATCCGGGCGGTGTCACTGCCGTTTCCGATTTCAATCTGGAGATTAAGGACAAGGAATTTCTCGTTTTGGTCGGACCTTCCGGTTGCGGGAAGTCCACGACTCTGCGTATGATTGCGGGTCTGGAGGAAATTTCCGAAGGGGAGCTGCGCATCGGCGACCGTCTGGTCAACGACGTTGCTCCGAAGGACCGTAAAATCGCGATGGTGTTCCAGAACTATGCGTTGTATCCGCATATGTCGGTGTTCGAGAACATGGCATTCGGTCTGAAACTGAGTAAGGTTCCGAAAGAAGTCATCAAGAAGAAAGTCGAAGAAGCCGCGCGCATTCTGGATATTACCCACCTGCTTGACAGAAAGCCGAAGGCATTGTCCGGCGGTCAGAAACAGCGTGTCGCTCTGGGACGTGCAATCGTCCGTGACCCGCAGGTCTTCCTGCTTGACGAGCCGCTTTCCAACCTGGACGCAAAACTCCGTGCAACCATGAGAACCGAGTTGACCAAACTGCACAACCGCGTCGGAACCACCTTTATTTACGTTACGCACGACCAGGTCGAGGCTATGACCATGGCAACCCGTATCGTCGTTATGAAAGACGGTCTGATTCAGCAGGTTGACGCACCGCAGAAGTTGTATGACGAGCCGGTCAATATGTTCGTCGCAGGCTTCATCGGAACGCCGCAGATGAACTTTATGGATGGCAAACTGGAAGAGGAGAACGGCAAGTTGTACTTCGTTTATGAGGGCAACAAACTGCTCGTTCCTGAGGATAAGGCAAGCAACGAAGCGCTGAAAGAATACATCGGCAAGGATGTGGTTGCGGGTCTGCGTCCCGAGTGCATCCATGACGATGCGGCAAGCCTTGAAAAGTGTCCCGATTCCACGTTGGAAGTCGATGTGGATGTCACCGAGTTGATGGGTGCGGAAATTTATCTCTACCTGTTGGTCGGTGAAGAGGGCAAGTTGACCGCGCGCGTGTCCTCCCGTTCCACCACGAGAGCAGGCGACAAGATTAAGATTGCTTTCGATATGACGAGACTGCATATCTTCGATAAAGATACCGAGCGTTGCATCGTTCACTAATCCCGTCAATCTCATAATCAAAAAAGGTGCCGACAGACTGTCGGCACCTTTTTCACGTTTGGAAGAATCCGTTCGGCGAGACGCTCTGTCTCATATGATACAACCTGTCCGACGCAATCGGAACGGATTTCAAGCATATGTTGATAACGGACCGTTTTGCGCGCTTTCCTAAAAAAATCTGATTGAAAAATATGCTTTTTTTCGGAAAAACTATAGACTTTTTGTCGGTTATATAGTATAATATATGTTGGTTGTGTAAAATCCCATATAACACAGGAGGCTTTGGAAGTTATGAAAAAGAAACTGACCACGGTTGCTTTTCGCGGAACGCCCGAGCAGGAAGATGCTCTGCGCGCCGTGATTCGGAAGCACGCCGGGGAAAAGGGTGCTATGATGCCGATTCTTCAGGAGGCGCAGGAGATTTACGGTTACCTGCCTGTTGAGGTCCAGCGCATCATCGCACTGGAAACGGGTGTATCGCTTGAGGAGATTTTCGGCATCGCTTCGTTTTACGCGCAGTTCAAGCTCAATCCCGACGGGCAGTACAGCATCGCGGTCTGCCTCGGTACCGCTTGCTATGTCAAGGGGTCCGGTGAAATCATTGAGGCAATCTCCGAACAACTCGGCGTTCCGGTCGGAAGCACGTCCTCGGACGGAAAGTATTCCATCGAAGCGACCCGTTGTATCGGTGCCTGCGGTCTGGCTCCCGTTCTTACCGTCAACGGTGAGGTTTACGGCAGACTGACCAAGGCAGACGTCCCCACCATTCTCGCGAAGTACATGGATTGAGGAGGAGAGAACCCAAGATGAAAATTACATCTGTTGCTGACCTTCAGGCAGCGTATGAATCCCTGAAGAATACGGTTGCCATCCGTGACGGCGTTCACGAAACGATTGACGGTTACCGCAAGCACATCCTGATTTGCGGCGGTACGGGATGTACCTCGTCCGGCTCGCACGCTCTGCGCGAGAAGTTGGAAGAAGAACTGGCGGCGCATGACCTCGAAAAGGAAGTCAAGGTCGTGACCACGGGTTGTTTCGGACTGTGCGCGCTGGGTCCGATTATGATTGTTTATCCCGACGGCACGTTCTATTCCCGCGTGACGCCCGACGATATTCCCGAGATTGTGGAGACGCACATCGTCGGCGGTACGCCGGTTGCGCGTTTTGAGTATCACGAAAAGAGCGGCGACCATCATGTGGTCAACTCTCTGGGCGAGATGACGTTCTACAGGAAGCAGCACCGCGTTGCCCTGCACAACTGCGGCGTGATTGACCCCGAGAACATCAACGATTACGTTGCCCGCCGCGGCTATCAGGCTCTGGCAAAGGTTCTGACCTCCATGTCCCGTGAGGATGTGGTGCAGACCATGCTGGACTCCGGTCTGCGCGGACGCGGCGGCGCGGGTTTCCCGACGGGTCTGAAGTGGAAGTTTGCGATGGGTTCCACGGGCAAGAAGTACGTTTGCTGCAATGCCGACGAGGGTGACCCCGGTGCATTCATGGACCGTTCGGTTCTGGAGGGCGACCCGCACTCGGTTCTGGAGGCAATGGCGATTGCCGGCTATGCAATCGGCTCCGATGAGGGTTACATCTATGTCCGCGCGGAATACCCGATTGCCATTCACCGTCTGAAGATTGCGATCGAGCAGGCGCACGAAGCGGGATTGCTCGGCGAGAACATCTTCGGAACCGGCTTCAATTTCGATATTTCTCTGCGGTTCGGTGCGGGCGCATTCGTCTGCGGCGAAGAAACCGCACTCATGACCTCCATTGAGGGCAAGAGAGGCGAGCCGAGACCCCGTCCGCCGTTCCCGGCAATCAAGGGTCTGTTTGACAAGCCGACCATCCTGAACAACGTGGAGACTTACGCGAACGTCGCGCAAATCATCCTCAACGGACCCGAATGGTTCGCGGGAATGGGAACCGAGAAATCCAAAGGCACCAAGGTCTTTGCGCTCGGCGGCAAAATTACCAACACGGGTCTGGTCGAAGTCCCGATGGGAACCACGCTCCGCGAGGTCATTGAGGAAATCGGCGGCGGTATCCCGAACGGCAAGAAGTTCAAAGCGGCGCAGACCGGCGGTCCCTCCGGCGGATGTATCCCGGCAAGTCTGATTGACACGCCGATTGACTATGACAACCTGATTGCCATCGGCTCCATGATGGGGTCGGGCGGACTCATCGTCATGGATGAAGACAACTGCATGGTTGATATTGCACGGTTCTTCCTTGATTTCACGGTGGACGAGTCCTGCGGAAAATGCACACCCTGCCGCGTCGGTACCAGACGCCTGCTGGAGATTCTGGACAAGATTATCTCGGGCAAGGGCGAGATGGAAGACATTGAGCGGATGGAGGAGTTGGCGAACTACATCAAGTCCGCGTCGCTTTGCGGTCTGGGTCAGACGGCTCCGAACCCCGTGCTTTCCACCCTGCGTTACTTCAAGGACGAGTACATTGCGCACATTGTGGACAAGAAATGTCCCGCCGGCGTGTGCAAGAAGCTGCTCCGCTACAGCATCGACCGCGAGAAGTGCATCGGTTGCGGAATGTGCGCGCGCAGTTGTCCTGCAGGCGCAATCAACCGGACCGACTACACGGCGCCCGGGCATAAGTTGGCTTCGATGGAAATCGACCCCGCAAAGTGCGTGAAGTGCGGCGCTTGTATGTCGACCTGTAAGTTCAAGGCTATTTCCAAGGGTTAAGAAGGGGGATTGTGGACATGGATATGATCAAAGTAAAAATCAACGGCAGAGAATATGCCGTCGAAAAAGGCGCCACGGTTCTCGAAGCCGCTAAAGCGGCGCATATCGACATTCCGACGCTGTGCTATCTGAAGGACATCAACGAGATCGGCGCGTGCCGTCTTTGCCTCGTGGAGGTTTCCGAGCGCAGAGGTCCCGCTATGGGTCCGTTCCGCATGGTGACCGCCTGCGTGTATCCCTGCACGGACGGAATGGAAATCAAGACTAACACTCCGCGAATCGCGGAGTCCCGCCGCATGAATCTGGAACTTCTGCTCTCCAACCATGATAAGAACTGCCTCTCCTGCGTGCGCTCCACCAACTGCGAATTGCAGACGCTCTGCCGCGAATACGGCGTGGATTCCTCCCGCTTCGACGGCGTTGTTAATCACTACGAGGTGGATGCGAAGTCGCCGATTATCCGCGACAACAACAAGTGCATTCTCTGCCGCCGCTGTGTGGCAACCTGTGCCAAGGTGCAGGGCATCGGCGTCATCGGCGCGAACAACCGCGGTTTTGATACCTACATCGGTTCGGCGTTCGGCGAGGCGCTGGCGGACACCTCCTGCATCAATTGCGGTCAGTGTATCGTTGCCTGCCCCGTGGGTGCGCTTTACGAGAGAGACGATACAGACGAAGTGTTTGAAGCGTTGGAAGACCCCGAAAAGCACGTTCTGATTTGCACCGCACCGTCGGTTCGTGCGCAGATTGGCGAATGCTTCGGCTACGAACCCGGGACCGACACCGAGGGCAAGATGGTTGCCGCGCTGAAAGCGCTCGGTTTTGACGGTGTGTTCGATATGAATCTGTCCGCCGACCTCACCATCGTGGAGGAAGCAACCGAGTTGGTCGGCAGAATTCAGAACAAGGGCGTTCTGCCGATGATTTCGTCCTGCTCGCCGGGGTGGATTAAGTTCTGTGAGCATTACTTCCCCGATTTCGTTGACAATCTGTCGACCTGCAAGTCCCCGCAACAGATGTTCGGCGCGGTCGTTAAGACCTACTACGCCGAAAAAATGGGTTGGGACCCCAAGGATATCTGCATGGTGTCGGCAATCCCGTGTACTGCAAAGAAGTTTGAGGTCACGAGACCCGATGAATGCGCGGCGGGACTTCCCGACGTGGATGTGGCGATTACGACCCGCGAAGTCGGTCGCATGATTCAGAAAGCGGGTATCAACTTCCGTGCGCTTGAGGACGAAAAGTTCGATGACCCGTTCGCAATCGGTTCGGGTGCCGGTGCAATCTTCGGCGCAACGGGCGGTGTGATGGAAGCGGCGCTGCGTTATGCGGCGGAGATCATTCTCGGTAAGAAGTTGGAGAAAGTCGACTTTACCGAAGTCCGCGGAACCGAGGGCATCAAACTCGCGTCCTATAAACTGGGCGACATGGATGTCAAGGTTGCGGTTGCTTCGAGCACGGGCATGGCAAAGAAGCTGTTGAATATGATTCGGAACGGCGACGAGGCGGTCAAGGACGTTATCTTCATCGAGATTATGGGTTGCCCGGGCGGTTGCGTCAACGGCGGTGGTCAGCCGATTCAGCCCGCAAAGGTCCGGATGAATACCGATTTGCGCGCGGTCCGTGCGGCGGTCCTGTACCGTGACGACGCAGAGGAATCTTTGCGCAAATCGCAGGATAACCTCGCAGTGCAGACGCTCTACAAGGAGTTCTTCGGAGAACCGAACAGCCACAAGGCACACGAAATTCTGCACACCTCGTATATCAAGCGCGGTCTGTAAGAAAAAAGGCAACAGGCGGGGCGAAACCGGCTCCTGCCTGTTGTCGCATTTCATGATTTTGTATGAATGCGCTTTTCTGCTTTTGTGTAAAACGACAAAAATGCAAAAAGACGCAAAAAATGATTGAAAAATCATGAAAAATGTGATATGATTTAATTGTATCATTAGATGTCGCAGGGTGGTGTATCACCCGCAAACCTCTAATATGTATAAAAGATTTTGGAGGGCTTTTATCATGGCTGAAGTAGTCACATTGTTCAGAAACAAGATGAACGGTTACAACAAAGAGGAAGTAAACCTCTATGTGAAGGACCGCGAGGAAAAACTGCAGGAGAAAGACGCGACCATTACATCGCTCAATGAGCAGGTAGCGGAATTGCAGAAGCAGTTGGCAGAGGCGCAGGAAGCCGCAAAACTCGCGGCTGAGGCTCCCGTTCCCACTCCCGCAGAGGATTCTGACCCCATTCTTGACGCCGAAATCGCAGAAAAGGCAGAAAAGTTCGACCTGCTGATGAAGCGTTGGGGCGATGAGGAGATGGGTCCTGCAATCGCGAAGAAGAAAGTGATTCTGGAAGAGGCGGAGAGAGCCGCGGACGTGTTCTATGAAAAGTCCGCAGAAAAGGTTGCCGCTTGCCTCGACGCGGATTTTGCGAAACTGGCAGAGGCTCTGCGCGCTGACCTCGATGCTTACCTCTACAGCAAGTCGCTGGCGGGCCGCGTTAAGACCTGCGTGGATTACTCCAAGCGCATTTCCGCTAAGATTGCGGCGGGTCTGCATGCGCTGTTCCAGATTCCCGGAAAAGTCTACAAGGCGACCACCGAGAGAGTGAACGAAGCGACCGACCGCGCAAAGGCGATGGCGGCTACATACAAGGCACACAAGGCGTCTTACAAAGCACAGTAATCCGTCGGTGTCCTGAATATTCTGCGGTAGAAAGTGATGGTTTTCGGATGAATATCGGTGAGAAGATTCGTTCCTTGCGGGTTGCAAAACTCATGACGCAATCGGAACTTGCCGGTAACAAAATCACCCGAAATATGCTGAGTTGTATCGAAAACGGCTCCGCGCAACCGTCGCTTTCTACCGTAGTTTATATTGCCGGACGGCTGAACGTGCCGGTCGGGTTTTTGCTCGCGGAGGAGGGGGACGAGATTGTTTATCAGAAGATGAACAGTCTTGCCAACATCAAACGCGCATACAAGTCGGGGGACCTTGCGGGGTGTCGCTCGCTGTGCCTTTCCGCCTGTCCCGAGCCGGACGATGAGATTCGCCTGTTGCTCGCAAACTGCGACGCGGGGATTGCCTGCGAGGCATTCCGTCACGGGAAACTGCGGCTTTGCTGTCGGTATTTTGACGAAGCCTTGCGGTATGCGGATGAGTGTCTGTACCCGCTTCCGCAGATTCCCGCAGAGGCGGCGGTTTATTTCGGTTATATGGGAAACCGTATTTCTCCGATGCTTACTTCCGACGTTCTCGACGCAGAGCGTTCCTCCGAAACGGTTCGGGACGAGTCGCCGTTTGCGCGGTATGCGGGCGCCTTGGATGCGTTGGATAATGGGAATGAAGGACCGGCAACCGCGTTTCTTTCCGATGCGGAAAGCGGCGGAAATCGGTTTTACGCCAATCACCTGCGCGCCAAGAGTGCAATGGCAAAGGGGATTTATCGGGATGCTAAAACGCTTCTGTTGCGCATGTTGAACGGTGAGGAGCCGTTGAACGAGGTTGGGTTGTATGCGGTGCTTTGTGATTTGGAAATCTGCTGTCGCGAGACCGAGGATTTCAAGGGCGCTTATCGTTACACAAACGAAAAGGTACAACTGTTGGAACATCTCCTGAAAGAAAACTGAATTAACGCAGACAGACGCGATTTTGCTCCTGTCTATTGTCTTTACAACGGACAAAAATCACAACTTGTGTTATACTGTAATCGATCTGAGGGGATTGAAGATTTCCGTAAAAGGCAAGGGGGTACAAAGCGAATCTTTCCGCTTTTTTCAACGGTTGCCAAAACGGAGACAGAAAAGGAGAAAATCAAAATGAACATTGTGATTTCGTGGCTGTTTTTAATGTATTTTGCGGTGCTTGGGACGGAACGGGTGAAGAGTCTGTTTCCTGTCGGAACGGGAGGCTTTTTCGCCACGCCTTTCGACGGATACGTCAATTTGATGACGGTTCTTTCTTTGGCTGCAACGTTGGTTTTGCTGATTGGATTCAACGGCGGCTTCTGGCGATCCCTGTTCGGAGGTGCCAAACCGGATTACCGCGTGCTCGTGATAACTGCAGGTGTTCTGCTTCTTTCGGGAATGGTTCACACCGAACATACCGTTGCGCCGCTTCAGTTCGTTTCCTATGGCGCTTTGATTCTTGCAATGATTCTGCAAACCGTCCTTCAGGTAAAAGCGGACGGCCATGCGGCGTCCTATTGGCTTTCTCTTTGCTACCTTGTGGCATTTTCAATGGCGATTCCGGTCGTTTACCGAGCGACCATTTCGCATTCAGGACTGTTCCATGTTTTGGAGGCGGTTACTGCCGTTGCGTTGGTTATTTGTTTCACGCTTCTGACTGTGCGTGTGTTTGAAGGAAACGGGCGGAATCTGCTTCTTATCGTGCCGTTTGCTATCATGTTTCTGATGGATGTCGTACTCATTGCGATGCGTTGGCAGGAAACGGTCAATTGGTTTGTTTTGGTTGCAGGCGGACTGGCAACGATACTGTTTCTGATTGGCAGAATCCTGCTTCCGAGGTTGTCATAAGTGTAATCAAAAAAGTGCGGGAACGAATGAAAGTTCCTGCACTTTTTTGATTGGAAAGATTGATTGGATGTTATGCGAGCGAACAGCGGGTCAGAACAGTTTCTCGATATCTTCGCGGGTAAACGTCTGCGTTTTGTCGCAGAAGCGGCAGTTGACCGTCAGAACGGGGGGCTTGCCCTCGGCAACCTGTTCGTCCAACATTTTCAGCAATTCGGGCTTTCCGAGTGTGATGAGCGCGCGGGATACGCGGTCACGGTTGCAGGTGCAACGGTAGGCAACGTCCAATTCGTCGAAAACGTCGTACCGGATGTCCCGCAACGCAATGTCGGCAATCGCTTGGTTTGTCATGCCTGCGTCAAACAGTGCGGAAACATTGGAAAGGTCCTGCGCGTTCCGCTCCAAAAGGTCAATGACATGGTTGTCGGCAAAGGGAAGCAGTTGGATCAGTACCCCGCCTGCCGCGCGGCAGGCTCCGTCGGTCCCAATCAGAACGCCGAGTGCACAGACCGTTGGGATTTGCTCACTTTGCGCAAAGTATGCGGCAATGTCCTCCGCAATCTCCCCGCTGACCAAACGGACCGAACCGTTGTAAGGCTCGTCTCCGCCCATGTCGCGCACGATGTTGAGCAGTCCGTGACCGACCGCGCCGCCAACGTCCAACTTCCCGTTCGCTTTCAGCGGCAGGTCGACCGCAGGGTTCTGAATGTAGCCCCGCACGTTTCCGATGTAGTCGGAGACGGCAATGACCTTGCCCGCGGGACCGTCGCCGTCCAGCGTTACGGTGATGCTGTCGGTCTTTTCCCCGAGCATACAGCCCATGACGGAAGTTCCCGTCAGCAGTCTGCCGAGCGTTGCCGAAGCGGTGGGGGTCGTGTGGTGATAGCGAATCGCCTGATTGACGATTTCCGTTGAATTGATGACGTGAATCCGCGCGCTGCCGTCTGCGGTCATGGCGCGGAGAATGGTTGATGACATATTCGGTTCCTCTTTTTTATTTAATGGCGCGTGCCGCGAAATACCAACGCTCGGTCTGCTCGTTCGGGAGGGAGAAACGGTAGTCGGCGTAAATGCCGAGCAGTTCCATGCCCGATTTCGCCAGAGCCGTCCGGATTTCGTCCGATTCGTAGCAACGCTCCTGCTGATGCTCGTCCGAGCGGCGATAGGAGCCGTCCGGCTGTTCTTCAAAAATGGACAGGTCAAAATCGCAGATGCGGGTCTTTTCGTCATAAAAATTCTGCCAAGCGCAGAAGATGTCCGCACCGCCGTCCGTCTCGGACCGTTCCGCTTCCAACACATAGGCGTTGTTGCCGTAGATATTGCGGAATTTATAGGGGGTGTTCACGTCAAACAGGAACAGCCCGTTCGGGTCAAGGTAGTTGTGTACGGTCCTGAAGCAGGCGGAGAGGTCGCCGTCGCGTAACAGATAGTTGAGACTGTCCAGACAGCAGGTGACCGCGCCGACCGTTCCGTACAACTCAAACGACCGCATATCCTGTTCCAGAAATAAAATGTTTGCTCCCTCCGGTTTTGCGGCATAGGCGCGGGAGAGCATATCCGCACTGCCGTCAACGCCAATCATATCGTAACCGCGGCGCGCCAGTTCCAAGGTCATACTTCCCGTTCCGCAGGCGAGGTCCAGAACCAACTCGGGACGGGCGGGGAGATGGCGGTCAAAGCATTGCTCCACAAAATCCGCCCACGCGGAGTAGTCGATTTCCCGATTGAGCAAATCGTAGACACCCGCAAGCGCGCGGTATCCCTCACAGCCGCTCATGAATCGGTCGGCAAGCGGGGATTCTCGCGGCGCTCGGCTTGGTCAAGACGCTCAAGGACCGTCAGATACCCTTCACTGCCGTATTTGAGACAACGGTTGACGCGGCTGATGGTCGCGGTAGAAAGTCCGGTTTTTGTGGCAATCTCCGAGTAGACGCAGTTGTCGGAGAGCATTCTTGCCGCCTGAAGTCTGCGGGACATTTCGGTCAGTTCCGAAATGGTGCAAAGGTCCTCGAAAAAGGAAAGACATTCCTCGGGAGTCTGAAGCGTGAGGATGCCGCGTATCAGATATTCGGTATTTTCGTCCGGCTTGCGGTTGGGCATGACGGTGTTCCTTTCTGCTGTTAATCTTCTCTCATGGTATCGACCCTTAATATCATACCATAAAATAAGGAAAAAGTAAAGAGGGGAAAGGAAAAAGTTTTGGGGATTTTTCCTCTGACCGAAATAAGAAAGAAGTGTGAAAAATGCAAAAAAAGGGGAAAAGGGCTTGACAAATCGTTTCCGGTAGGGTATAATATAGTAAATAGGCAAGGAGGGCATACTTCTATGAGCAAAATTACAGAGCTTTTACATACCGGAGTGGGCGACCTGCTCATTAAGGTCAATAACCGTTTTGATTGGCTCGCCGAAAAAACAGGTTGGAATACGACAGTTTTCTGTGTGGTGGCAATTGCGGTTGCCGTTATTCTCGGGCTTTGGGCAATGCGCCTGATTAAGCCCATCAGCGCACTGATTGTCGGCGGAGTGGGCTATTTGGCGGGAACCGAGATTTACCGTCTGTTGGTTGCCAATATCGGGTTTATGGAAAAATGGCCCGAGTGGGGAAAATATATTGCCGGCGGCGTTCTGGCGCTTGTCCTTGCAATCCTCGGATGGAAAAAGTGTCTGCACGCGGTACTTGTGGTATATGCGATTGCGGGCTACTATCTGGCATCCTACTATTTCGCGAACAACGTATTGGTCGGAATTGCCGGTGCGTTGCTTCTGACGCTTTTGGCGGCATTTGTCGTTCGCTTCGCGTTTATTCTGGTAACGAGTGCATCGAGTGCTTACCTGTTGGTTCTGGCAGTCGGCAAACTGCTTCCGAAACTGAGTTGGCTGCAACTCGGCGGCGCGGACCGGACGATTGCGCTTTGCATTTTCGGAACGGTTGCAATCGTGCTGTTCCTGATTCAGTGCGAGACCACCAGAAGTTACGAGTGCGAATAACCGAAAGGTCCGACCGATTCAATCGGTCGGACCTTTTTTACATCTTTACATTTGCTTCCGCATCTTTTCCAGAGCCGCTTTTTCCAGTCTGGAGACCTGTGCCTGTGAGATTCCGATTTCTCCCGCAATTTCCATCTGCGTTTTGTTGCGCCAGAAACGAAGTTGGATGATGTTCCGCTCGCGCGGGGTCAGGTGCTTCATCGCATCGCGCAGGACGATGCTTTCCAACCACATGGCGTCGCCGCCCGAAGAATCGGACAGTTGGTCCATCAGATACAGGGCGTCTCCGCCGTCATTGTAAACAGGTTCGTAAAGCGAAAGCGGTTCGATAATGGCTTCCATTGCGTTCAGGACCGCTTCTTTCTTTTCTCCGAGCCGTGCGGCAATTTCGTCTACGGTCGGTTCACCCGCTTTGGTTGCAATCAATTCTTCTCGAACCTGTAGCGCGCGATACGCAAGGTCGCGCGTGGAGCGGCTGATGCGAATGGCGTTGTTGTCGCGCAGATAGCGTCGGATTTCGCCGATAATCATCGGAACCGCGTAGGTCGAAAATTTGACGTCCAAATCCAGATTGAAGTTGTCGACCGCTTTGACCAATCCGATGCAACCGACCTGAAATAGGTCGTCCATGCTTTCTCTTCTGCCCGAGAAGCGCTGAACGATGGAAAGCACCAACCGCAGATTCCCCGAAATCAACTCCGCACGGGCGCGTTCGTCTCCCGCGCGGGCGCGGAGCAGGAGTGTATGCTTCTCTTCATCTGTCAGGACCTTGAGGTGTGAGGTGTTGACGCCGCAGATTTCAACCCGATTTCGTTGCATGATAAACCTCGCTTGTGTGAGATACCATGAGTATTGACGGTCGGGCGGGTCGATTATGCAGGAAAAAAGAGCCAAAGAGGAGACAAAAAGAAAGATTTTTGGTCAAACCTCTTGACACATTCCCAAAAGCATGGTATAATAATTGTAATCTTAGGGGATGGTCGTGCTTGACGCTCCCCGCGACAAATTCATTTGAATTGCGAGGTAAAAAATGAAACACACGAATCAGTTCAAAAAAGGGTTTACCGCTGTCGAACTTTTCTTCGTCATTGTGGTGATTGTTGCGCTTGCCGCATTTCTGATTCCTCATTTTATGAACCTGAGGGCGGAGAAGAACGAAACCGCCGCGATGCAGGATGCAGCCAACGTTCTGAGCAGAGACCTCATTCATGCGGGCGGTGCGCTGACCAACATGGATAATGTGACCCTGAAAGACGGCAAGACCGGAACGCAGTATTACATTGCCTCCAAGTATACGTTCAAAGAGGGCGGCAAACTTGCGGCGAACTCCTATACAACCGAGGACTCGGCAACCTTCACCAAGGCAAGCGAGGGCGAGGTTGGCAAGGAATACTATGTGATGGAAGCCTACACCGGAACCTACGATGCCAAAAACGACGCATACACGGTGAGCATTGTGAAGTCCGGAAAGACCTACACCTGTGTTTTCGCAAAGAACGAATGGACCGTTAAGGCAAAATAAACGATAAGATAAACCGAAGCACTCGGCGCCGTTAAGGGTGTCGGGTGCTTTTCTTTTGGAGGTGCGGAAATGTTGGAGGCGATGCAAATCTCGCTGACCGATTCCGACGTGTTTGCGGTCACTGCTTTTCTGGCTGGACTGATTGGGGTTTGCGTGGGGAGTTTTCTCAATGTGGTCATTTACCGGTTGCCGAGGGGAATGAGCCTTGCCATGCCGCCGTCGCATTGCCCGTCCTGTAACCGCAGGTTGCGGTGGTTTGAGAATATCCCGATTCTGTCGTATCTGTTTCTTCGGGGACGGTGCAGGACCTGTCGGGCGCGCATTTCTCCGCGGTATGCCGCAGTGGAATTCGCAAACGGCGCACTTTGGGTTGCGGCGGTCTTTGTGTGGCGGAATAACGTTCTCATGGCGGTTGCGGCGGCGCTTGCGGTATCGGTGAACCTGTGTGTATGCTTTGTCGATTGGGAACAGGGTTTGATTCCCGACCGCTTTCAGGTTATGCTTGCACTGCTCGCGATTCCCGCAACGCTTCTGGACGGTTCCGATGGATGGATTTCTCACGTCATCGGTGCGGCGGCGGGCGGAGCAGTGCTTGCGTTGGTCGGGTTTCTGGTGTCCAAACGCATCGGACAGGAGGCGCTCGGTTGGGGCGATGTGAAGTTTGTCGCGGTCAGCGGGGCATTTCTCGGGTGGAAACGGCTTTTGCTGATGCTGTTGCTTGCGTCAGTCGGCGGGTGCATTTGGTCCCTATTCCGGCGGAAAGATAAACGGCAACGCACGGTTGCATTCGGACCGTTTCTGACATTCGGCTTTACGGTTGCGCTGTTTGCAGGGGAGCGAATCATTCGCGCCTATCTGACGCTTTTTGCGGGGTAATGCCGGAAGAAAAAGAAATTTTCCGAAACCCCTTGACAAAGCGCGCACTTTGTGGTACAATTAAACCAAGATAAAAAGGGGATACCGATTGTGACGGGGCAGACGGTCGTCGGAAGCGGGAAACCCGGGCGGAGTTTGATTGCCGCTTCTTTTCCGTACACAACCTGCCCCCAATCGGGCAGGTTTTTTGAACCCCGAGAAAGGAGTACCGAGCATGAAGATTCGCACCGACCGCTTCCGGACCGAGAATCCCGCGTTCCGTTCCGCGTTGGAGTTGTTTGCAAAAGGTGACGGTCTTGTTCCTGTTTTTTCGGATTCCTATTTGATTTGTCCGGCTTTCTGTGACGTACACGTTCACATGAGGGAGCCGGGCTTTTCTTATAAGGAGACCGTCGGAAGCGGGAGCCGCGCGGGGGCGCGGGGCGGGTATACTGCGCTGTGTGCCATGCCGAATCTGAACCCCGTCCCCGATACACCAAAAACGCTTGCCGTCGAGGAGGACATCATCCGCCGTGATGCCGTGGTTCGGGTCCTGCCCTACGGAGCCATTACGATGGGCGAGGAGGGACGACAACTTTCGGACATGGAGGGCATGGCACCGCATATCTGCGCGTTCTCAGATGACGGGCGCGGAGTGCAGGACGCGGGGCTGATGCGGGAAGCCATGCTGCGGGCGCGGGCGCTCGGCAAAATCATTGCGGCGCATTGCGAAGATAAGTCCCTGCTTGCGGGCGGGTACATCCACGACGGCGATTACGCGCGGGCGCATGGGCATCACGGAATTTCCTCGGCGAGCGAATACAAACAGGTAGAACGGGACCTGCTTCTGGCGGAGGAAACCGGCGCCTCCTATCACGTTTGCCACGTCTCAACCAAGGAGAGTGTGGAACTGATTCGGCAGGCAAAGCGGTCGGGGGTCGATGTGACCTGCGAGACGGCGCCGCACTATCTGGTGCTGACCGACCGCGACCTTGAGGAGGACGGGCGTTTCAAGATGAACCCGCCACTGCGGAGTGAAGCGGACCGCGAGGCACTTCTGGAGGGGATTGCGGACGGAACGGTTGACATGATTGCAACCGACCATGCGCCGCACAGCACTGCGGAAAAGGCGCGGGGACTGCGGGACAGTCTGTTCGGCATTACGGGTCTGGAAACGGCGTTTGCGGTTCTGTATACGAAATTGGTTTTGGGCGGGGTGCTGACGCCCGAAACGTTGACGGACCTGCTCGGCAGCAATCCGCGGCGGCGGTTCGGAATTCCGACCTGCGGAGAGGATTACGCCGTGTTTGAGTTGGCAACGCCTTATACGGTTGACCCCGCACGCTTTGCGTCGATGGGAAAAAGCACGCCGTTCGCGGGATGGACGGTGAGAGGAAAATGTGTGGCAACGGTCATGGGAGGAAAAACGGTATGGCAAGAATTTTCGACGGAAAACTGATTCTGGAGGACGGAAGCGAATACTACGGCTACCGCTTCGGTGCGGACGGGGACCGCGTTTGCGAAGTGGTGTTCAACACCTCGATGGTCGGGTATCAGGAGATTGTTTCCGACCCGTCCTACACCGACCAAGCGGTGGTGATGACCTATCCGCTGATTGGAAATTATGGAGTCAACGACGAGGACAACGAAACGCGGCATCCGAGCGTCAGCGCACTGTTGGTTGGGGAATGCAACGCGGAACCCTCCAATTTCCGCAGTGCAAGGAGCCTTTCGGATTGGATGAACGCCTGCGGTGTGGCGGGTCTGGAGGGGCTTGACACCCGCCGCCTGACCGGAAGTATTCGCGACAGGGGAAGCCGGTTGGGGCTTCTGACCTCCGCCGATACGAAAACCGAGGAGGGGGTGCGGCGAATCGGTGCGTACCGCGTCCCACATGACGCGGTGGCGCGGGTGTCGACGAAAAAGGTGCGTTTCTCGCCTGCCGAGGGAAAGACCGTCTGCCGCGTGGCGGCAATCGACTGCGGGATAAAAGAGAATATCGTGCGGTCGCTCAATCGCCGCGGATGTGACGTGACGGTGTTCCCGTTCGACACGCCCGCAGAGGAAATCGAGCGGATAAATCCCGACGGACTCTTTCTTTCCAACGGTCCGGGGGACCCGCAGGACGTTACGCCCGTCATCGGTCTGGTACGCGAGTTGCGCGGGAAACTGCCGATTTTCGGAATCTGCCTCGGGCATCAGATGATTGCGCTTGCTTACGGCGCCAAGACTTACAAACTGAAATTCGGTCACCGCGGCGGCAACCATCCGGTCAAGAATCTTCTGAACGGGCGGGTGGAGATTACCTCGCAGAACCACAGTTACGCGGTGCGGGCGGAATCGGTCGACGGAACGGGGCTGGAGGTCACGCATGTCAACCTGCTGGACGGAAGCGTGGAGGGCTTGCGATGCGAGCGGGACTGCGTGTTCTCGGTGCAGTACCATCCCGAGAGCGCCCCGGGGCCCGAGGACAGCGGGTATCTGTTCGACCTGTTCACGGAAAACATGAAACGCTTTGGAGGGAACCGAAATGCCTAAAAGACGTGATTTGAAAAAAGTGATGGTCATCGGGAGCGGACCGATTGTCATCGGTCAGGCGGCGGAGTTCGATTATGCGGGAACGCAGGCTTGTCTGGCTCTGCGGGAAGAGGGCTATGAGGTGGTGCTTTGCAACTCCAATCCCGCAACCATCATGACCGATACCAGCATTGCGGACAAGGTTTACATGGAGCCGCTGACCTTGGAATATGTGGCAAAAATCATCCGTTACGAGCGCCCCGATGCCATCATTCCGGGGCTTGGCGGTCAGACGGGGCTGAATCTTGCAATTCAACTGGAGAAAAAAGGAGTTCTGCGGGAATGCGGGACCGAACTGCTCGGAACCAAGAGCGCGAGCATCGAACGCGCTGAGGACCGCGAACTGTTCAAGAAACTTTGTGAGGAAATCGGCGAGCCGGTCTGCCCCTCCGAGATTGCGAAAACTCTGGAGGACGGACTGGCGGCGGCGGAACGAATCGGATACCCCGTGGTATTGCGTCCCGCATTCACGCTCGGCGGAACAGGCGGAGGCTTTGCGGCAAACGAGGAGGAATTCCGCGTTCTGATGGCGGGCGCATTGGAGTTGTCACCCGTGCATGAGGTGCTGGTGGAGAAGAGCGTCAAGGGATACAAAGAGATTGAATATGAGGTCATGCGTGACGCGAACGACACCGCGATTGTGGTCTGCAATATGGAGAATCTGGACCCTGTCGGAGTCCACACGGGGGATTCGGTGGTGGTCTGCCCGAGCCAGACCCTGACCAACCGCGAATACCAGATGCTTCGCAACAGCGCGCTGAAACTCATTCGGAGCCTTGAGATTGAGGGCGGTTGCAACGTGCAGTTCGCGCTCGACCCCGATTCATTTCAATACTATGTCATTGAGGTCAACCCGCGGGTGTCGCGGTCCTCGGCACTGGCAAGCAAGGCGAGCGGATTCCCGATTGCGCGGGTATCGGCAAAGATTGCGGTCGGGTTGCGGCTTGATGAGATTATGCTTCCCAACACGCCCGCTTCGTTTGAGCCGGCGCTCGACTATGTGGTGACCAAAATGCCGCGCTTCCCGTTCGATAAGTTCGCAAGTGCATCCAACCGGCTTTCCACGCAGATGAAAGCGACCGGCGAGGTCATGAGCGTGGGGCGGACCTTTGAGGAAAGTCTGCTCAAAGCCGTGCGTTCCTTGGAAATCGGCGCATACCACCTGTTCTCCGCCAAAGCCGAGGGAATGACGGACGGAGAACTGCGGAACTATATTGCCGACGCGACCGACGACCGTCTATTCATGCTCGCCGAACTGTTGCGGCGGGGCGAGACGGTGGACGCGCTGTTTGAAGCAACGAAAATCGACCGTTTCTTCCTGCGGAAACTCAAGCATATCGTAACGCTTGAACGTGCGCTCGCTGCGGCGCCGAACGACTCCTCGGAACTGGCGGAATGCAAGAAATACGGCTTTTCGGACCGCGCGGTCGCAAGGCTTTGGAACACGACCGAGGAAGCGGTCTGCCGCCTGCGAAAGTCTGCCGGCATCGTTCCGGTCTACAAGGCAATCGACACCTGCGCCTCGGAATTTGATGCCTACATTCCGTACTATTACTCCACTTATGCCGAGGAGAATGAAGCGCGGCGCGATACGGGCAAACCGAAAATCGTGGTCCTCGGCGCGGGTCCCATCCGCATCGGACAGGGTGTGGAATTCGATTATTCTACGGTCCACGCGGTGCAGACCATCAGGAAATCGGGGTACGAGGCGATTATCATCAACAACAATCCCGAAACGGTGTCCACCGACTACACCACCTCGGATAAACTCTACTTTGAGCCGCTGACCGCCGAGGACGTAATGCACATCATCGAACTGGAGAAGCCCGAGGGCGTGATTGCGTCACTGGGCGGGCAGACCGCAATCAACCTTGCCGAAAAGTTGGCGGCGCGCGGCGTGAAGATTATCGGGACCGACTGCGAGGCGATTGAACGGGCGGAAAACCGCGACGTGTTCGAGCGCCTGCTTGCAGACCTCGGAATCCCCGAGCCGAAAGGACGCGCGGTGACCAACGTGGAGGACGGTGTGAGCGCGGCGGCGGAGATTGGGTATCCCGTTTTGGTGCGCCCCTCGTTCGTGCTGGGCGGCAGAGCCATGCAGATTGTGGCGGACGAGGCGGGTCTGCGGCATTACCTGCAAACGGCGGTGGAGGTGGACCGCGACCGCCCCGTTCTGGTGGACCGCTATATTGTGGGAAAAGAGGTTGAGGTTGACGCCATCTGCGACGGGCGGGATGTGTTTGTCCCCGGAATTATGGAACTGGTGGAGCGGACCGGCATTCACAGCGGCGACAGCATCAGCGTCTATCCGCCGTTCAGCATCTCGGACCGTGTCAAGGGCATTATCCTGCAATATACCAAGCGATTGGGGCTTGCCATCGGCATCGTGGGGCTGTTCAACATCCAGTTTATCGTGGACCGCAACGACGAGGTGTTCATCATTGAGGTCAACCCGCGGTCGAGCCGCACCGTGCCGTTCCTCTCCAAGGCGACGGGCTACTGCCTTGCGGACATCGCAACCGAGGTCATTCTCGGCAAATCGCTCAAAGAACAGGGCATCTTCGACCTTTACGCGCCCGAAAAGAAGCGGCATTACGTCAAGGTTCCCGTGTTCTCTTTCAGCAAGATTACGGGTGTGGACGCGTCGCTTTCGCCCGAAATGAAGTCCACGGGCGAAGCAATCGGCTACGACGATAAACTCAACCGTGCACTTTACAAAGCGTTGCAGGCATCGGGCATGAAACTACACAACTACGGAACGGTGTTTGTCACCGTCTGCGACCGCGACAAGGAGGAGGCGCTCCCGCTGGTGCGCAGGTTCTATAACCTCGGCTTCAATATCGAGGCAACCGAGGGGACCGCCCGCTTCCTCAAGGAGAACGGCATCCGCACGCGGATTCTCGGCAAGCTCGGCGAGGGGTCCCGCGACATCGAAAATGCCCTGCGACAGGGACACATTGCCTATGTCATCAACACGGGTGACATGGCAAACGCGGGACAAAATACCGACGGTCACCGTATCAGACAGATTGCAACCGAGAATACTATCACCATGTTTACGTCGCTTGACACCGTGCGGGTTCTTCTGGATGTTCTGGAGGAAACCACGCTCGGTGTGTCGACGATTGATTCCTGATGGGAGGGCAAAATGAAAGAAGTCAACTATACGGTCGGAACGAACCGAAAAATCGCGCGGGACATCTACGAAATGACCCTGCACGGCGACAATTCGGCAATCACGCGCCCGGGGCAGTTCGTGAACCTGCTGATTGAGGGCTGTTACCTGCGCCGCCCGCTGTCGGTCTGTAACGTCGACGGTGACCGTCTGACGCTGATTTACAAGGTGGTGGGAAAGGGGACCGAAATTCTGTCCCGCACGCAGTCGGGAACAGTCATCAACACCCTGACGGGGCTTGGGAACGGCTTTGACGTGACCCGTGCAGGCGAGCGCCCGCTTCTGGTGGGCGGCGGTGTCGGGGTCCCGCCGATGTATCTGCTTTGCCGCAGGCTGATTGAGAACGGCGCGAAACCGATTGTTGTTCTCGGCTTCAACACGGCGGAGGCTGTCTTTTACCGCGCGGAATTTGAGGCGCTCGGCGCAGAATTGCACATTGCAACGGCGGACGGCTCAATCGGCACGCGCGGCTTTGTGACTGACGTTGTAAAGAATTTGGACTACACCTACTTTTACACCTGCGGACCACTTCCGATGTTCTACGCGCTGGAGCGGACGGTCCGGACCGCAGGCGAATACAGTTTTGAAGAACGGATGGGGTGCGGGTTCGGCGCCTGTATGGGCTGTTCCTGCAAAACGAAATACGGAACCAAACGCATCTGCGTCAACGGTCCGGTACTGAAACGGGAGGAGATTATCTGGTGAATACGAAAGTCAGTCTGTCGGGATGGGAACTGGACAACCCGATTATTCCCGCGAGCGGGACGTTCGGTTACGGTCGCGAATTCGCGGCGCTCTATGATTTGGATATACTCGGAACCTTTTCGTTCAAGGGGACCACGGTGGAGGAACGCTTCGGAAACCCCACGCCGCGCATTGCGGACAGTTATGCGGGTATCGTCAATTCCATCGGGCTTCAGAACCCCGGGGTGGACCATGTGATTGCATACGAACTGCCCGATATGAAAACCTTCTTCCACAAAAAAGTGATTGCCAACCTCAGCGGCGCGACCACGGAGGAATACGTCACACTGGCGGAAAAACTCGGGAAAGAAGAGCAGGTCGGCATTCTGGAGGTCAACATCAGTTGTCCGAACGTGCGGTGCGGCGGAATGTCGGTCGGGACCTCGCCCGAAAAGGCGTTGGAGGTTACGAAAGCCGTCAAAGCGGTGGCACGGAAGCCCGTGTATATGAAGTTGTCACCGAACGTGACCGACATCGTGTCCATCGCACTTGCCTGCGAGGAGGGCGGTGCGGACGGCATCAGCATGATCAACACACTGGTGGGAACACGGATTGATTTGCGGCGGCGGAAGCCGATTATTGCAAACAAGATTGCGGGTTACTCCGGCAAAGCGCTCTTTCCCGTGGCGCTCGGTATGGTGTACAAGGTCTTTGCGGCGGTGAAAATCCCGATTATCGGCATCGGCGGCGTTTCATCGGCGGAGGACGCACTCGAAATGATGATGGCAGGGGCGACTGCGGTCGGCGTGGGCGCGGCGAACCTGATTGACCCTTACGCCTCCAAAAAAATCGTGGAGGACCTCCCGCGCGTGATGGAAAAATACGGAATCGAAAATCTGACGGACGTGATAGGAGCGGCGCACAATGGATGAAAATGAAAAAGTGATTATCGCACTGGACTTTGACAGTGCGGAAAAGGTTTATGCATTTCTGGACCGCTTCGGCGACAGACGGCTGTTCGTGAAGATCGGCATGGAACTGTTCTATGCCGAGGGACCCGCCATTGTGCGGGAAATCAAGCGGCGCGGACACCGAATCTTTCTTGACCTGAAACTGCACGACATTCCGAATACGGTCGGAAAAGCCATGCGGGTTCTTTCGGGTCTGGATGTGGATTTATGCAATCTGCACGCGTCGGGGACAAGGGAAATGATGGAAGCGGCGGTGCGGGGGCTGACCCGCGCGGACGGAACCCGTCCGCTTCTGATTGCGGTCACGCAACTGACCAGTACAGACGAGCAGGCGCTGCATGAGGAACTTTTGATTGACCGCCCGATGGAAGAGGTGGTGTTGTCCTATGCCGCGCGCGCAAAGGACGCGGGGCTTGACGGCGTGGTCTGCTCGCCCCGTGAGGCGGGCGCGGTCCATGCGCGGTGCGGAAAGGCGTTTCTGACCGTCACCCCGGGGGTCCGCTTTGCGGACGGCGACAAGGGCGACCAGAAGCGAGTCATGACACCGGCTGAAGCGAAGAAAATCGGCTCGGATTACATTGTGGTCGGCAGACCGATTACCGCCGCGCCGGACCCTGTGGCGGCATATGAACGCTGTGTCAGAGAATTTTCCGAAAACGAATCAGGAGGAGAACCGAATGGAAACCATTAAGGAAACGATTGCAAAGGATTTGCTGTCCATCAAGGCGGTCTTTTTCCGCCCGAACGAGCCGTTTACGTGGGCGAGCGGTATCAAAAGTCCGGTTTATTGCGACAACCGCCTGATTCTGACCGCGCCTGCGGTACGGGAGCGGGTGGAAGCCGCCATTGCGGAAACGGTCAGGCGGGAATATCCCGAGGCAGAGGTGCTGATGGGGACCTCCACTGCCGGTATTGCCCATGCGGCGATTGCCGCGCATCTGATGGGGGTTCCGATGGGCTATGTCCGCTCGGGCGCCAAGGACCACGGCAGACAGAACCGCATTGAGGGCAGGTTGGAAGCGGGACAGAAAGCAGTGGTTATCGAGGACCTGATTTCCACGGGCGGCAGTGTCATTGAAGTGGTGGACGCCCTGCGCGAGGCAGGCGCGGAGGTACTCGGAATCGTCAGTATCTTTACTTACGGTATGCAAAAGGGACTGGACCGTCTTGCGGCGGCGGAGGTACGGAACGTCAGCCTGACCGATTTCGATACCGTTGCGCGGATTGCAGGCGAGGACGGCTATATTGCGCCGGAGGACGTGAAGCGGCTGATTGCGTTCCGCAACAATCCCGCGGATGAGAGTTGGATTGGAGCATAAAATGAAGAACCTTATGGATATTCTGGACCTGTCGGTTGCGGAAATCGACCGTCTGATGGAAACGGCGGAGGACATCTCCTCGCATCCCGAAAAATACGAGGATGCGATGAAGCACAAAACGCTTGCAACGCTCTTTTTTGAGCCGTCTACCCGTACCCGGTTGAGTTTCGAGACGGCAATGCTGTCGCTCGGCGGGAACGCGGTCGGCTTTTCCGATGCGGGAACCAGTTCGGCAACCAAAGGGGAAACGTTGGCGGACACGATTGAGGTCGTCTCGGGCTATGCGGACCTCATCGCCATGCGGCATCCCCGCGAGGGCGCACCGTACGTTGCCATTGCGCATTCGAGCGTTCCGATTATCAACGCGGGGGACGGCGGACACTTTCACCCGACCCAGACGCTTGCAGACCTGTTGACCGTCAAACGCGAAAAAGGGAGACTTGACCACCTGAAAATCGGCTTTTGCGGAGATTTGAAGTACGGCAGAACCGTCCACTCGCTGATTTCGGCAATGGCGCGCTACGAGGGGACCGAATTGGTCCTGATTTCGCCGCCCGAGTTGGCGTTGCCAGACTTCGTTATGAAAGAAACCGTAAAGGCGCAGGGGATTCCCTGCACGGTCAGTACGTCTCTTGAGGCGGTCATCGGCGATTTGGACGTGCTGTACATGACCCGCGTTCAGAAAGAGCGCTTTGCGGACCTTGCGGAATACGAGCGACTGAAAGATTCGTACGTCCTTGATGGGAAAAAGTTGGGAATGGCAAAGCCCGAAACCATTGTCCTGCATCCGCTTCCGCGCGTGAATGAAATCACGACGGATGTCGACCGCGACTCACGCGCCTGCTATTTCAAACAGACGCGAAACGGAAAACTGATGCGGATGGCGCTGATTCTGAAACTGATGGCGGAACGCGACTCGGCGGATGCCGAACGGCAGCGGGGAACGACGGTTGCGGGGGCGTGGCATTGTTCCAATCCGCATTGCGTAACCGGTTCGGAACGGAGCCTGCCGTCGCGGTTTTACCGAGACGGGAATGGCACGGTCCGATGCGGCTACTGCGACGGAATCGTCGGATAAATCCGTGTTTCCTCTTGACAATTTATTGCTTCTCGGGTACAGAGGACCTGATGGCGGCACTCCGAAAGGGCTATGTGGATGCCATCGCAGGGCATGACATCATGCTGCCGGAGCATATGAAAACCGCATCTGAAAACTATCGGATTCCGGAAGAACCGTTCTTGAAGGTCCGACTCGGTGTGGCATTTGCGAAACACGGGGGCGAAAAAGCGCGGAGAGGCTGACCGAGGGGGTAGAGGCGGAAAACGCATAGAAAAAGGCAGGCGGAAATTTGTAAATTCGGCTCGCATCAGGCTGAAAATAGCGGAAAAAACAGGGGATTTGTGCAAGGTAAACAAAAAAATGAGAAATATTTGTGCCGGTTGTCAATTGAAATTTCGTGAAAAGTTTGGTATAATATTTACAGAAGCCTATTAACGATAATGTTATAATGGAATCAAAAAGTTGCAAAAAGTTAGAAAAAATGCTTGATAAGGAGGGTGCGGGTCGTGTATAATGCCTTGACAGACAGACGACCTGTTTGCGCCTTGTAGCAGGTATTTTTTCCTGCGCCCCGAAGTGTGGGGTGCTTTTTCCATATGTCAAAAAACCGGAACTTCTTTTCGCGTGAGCGAAAAGGGGTCCGGTTTTTTATGCTTTTTTGGGGGTGGAATTCCGCGTGCGCACGGAGTGAAGCCCGTTTTCGCCCGAATCGGCGGGGCTAAACAAGGGAGTCGCAGAGAAAGGCTGTGGCAACCGCCGCAATGAAACGGACGGAGATGAAAACCCGAGATCGGCGCACAGAAAACTATTTGAATCAAAAATATGAAAGAAAAGAGGTTCCTATCATGCTGAAAAGAAAACATTCGCGCCTCTCGCTCCTATCGCTTCTTTTGAGTGTTGCGATGCTCCTTTCCTGCCTGACAATCGTCATGATTCCCGCGTCGGCGGAGGGGGCGATCTATGATGACGATGCCGCCGCTGTTGCGGCGGGGTACTATTTCCGTTTGAATGGGAAGTATTACAAAAATTTGGTTGACGCGCATCTGGACGTTGCTGACGGCGACACCATCTATATGCTGGCGGACTACACCAACAACGACAAGTGCGAATACGTTGGCAAGGGTGTTGCCGAACACAAAACATACACCATCAATGGAGGCGGACACACCTACAGCAGTACCGTAACGCACGGATTGCATTTTTACCGTGCAAATGTGACGATTGACAACATGAATTATGTTGCCCAAACCGGCAATGGCAATGTCTCCGGAATGCGTGTAGAATGCACCGCAACGATTACGTTGAAGAACTGTACTTTTGAAAAAGTCGGCAGTTCCGCAAACGATTGGAATACGCCCGTTATTGTATACGGAACATTGATTCTTGATGAGAACGCGATTCTGAAAAACAATGGAGAGAATGCGGGAAACCTCAGCCATGGCGTTTTTCTGGAGGGCAAAGACGAAAGCGAAGTGCAAAAGCCTGGGGAAATCATTCCGAAGCTGATTTTGAAGGCGAACGCGACGATTGACGCAAAGCAAAATGTCATTTGCGAATACACGAAGTCCGAGATTGAAGTTCTGTCGCACACGGTCAAGCTGATTGACTCTACCGATACAGAGCGCACGGAAGGTTGGCGCAAAGCGAAGTCGGACACAACTGTCACCATGTCGGGTCCGACCGTCGAGGACTACGGCAACCCCGAAGTCAAGGCGGCTTGGAAGGACCTTTACACCAAACTGGGCGAGACTTGGATTGACACCCCGAACGTGGATAAGGAGACTATCCTTTCCTACAAGCCCGACATGGGCGCGGCAAGTGTGCGCATGAAGAACGACAGTTACGGTCTGCGCTTCAACACGACCGTTTCCGCCGACGTTGTCAACTTTGCAAAAGCGTTGGTTGAGAGAGGTACCATGACCTCTTTCTCTTACGGTACTCTGATTGTCCGCTACGATGACATTCGGGAGCGCACCGACCTCTCGGCGGAAACGCTGACGGCTGCGGGCGTGAAATTCCTCGATGTCAAAGCGGATAAGGGACTTAAGGAAAACAAGGACGGCAGTGTGAGTCTCAGCACCGCAATGGTGAACATCAAGGAAGCCAACTACGGCGTGAAGTTCTGCGCGATTTCCTACATCACCTATGTTTACGCCGACACCACGCTCGGCACGGTGACCGCATATGCGGACCCGAGCGAGGCGAGCAGCATTGCGGATGCGGCATGGCGCGCGTTGGCGGACGTTACCGAAAACCTGAATTCCGAAAACACCAACCCGCTTCATAGTTATTGGAAACTGGAAAACGGCGAATATGTGGAAGTAGACGGCGACGTTTACACCAAGTATTCCAAGGCACAGAGAGAAACGCTTCTGGCGTTCACTTCTCTGAACTGAGAGGAGAGACAACATGAAAAAACTTTGGAAACGGATTCTGGCAATTGCCATGCTTGCAGTCATGCTTCTGGCGGCTGTCTCTTGTGACGGCAACATCAAAGAACCTGCCAAAACCAATGCCCCCGCCAAAACCGAAGCCCCTGCAAACTCCGGAGAAAACACCAAGAAACAGGACGAGGAAACCAAACCTCCCAAAAAGGAGCGGGACGTGCCGTTTGAGGATAAAACCGAGGACGACGTTGTAGACGATAATTTCTGAGTACCCAAGGAGGAACCACATGAAAACGATTCTGAAAAGCGGACTCACGCTCCTGTTGGCGCTGACGATGCTGATTCCCGTTCTGGCATCCTGCAACGGGAACAAAACGCCCGCCAACACGCCGACAGGCACGAACGCCAACAGCGGGAACGGTGTAACCACCAACGAGCCGACCACAAACGGCGGCGAGGAGGAAGAGGTTGAGGTCCTGCCCGATACCACTTACGGCAACCGGGACATCAACATTTTGATTCGGAAAAACGACACCTATTACGAGGCGAAGAACGGAAGTTTTGACGTACCGCTGACAATTTCGGGCGAATGCACGCTGAACGCCTGAGAAAAATAAGGAGAATACAGAATACCATGACAGAAAAAATCCGAATTGCAACCGGAAACGGGACAGAGGTCATCCTGACCGAGGCGGAACTCGAAAACGCACGCGCCGTGTACGTGGACGCACGCCGTGTTTCGGGAGGGGAGATTCTCTATACCCCCCCACAGCCCGAATGCGACGAGTATGTCGCCATCGAAAACCATTCCCCGTTCTGGTGCCGCCCGTTCTTCGGGGAGGACCTCCGCGACCTGCCGGAGTTGGTGCAGGCGTTGCTTCTGCGACGGGGGGACCTTTACCGTTACATCTTGCCGATCTGTGCGGACACGTGGAAAACCGTCATCCGCGGCGGCAAAAACGGAATGGAATTCCGCCTGTACACGAACTGCAACCAAGCGGTTGACTGCGTGCGCCAACTTTCCTGGGTGGAAGCGCGCGGCAGGGACCCGCTGGAACTGGCGCACCGTTGCGCTAAAGTCGCTGCGGCATTGCTCGGAAACGGCATGAAGTTGCGGGCGGAGCGCTCCTATCCCGAGGTATTGGAGTACCTCGGTTGGTGTTCATGGGACGCGTTTCAGATTCGCGTGAATGAAACGGGACTGCTGGAAAAAGCGGCGGAATTCCGGGACAAAGGGGTTCCGGTCCGGTATGCAATCCTTGATGACATGTGGGCGGACTGCCCGAAACTGAACGAAATCCCGCGCGATACGGATTTCCGCACGATGGTCGGATTCATGCACCGGAGCAAATTGCGCTCCTTTGAGGGGGACCCCGCGCGGTTCCCGAACGGCATGAAGCATACCGTGGAAGCGCTGAAAGAAGCGGGAATCCGCAATGTCGGCATCTGGTTCCCGACAACGGGCTACTGGTCCGGCGTGGAGGCGGGCGGCGAAGCAGAGCGCGAATTTGCCGTCGACCTGATGACCGATCCGGAGGGCAGACGCATCGTCAAACCCGAATTGCCGCACACGGCGCATTGGTTCGGCGCACTCTGCGGCAAAGCGAAATCTTGGGGCGCCGACTTTGTCAAGATTGACAATCAGGGCTGTCAGAACTATTACCGCGAGACGGGACCGATTGGAAAGACTGCCCGCGCAGTGCAGACGGGAATCGAGACGGCTGTTGCGGAACAGATGGGCGGCGCGGTCATCAACTGCATGGGAATGCCGTCGGAATGTATGTTCAACCGTCCCGACAGTGCCGTCAGCCGTTGTTCGGACGATTTTATGCCCGAAAACCGCGCGTGGTTCTCCAAGCACATTCTGCAATGCGCCTACAACGGCATTTTGCAGGGACAGTTCTACGTCAACGACTGGGATATGTGGTGGACAGACGATGGGCAGGCAAAGAAAAACAGTCTTTGCCGTGCCATCAGCGGCGGACCGATTTATGTCAGCGACAAGTTGAACCGGACCAACGCGGAGATTCTGCGCCCGCTGTGCTTCTCGGACGGTCGGATTCCGCGCCCCGATGAGAGCGCCACGCCAACGGCGGACTGCCTGACGTGCGACCCGCGCACAAGCGGAAAGCCGCTGAAGGTGCGGAACATCGCGTGCGGAACGGGTATTCTGGCGGCATTCAATCTGGATGCGGAGGAAAAGCCGGTTTCGGGAAGCCTCGGCGCGGCGGATGTCGGATTTTCGGCGAAGACCCGCGTGGTGGTTTACGATTGGTTTGCCAAAACCTGCCGTCTGCTGGAAGCGGGAGAGCGTATGGAATTTACGTTGGAGGGACCCGACGATTACCGTCTCTGGTGGGTGGTCCCGTACGTCAGCGCAGGCGTGACGATGCTCGGCAAAACCGATTTGTACGTCGGAAGCCTTGCGGCAGAGGCGCTTGGAGATAACCGCTATCGGATTGCCGACGGCGGGGAATTCGCCGTTGCGTGCAAGCAGACCGTGCGCGTGGAAGTAAACGGAGAGATTCTGGATGGAGAGCGGGATGGATTGCTTTTCCGGTTCCGTCTGCCGGAGAATACGACGGAGGTCCGTATTCTTTCGGAATAAAAAAATCCCCATATCCGCCCCGACGGGGCGGATATGGGAAAGGGAAGCGGTCAGTTGCGCTCGGACGTGGTGTCGCGGAGATAGAGTCTCGTTGGCAGAACGATATGTTTTCGGGAGTCTGCGGAAAAATCGGTTTGCCCCGAAATGTACCCATAGAGTATTTCCGATGCGATATGTGCCATGTTCTTTTTGGAAACGCTGACCGAGGAAAGCATGATGGGAAACGTGTAGTCCGCGCAGATGTTATCAAATCCGATGACCGAAATGTCCTCGGGAACGCGAAGTCCCGTCTGCCGCGCTTCGCGGATAATACCGTAAGCAAGCATATCGTTGAACGACAGGATGGCGGTACAGTTCCGGTTGCAGGAGAGAAAGCCGTGAATTTCGGTCCGGTATTCGGTTTGCGCCAGCGGCAGGTTCAGAATATTTTCCTCCGTGAACGGAATTCCCGCTTCCTCCAGTGCGCGGCGATAACCGGCAAAGCGCTCACGGTCTGAGGAAATCAGCGGATTGACGCGCACGCAGGCAATGTTTTGATGTCCCTGTTCAATCAGATGCCGCGTGGCAAGATTGGCTCCGCCCGCGTCATCGCAGACCACGTAGTCCGTGTCGAAGTCCCCGTCAAAGTGCCGCCCGATGAGAACGTAGGGAATGCGGGATTTTTCAAGATAGCGGATGGCTTCGGTGTTTGCCTGTGTCGGGCAGATGATAACGCCGTCCACGTTCTGACCGATGGAAATCTTCACCGCACGCAACTCGTCGTCAGCGTTCTCTGCGGTGTTCATAAACAGCGGGGTGATACCGTAAGTGCGGAAATATTGTTCAATCCCACGGAACACGATGGAAAAGTGCGGGTTGATGATGTCGGGCAGAATGACCGAAATGATGGAACTTTTGCCTGCGCGGACACCGCGTGCCTGAAAGTTCGGGATGTAGTCCAATTCATCCGCCACGCGGCGGATGATGGCTTTGGTTGCTTCGGAAATATCGGGTTCGTCGCGGAGTGCGTGCGAAACGGTGTTGACCGAAAAGCCGGTTGCGTCCGCAATATCCTTTAATCTTGTTTTCATAGTGCCGTTTCTCCGTTTCATCTGTACATTAATTATATTATATCACATTTTTCCGAAAAAGGCAAGAAATTGTGAGAAATAAAATAAACGCAAATTGCAATAGCAAGTTGCAATAGTTTTCAAAAAGGTAACAAATCGAAGT
>SAMEA3663036__coassemble_150_pt1 | contig 34344 bp, 36 predicted proteins | sample SAMEA3663036__metabat2_low_PE_039 | metagenome-assembled genome bin SAMEA3663036 (sample SAMEA3663036) | pig gut metagenome | biome: pig gut; feature: pig-associated habitat; material: faeces | place: France | collected 2012
ATGTCGGTTGTGAACTGCACGCGCGGGATGGCTCGGCGCAGGCGTTCCATGCCCTCCAGTGCCATGCGGCTGTTGTATTTCCGTTTCATCCGCGCCAGAACCGCGTCCGAGCCGCTCTGCATGGAAAGATGGAAATGCGGGGCAAGGGTCCGCAGACCCGCGATGCGGTCGACAAAATCCTGCTTCATCAGCGAGGGGTCCAACGAGCCGAGACGGACCCGCTCCAGCCCCTCCACGCGGTCAACCGCCGCAAGCAGGTGGGCAAGGTCAAAGTCCCCCAAGTCGCGCCCGTAGGAGGCGGTTTCAATGCCCGTCAGCACCACCTCGCGGCATCCGCCCGCAACCAGCGCCCGCACTTCGTCCAATACCGCCTCGGGGCGCTTGGAGCGAACCGGACCCCGCGCGGTGGGAATGACGCAGTAAGCGCATTTGTTTTCACAGCCGTCCTCAATCTTGATGTAGGCGCGGGTGCGGTCAAATCGGGTGACCGACATCTCCTCAAAGCCGCTTCCGTCAAGGGTCCGATGGAATATCTCGGGAACGGCGTTCTTCTGCCCCTGCCGGACGAGCCGCTTTGCCGCTTCCACCACAGCCTGCTTGTCGGTGTTGCCGCAAACGAAGTCCACGCCCGCAATGGCGGCAACCTGTTCCGGTGAAGTCTGCGTCAGGCACCCTGTTACCAGAATGTATCCGTTCGGATTGCGCTGAATCGCGCGGCGAATCATCTGCCGCGCCTTGCGGTCGGATTCCGAGGTGACCGTGCAGGTGTTGATAACGGTGATGTCGCAGTCATCCGCACCGTGAGAAACGGCAAACCCTTCGGCGGCAAACCGCTCGGCAATCGCCTCGGATTCATATTGATTGACTTTACAGCCGAGCGTGACGAACCCGACCGTATAGCCCGAAAAATCAGGTTGTGACATGAAAACTCCTTTCGGGGAACAATCTTTCATTCTATATTTTATCACCTTTTCCGCTGAAAGTAAAGGAATTTTGCAAAAAAAATGCGGGAATTTGCATTTAGGTCTTGAAAAATCGGGAAAAGGGATGTATAATTGTTACGAGAATCCAAAAAGGAGAATTGTTATGAGTGAATTGCACATCATCGACCACCCGCTGATTACACACAAACTGTCTATCATGCGGAACAAGAAAACCGGTTCCAAGGACTTCCGCGAACTGCTTGAGGAAATCGCAATGCTCATGGGTTATGAACTGACCCGTGACCTGCCTCTGGAGGAGGTCAACATTGAGACTCCGATTACCAAAATGACAGCCAAGATGATTTCCGGCAAGAAGTTGGCAATCGTTCCGATTCTGCGTGCGGGACTCGGCATGGTGGACGGACTGCTCAGTCTGATTCCCGTTGCAAAGGTCGGTCACATCGGTCTGTACCGCGACCCCGCAACGCATCTGCCGGTGGAATACTACTGCAAACTCCCGCCCGACATCGACGACCGCATCGTCATCCTTGTCGACCCGATGCTGGCAACGGGCGGCTCCGCCATCGACGCGCTCCATATGCTCAAGAAGCGGGGCTGCAAGCACATTCGCTTTATGTGCCTTGTTGCGGCACCGGAGGGCGTGAAGAAAGTGCAGGAGGCGCATCCCGACGTGGATATTTACACCGCGGCGCTTGATGAGTGCCTCAACGACCACGCGTATATCATCCCGGGTCTGGGCGATGCGGGCGACCGTATCTTCGGTACACTCTGAGCCGACAATCATCAAAGGAGAGCGGGGAGACGGGTCGCGTCTCTCCGCGCTTTGTATATGAGAATTCTGAAAATCGGGAAAAATGACGCGGGACAGCGGCTTGACAAATTCCTTTCCAAGGCGGTGAAAGGACTGCCGCAGTCTTTGATGTACAAGTACATCCGCACGAAAAAAATCAAGGTCAACCGCGCCAGAGCCGAGCAGAACCGAATGCTCTGCGAGGGGGACGAGGTGCAACTGTTTATCCGAGACGAATTTTTCGATTCGCCCGAAAAGGACAGCGCCGCCGCGGAACGGATTGTGCCGAAACTGGACATCGTTTATGAGGATGAAAACATCCTGCTGCTCAACAAGCGCCCCGGGGTTCTGGTCCACGAGGACACCGCCGCAGGGGAGAACACGCTGATTCTGCACGTCAAGGCATACCTGACGCAAAAAGGGGAATACGACCCTGCCGCCGAGCAGTCCTTTGCACCCGCGCTCTGCAACCGCATTGACCGTAACACGGGCGGTATCGTGATTGCCGCGAAGAACGCGGTCGCTCTGCGGGAAATGAACGAAAAAATCCGCAACGACGAGGTGCGGAAGTTCTATTATTGCGTGGTCCACGGGAAAATGCCGAAACAGGCGGACACCCTGCACGGGTATCTGCGCAAGGATGCCGCGAACAACACCGTAACGGTCAGCGACACGAAGCGGGCGGGGTACAAAGAAATCATCACCAAGTACCGCGTGGTGCGGGAGCGGGGAGCCCTGACCCTGTTGGAGGTGGAACTGGTGACGGGGAGGACACACCAGATTCGCGCACACCTTTCGCACATCGGGCATCCGCTTCTGGGCGACGGAAAGTACGGCGTCAACCGTGCGGACCGTGCCAAGGGCTATAAATTTCAGGCACTTTACGCCTACCGGTTGCAGTTTCGTTTCCGCGACGGGATGGGACCGCTCGGGTATCTTGACGGAAAGACCGTACAATTGGACCCCGCGAAGATATGGTTTCTGCGGGAGTTCGGAATGTAAAATGGATAAAAGAAACCAAAAAGAGGGGAGGACGGGACATGACAAAACGCGAGGCATGGATTCTGCGCGGGTTACTTGCGCTGGGAGCGGCGCTGACGGCGCTGACGCTGATTTTTCCGCAGGTCGGAATGCTTGAGTGGGTGACCATGGTCCCGATTGCGTTGGCGCTTTACCGTCTGACCGACCGCGGTGTGAGCCTGTGGCGGGCATATCGCTGCGGTTTCTTCACCGTGTTTGTCTTTTATTTCATTCTGTATCATTGGTTCGTTTATCTTTACCCTCTGGACTTTGTGGGACTCGGAAACGGGGCGTCGGTCGCGGTCGTTATCGCGGGATGGCTCGGGCTGACCCTGTTGCAGGCGCTCCCCGGGGGACTGATGTTTCTCGGGTTCGCGGCACTCTGCCGAACGCAGGCGGTCAAACGGTATCCGATTGCGAAACCGTTTCTCTTTGCGGCGCTCTGGGTTGTCTTTGAGTGGTCCTCCACGCTGACATGGACGGGGGTCCCGTGGGGGCGGCTGTGCCTCGGGCAAATCAAACTGCTGACCCTGATGCAAAGCGCTTCGCTGTTCGGGTCTTACTTCATTACTTTTTTGTTGGTCGCCTTCAATGCGTTGGCGGCGATGGCGATTCTGAACGAGCCGAAGCGCGTGCTGTGCGTAATGTTGGCGGTCGGACTGTTTGCCGCCAATCATCTGTTCGGGTTTTTGCGCCTGAATCTGCCGCGGAAGATTGGCGCGGCGGGGACCGATGTTGCCATCGTTCAGGGAAATATCAACTCACACGATAAATGGAATTCCGAAAGTTTTCAGACGACTCTTGACATCTATGGCGGAATGACGCGGCAGGCGGCAGAAGAGGGCGCGGCGCTTGTGGTCTGGCCCGAAACGGCACTGCCTTATGACCTGAGCCGAAACCGCGCCCTGACCGACTGGCTTGAGGAACTTGTGCGGGACTGCAACGTGACGTTGATTGTCGGTGCGCTCCGGACCGATGAAGAGAGCTGCGAATACAATTCCCTGTTTCTTATCACTCCGGAGGACGGTTTTTCCGCCGGGGCATGCTATGACAAACGCCATCTCGTGCCGTTCGGGGAATACGTTCCTTTTCGGAAGTTGATTACGACGCTGATTCCGCCGCTCTCGGAACTGTCGGCATTGGATGACGACCTGACGGCGGGGAGCGGCTCCGCGCTGTTTGAGACTTCGTGGGGCAAGGTCGGTTCGCTGATTTGCTTCGATTCCATCTATGAGGGGCTTGCGCTTGAGAGCGTGCGGGACGGTGCCGCTCTGATGGTCATCTCCAGTAACGATTCGTGGTTCTATGATTCCGCGGCAGTCCGTCAGCACCTGTATCAGGCACAGTTGCGGGCAATCGAAACCGGCAGGACCTACGTCCGTGCGGCGAATACGGGGATTTCCGACGTCATTACGCGCTATGGGCGCTCAACGGCACAGATTGGTGCTCTGGTGGATGGCTATGAGGTCCGCTCTGTGGAATTCCGTACCGACAAAACGCTGTACGACCGCGTGGGGAATCTGTTCGTCTACCTTTGCCTTGCGTTTCTGCTGATTGCGCCGGCATCGGAATGGGTCCTGCGGAAAAAAAGAAAAGCACATGAAAAACAGGCTTCCTGAGAGAAGCCTGTTTCGTTTTACCGTGTTGTGATAAACAGGATATTATACTGGTGCGCCATCGAATCCCAGACGGCATCGGTGACAACACCTGTCGGAGAGAACGCGTTGCAACGCTGAAATGCCTTGACCGCATCGGCGGTGGTAGGGGAGAATTCACCCGTTACCTCCACGGTCCCGATGGAGCCGTATTTCTCCTCCAAGCGGCTCAGCATGTGTTGGAGCGCCGCGACTGCAAAGCCGCGACTGCCGGTTTCCAGGATTCCTCCCGACGGTGCGCGCGGAAAAATGTCCATCCGCTCGCGCGGACCGTTTGCCGTGAGAGACGCGCGGTAGGCGTCGTAAAGCGCTTCCCACGTCGCTTGATCCGCCATGCCGTTCACGGGCAGGTCATGTGCCGCCTGAAATTCTTCAAGGGATCGTTGGGTTGCATAGCCGAAACTGCCGTTGACGGGCGGTTGCGTCATCCCGGGGGTATCGTAGGAAATCTGCCGCAGATAGGTTTGCAGGTTCAGGACTGCCGCAATCGGGGTGTTTTCGGTTGGTTCCATACTCTGACCTCCTTATTGCCCGAGCGTGTAGCCCGGGTACTGTCCGTCATTCAGCCGCGCGCCGATATAGAGCGTGTTGTAAATGTCGGTCACGGCATTCCAGACCGTTGCGTCCACCACGCCGCCGTTTGCATCGGGCAGACCGAATTCCCGCTTGAAAGCAATGACCGCTTCCTCGGTGCGCGGACCGAAATAACCCGTCGGATTGACGGTTGGGATGGACGGATAGGACTGCGCAATGTAGTTCAGGTATTCCTGCAACAGGCGCACGTAGTCCGAATCCGACCCCACGCGGAGCGGCGCGCCCGGATAGGGGACGGTCACGCCCTCGGTGTACTGCGTCGGAATGGTGCGGATGATGCCGAGATAGGCGTCGTAAAGCGCGTTCCATGTCCGGACCCCGACAATGCCGTCTTCGGTAAGCCCAAACGTCCGCTGAAGTGCCTTGACCGCCGCGAGCGTTTCGGGACCGAACACGCCGTCTATCGCAATCACGGGGATGGTGTCATAGTATTGCCCGACGTAATTGAGCAGGTATTGCAGATTGTAAACGTAGTTCCCGCTGTCGCCCTCTTTCAGTACTTCAGGGAAAATCGGCGTGACTTCTCCCTCCGGAATGCCCTCTGCGCTCAGGTCGGTCAACTTCTTGACCCCGATATAGACGTTCTGAATGGTGTACCACGTCGATTTGCCGACGATTCCGTCGGGGTCCAGGTTGAAGATTTCCTGAAAGCGGCGGACCGCCGCCTCGGTGTCCTCGCCGAACCTGCCGTCGGTGGCAAGAATTTTCGGAATGGAGGGGTAGTTGTTGGAGATGCGGTTCAGCCGGATTTGCACGGTCCGCACGTCGTCGTTGATCGCACCGAGACGGAGCGGAACGGGCGGAACGCTCGGTCCGACACCTTCAACCGGCGCATCGCGCACCAATTCGATGTCGTTGCCGTAGTAGTACTGCAGAATCTCGAACGGCGTCAGCCCGCGGTTTGCAAGCGTGACCGTACCCCACTGGGAAAGCCCGTTGCAGGTCACGGTGGTCCCGTTGCAGTATTGCGCGAACAGCGGTGCCACACTGCCCTCGCGGCGGATATAGTCGTCGAACAACTCGGAGGCAATCCGACGGACATTTTCAAAGGTTTCCCGCCCGTTTACGAATGCTTGGTCGTAGGCGGTGTTGTTGGTAATGTCGAAATCGTAGCCGCGCGTGCGGTAGTATTCGGTCCAGATGCGGTTCAGCGCAAACGAGACCTGCGCGTAGATGTTGGCGCGGATGGCATTTTCGGGCCATGTGGGATAGATTTCACTGGAGGCGACGTTCGCGATGTAGTCAAGAAACGGGACCGTCACGTTTGCGGCGTCCGATTGCGGCGCGCCGAGGTGAACAGTGATGGTTTCGGGGATGGTTGGAACGGTCGGCATGGTCGCGGTCCTCCTTTCTCAAAGTTCGGGGTAGCCCGTTTCGGGGAAATATTGGGTGTCCTCGGGGATGGTCCCGCCCGAACCGTCCTCAGGAAGCGGAATCAGGACGGCGGATTGCAGAGAGGTGATGCCGTCAAAAATCGGAATGCCGAGGTAACTTTGCCTGCGGTAGCCGTCAAGAAACACATCGGCAGAGTAGCGTGCGTAGGGGTGATTTGACCCGGGACTTTCGCTTGAAGCGGCGGGCGGCGTTGGAAGCGGGACGCGGACCGTACTGCCATCCCTGCCTGTAATCAGGGAGGCGACGATGTCTCCCCGTGAAGTCGGGTCACTGCCCTTTTCATCCTCGTATGTGCGGATGTCCACCCGCGCTCCCTCAAGCGGAATTGCACCGCGCGCGGTGGTAACGCGAACGATCAGGTATCCGACACCCGTTTCGGCGGGCATCTCTCTCTCCGGCATTGGGGTCGGGGTCGGCTCCGGCGCGGGGGTCGGCACCTCGGGGGTGTCTCGGTTCTGTCTTTCCTCCATGTATTTTTCTCCTTTCGCGCGACAGGGGAAGAATCTGCCGCTGTATCGTTATCACGGTATGCGGAAAAAGGAAAAATGGTGCGTAAAACCTTGACAAAGCCGCGCGGATGCGGTATAATAGTAATAATATATACGGAAAGAGGAAAATCCATGAAAATACAGGAATCCGGAGAAATGTACCTTGAGACCATCCTGATTCTCTCACAGAAAAGTCCGTATGTGCGGTCGATTGACGTGGGAGAATATATGGGATTCAGCAAACCGAGCGTCAGCCACGCAATGGGACTGTTGCGCGGCGGCGGATACGTCAATATGGATGAAAACGGCTATCTGACTCTGACCGAAGCAGGCGCGGAACTGGCGGGAAAAATTTACGAACGGCATCGGGTGCTGACACGCATTCTGACCCTGCTCGGCGTGGAGGAAAAGGTTGCCGCTGAGGATGCCTGCAAGATGGAACATGACATCAGCGACGAATCGTTTGAAGCCCTGAAACGGCATGTGGAGGAAATGGAACGCGAGAAGGCGTGACCTGTGGGCGTAGCGGCAGGAGGACACTATGCGCCCCGATTGCTTTCGTGACCCTCCCTGCGGGCAGTGGAATATACTGCTCTCGGAGGTGATGACGGATGGAAAACGGAACTGCGGTTCGGAGAATCACGGTGCGGGAGGGGTATGCCGTTCTTCTTACGGCGGAGTTATCCCTGTCGCTCCCGCAGGCGTATGCACGGCTGACCGATTTTACCGAGCGGCGCGGCGGGATGCTGTTCCGTCGATTGTCCCGCGAGGAGGGAGAGCGGGCAAGAGCGGAGTATCTTGCGGCGGAAAGCAATGCGGAGCGGGCGTGCAGACGGACCCGCAGATTGCGCGTCGCCGCGCGGGCGCAACCGACGGAATCTGCCCTTTGCCGCGTCCTTTTGACCGCGGAACTGGACGGGACGGTCTTGCGGACCGAGGAATGGGTCTGGAATCCGGAGGAGGAAACCCTGCTTCCGCCGAGGCAAATCAGGCGGTTGACCCGACAGACGGACAAAAAGCGCCGAACTTCGACAAAAAAAATAACAAATTTCATGGACAGAGTGCCGCAAACCCCTTGAAAAGCGAGGGAAAATGTGGTATAATAACAGGGATTTCATCAGGAGATGGGAAAAACGCATTTTCTGATATGCGGAAATTCTCCGCATCGAATGACAAACCGACTGATAGAGAGGGGAGTTTATGTCAAAGGATACGTTGGAAAAAATCAGGAAAGCCGAACGGGATGCCGCACGGCTCGTTGCCGACGCCGAAGAACAGGCAAAGGCGATGAAAGCGGATGCGGTCCGAGCGGGCGAGGAGCGCTGTCAGGCAACCGAGAAAACCGTTTCGGGCGAACTTGCGGGAATGCTGGAGCAGATTCGCGAGAAGATCGCCGAGATGACCGAACGGGTCATGGAGGAAACCAAAGCCGAAGCGGAGGAAGTTGCGGCGAGGGCAAGACTGAACCGTAAAAGTGCGGAAAAAATTGTAATCGGAGGGTTGGACGCGAAATGTCGGTAAGCAATATGAAAAAGCTGACCGCTTTCGTTTTCCGAGATGACGCCGACCGATTGGTGCGAAGCCTGATGCGGTTGCGGTGCGTGCAGGTGCAGAGCCTTGACGCCGAACGAAGCGCGCAGAAACTTTCACGGGTGGATTGCGACGCGGAGTTGACCGACGCACGCCGACGTGTGGCGGAAGTGGATGCGGTTCTGCCGGTCCTGTCCCGCTACAGCACACGCAAAATGCGCTTCCGCAGACGGGTCCATGCGGTGGACCAACAGGCGTTTGCGGAGAGCGGAGACGCAGCGCGCGCATGGGAAACCGTGAAAGCGGCGGAACGGTTGCAGGAGGAAATCCGGGCGGGGGAGAGCGAACATACCAAGTTGGCGGCTCTGTTTGAATCACTTCAACCGTGGCTGGATTATGACGCACCGCTGTCGGATACCGAAACGGCGAAAACGAAAACGTGGCTCGGTTCAATCCCGCTGACCGTTTCCGACGAACGCGTTACGGCGGCTCTGACAGATGTCGGATGCGCAACGGAAGCGGTTTTTGAGGACGAAAAGTACGGTTATTGGGCGGTCACGTTCCTGAAAGAAAAGGAAACCGAAACCGGTGCGGCACTTGCGACCTGCGGCTTTGTGCGGCAGGAGTTCACAGGGGTCACGGGAACCGCCCTGACCGCTTCCCGTGATGCCGAGGCAAGGTTGGCGGAACTGGAAGAGGATGCGGTCAGAAAAGAAGAAAGCCTCTGCGACTGCGCGGAAGCGCTGGATGAAATTGAGATTCTTCACGATGTGGAAGCGACGGGACTGCGGGTCGCGGAACTGAAGCAGAAACTGGCGGCAACCGAATCCTGCGCGGTGCTTGAGGGATGGTTCCCCGAGCGCATGGAGGATGCGGTGATGGCGGTTCTCGGAAAATTCGAGTGTGCCTATGAAACGGACGAGCCGGAAGCGGGCGAAAACCCGCCGGTCCTGCTCCGCAACAACAAATTTGCGCAAAATTTCGAGTGGGTCATCGGCATGTATTCCTACCCGAAGTACGGCACGTTCGACCCGACTTTCATCATGTCAATCTTCTATTTCGTGATTTTCGGTATGATGTTCGCGGACGTGGGCTACGGACTGCTCCTGACGCTCGGCTGTATCGCAGGCATCAAACTGCTGAACCCGAAACCCGCCATGCGGCGGATGCTTTCCATGTTTGCGTGGTGCGGAATTTCCTGTACCATCCTCGGCGTGGTGTTCGGCGGTTGGTTCGGGGATTTGCCGGTTGCCATCATGAAGAACTTTATGGGCATTGAGAATCCCGAAAGCACGAAAATCGGTCACTTTTTCGCAAACGGTCTTCTGTTCAATCCCGTGTCGTCGGCGGTATCCTTCCTGATTCTGTCGCTGGCGGTGGGAGAAGTCCATCTGGTCGCGGGTATGGCAGTCAATATGGTACAGACGTGGAAGAGCGGTCACCGCGCGGAGGCAATCTGCGGGACCGTTCCGTTCTGGGTGCTGTTCGCGGGGATTGATCTTGCGGCACCGAATATGTTCATCGGCATGAAGATGATGGGAGAGGGCATGAGCGACGCGACCAAGGCGATGTTTGCCTCTCTTGCGGGAGTTGCAACCTATCTCATGATCGGCGGCGTGGTCGGTATCCTGCTCCTCAAAGGCGTGGGGCAGAAATCGTTTGGCGGGTGGCTTGTCAAAGGATTGGGCGGTCTTTATTCGCTCATCAGTTTTGCATCCGACCTCATGTCCTATTCCCGAATTCTGGCGCTCGGTCTGGTCGCGGGTGTCATCGGGCAGGTTATCAATATGATTACGGCGCTCGGGTCGTCGGGTGTCGGCGGCTTTGTCCTCATGCTTCTGGTCCTGATTGTGGGACACCTGTTCAACATTGCCATCAACCTGCTCGGAACTTTCGTCCACGCGGCGCGGCTCCAGTATATCGAATTCTTCGGCAAATTCTATGAGGACGGCGGCGATATTTTTGAGCCTGCCGAACCCTCGTCGGATTACACCGAGGACCCCGCAGAGCCTGCGGAAACCTGAATCGTTGTCCCAAAATTCAAAATAAAACAAAAAACAAAATTAAGGAGACAAAAACCATGTTCAAACTCATCGAAGAAATGTTCACAGGAACCAACCTTGCCATTCTCGGCGCCGTCCTTGCCACCGTTCTGCCCGGTATCGGCTCGGCACGAGGGGTCAACCTCGTTGCAAGAGCGACTGCAGGACTCATCAGCGAAGAACCCAACAAGTACGGTAAATCCATGCTGCTTCAGGCACTGCCGATGACGCAGGGCATTTACGGAATGGTCACCTCGTTCATGATTCTGGTTCAGTCCGGCATCATGGGGAACAAGACGATTGAACTGACGGTCGGTCGCGGCGCATACTTCCTCGTTGCGGCTCTGCCGATTGCGTTCGGCGGTCTGTATTCCGCAATCCGTCAGGGTGAGGTTGCCGCGTCCGGTATCTCGGTGCTTGCAAAGAAGCCGGATGCCGTCGGTAAAGCGGTCATTTCCGCGTCGTTCGTCGAACTTTACGCGATTCTTGCCCTGCTGATTTCCCTGTTGATGATTCTGTAAGCCGCAAGGCACGGTCAATCACCAAACAGAAAAGGAGACGGAACAGTGGCAACGAACGGAATCAATCGGATTACCGATAAAATTCTTGCCGACGCGCAGGCGCGGGCAAACGGAATTCTTGCCGACGCACAGGCGGAATGCGACCGAATCAACGCCGATTACGACGCCCGCGTGCAGGAAATCCGAGACAAACTCTCGGAGGACGCGCAGGCAAAAGGCGCCGATATGATTGCACGGGCGAAAGCGGCGGCGGCAATGAAAAAACGGAACATCCTGCAGGCGCAGGAAAGCCAACTCATCGACGGCGTTTTTGACGGCGCCAAGGAATGGGTATTGGGGCTTCCGAAAGAAAAGTATACCGACCTGCTTGCGGGATTGTTGTCGGCGGCGCTCATCGAGCAGGCGGACACCGAGGCGCAGAATCTGGCGACCTACGGGGAAGAGAGCGAGCCGATTGAGCAGTTTGAGGTCCTGATGAACAAACGGGACCGTGAAAGTTGCGGAAAAGACGTGTTGGAAAACGTGAAAAAGCGCTATGCCAACAGTTCGCGTCTGCCCGCGGGACGGATTGAAAAACTGGTCCTGTCCAAAAACACGCTCAACATTGACGGCGGTGTGGTTCTGCGCTACGGCGATGTGGAATCCAACTGCTCGCTCGAAATGCTGTTCGGGCAGTTGCATCGCGAGTTGGAGGCAGAGGTCGCACAGGCGCTGTTTGACGTCAGGACAACGATTTGAGGAGGTCGGCAATGGATAACAACTATCTGTATGCCGGTGCTCGAATCCGAACGCTGGAAAACGCGCTGGTGGGGCAGGAGCGACTGGAACGGTTGCTTGCCTGCGACAGCGTCGACGCCTGCGTGGCGTTTCTGGACGAATGGAATTTCGGAATTATCCGCAATCCGGAAACGGGGGCTTTTGACCGCGAAGCAACGCTGACGGCGCGGCTTTCGGAGGGCTACCGTGAGGTGCTGTCCTCGGCGGACGGTGCCGCATTTGCGAAGATATGGCTTTTGCCGTATGACTGCAACAACATCAAATCGGCAATCAAATGCCTGCGGCGCGGACTGGACTGCGACCGGATGCTGATTCGCCTCTTTGGCGGAATTCCGACAGACACGGTACGCAAAGCGGTGGAAAAGCGGGAATTCGGGCTGTTGCCCGAACCGTTTGCGTCCGCCGCGCGCGATGCCTGCGGACAGTTGGAGCGGACGGGTGACCCGCGCGTGGTGGACAGCATTCTCGACCGCGCCTGCTATGCGGGGATGCTTGCGCTTGCGAAAGAGAGCGGCATTGCGTTGGCGGAAAAATTGGTTGTGCGGCGCATTGACCTGACCAACGTCATGATTGCACTCAGAGGGTGCAGAATGGGCGGCGAGGTCGGGCGGCGGACGCTCGGGGAGTTCTTCCTCTCGGGCGGCAGTATCAACGAGGCGGATTTGGCGGCGTGGAGCGCGGCAGGAGAGGAGACACTGCTTTCCCGACTCTACCATACCGACTGTGCGCAGTTTGCAAAACAGGCGGCGGAAACCGACCGTACCATGGCGGCGCTTGAGCGCGTTGCGGACGATGAACTGATGGAAGTTGCGCGCGAGGCGAAGATGGTGCCGTTCGGCGCGGAAATCCTTGTCGGGTATCTCATCGGACGGGAGTATGAGGTCAAAAACCTGCGCATTCTTCTGGCAGGCAAAAGCGTAGGACTCGGAACCGATGCTCTGCGGGAAAGGATGCGGCGGAATTATGTATAAAATCGGAATTATCGGACGGCGGGACGCGGTGCAGGGGTTTATGGCGCTCGGGTTCGCGGTACGGGAGGCGGAAAACGTCACCGACGCCGCGAAAGAACTGCATGCAATGGCGAAATCGCAGGAGTTCGGCGTGATTTTCATCACCGAGAATTTTGCGATGGAGTTGGAGGAAGAAATGGCAAAGTATCGCGATTTGCCGATTCCCGCAATCGTGTCAATCCCGGGGCAGGAAGGCTCAATGGGATACGGTATGAACAACCTGCGTCACGCAGTGGAACGGGCGGTCGGCGCGGACATTCTTTTCAAGGACTCCAATTAACGGAAAGGAACTGTAACCAATGGTAGAAGGAAAAATCAGAAAGGTATCGGGACCGTTGGTCATTGCCGAGGGAATGCGGGAAGCGGACCTGTTCGACGTGGTGCGTGTCGGTCCGAAGAAACTCATCGGCGAAATCATCGAAATGCACGGGGACCGCGCCTCGATTCAGGTTTATGAGGAAACGGCGGGACTCGGAAGAGGCGACAAGGTGGTATCCACCGGCGCGCCGCTGTCCGTGGAACTCGGTCCGGGGCTTCTGACCAATATTTTTGACGGCATTCAGCGTCCGCTTGAAGCAATGCGGGAGAAAGTCGGCTCCAACCTCGTCAGAGGATTGGACGAACCTGCGCTGGACCGCGAAAAGGTCTGGCATTTTGAAGCCGCAAAGGGCTTTGGCGAAGAAGTCGGCGCGGGCGATATTCTCGGAACCGTGCAGGAAAATGACGTGATTCTGCATAAAATCATGGTCCCGCCGAAAATGAACGGAACACTGGTCGAATTGCGCACGGGAGATTACCGCATCACCGACCGCATCGGGCGCATCAAACTTCCGAACGGCACAATGGAGGACCTGACGCTGATGCAGAAGTGGCCCGTCCGTGTGTCGAGACCCTATCAAAAGAAACTCCCGCCCGTTGACCCGATGATTACGGGTCAGCGCCCGATTGACGCGCTGTTCCCGATTGCAAAAGGCGGAACCGCGTGTGTCCCGGGACCGTTCGGTTCGGGCAAGACCGTTGTCCAGCATCAGTTGGCAAAGTGGAGCGACGTGGACCTTGTGGTCTATATCGGTTGCGGCGAACGCGGAAACGAAATGACCGACGTTCTGCGCGAATTCCCCGAATTGGTCGACCCCAAAACCGGAAAATCGCTGATGGAACGCACGGTGCTGATTGCGAACACCTCGGATATGCCGGTTGCGGCGCGCGAGGCGTCGATTTATACGGGAATCACGATTGCGGAATATTTCCGCGACATGGGGTACTCGGTTGCGGTCATTGCCGACTCGACCTCCCGTTGGGCGGAGGCACTCCGCGAAATGTCGGGACGTCTGGAGGAGATGCCGGGTGAAGAGGGCTATCCCGCGTACCTGACTTCGCGTCTTGCGCAGTTCTACGAGCGCGCGGGCAAGGTGGTCTGTCTCGGTGACGACAACCGCGAGGGCGCGCTCTCGGCAATCGGTGCGGTGTCTCCGCAGGGTGGCGATATTTCCGAGCCGGTCACGCAGGCGACCCTGCGTATCGTCAAGGTGTTCTGGGGGCTGGATTCGTCTCTGGCTTACCGTCGGCATTTCCCTGCAATCAACTGGCTGAACTCCTATTCGCTTTACCGCGACCGTCTGTCCGACTGGTTCTCGGAGCATATCTCCAAGGACTGGAACAACCTGACGGGACGGTGTCTGAAGGTGTTGCAGGAGGAATCCGACCTGCAGGAGATTGTCAAACTGGTCGGTATGGACGCACTGTCGCCCGAGGACCGCATCAAGTTGGACGTGGCGCAGTCCATCCGTGAGGATTTCCTGCAACAGAACGCGTTTCTGGACGTGGACAGTTACACCTCACTGGAAAAGCAGTATGCGATGATGCACCTGATTTTCCGCTACAACGACGAGGCACTGCGGGCGGTCAGAGCGGGGGCGGACATCGAGGCAGTCTGCGAGATGCCCGTGCATGAGCGGATTGCAAGAGCCAAGACCGTTCCCGAAGCCGACTACAAACAGGAATTCGCGAAGATTGAGCAGGAAATCACCTCCGCGGTGAACACGCTCATCGAACAGGCGCGCGAGGAGGAGTAAGTCATGATTCGTGAATACAGAACCATTGAAGAGGTTGCGGGACCGCTGATGCTGGTGCGTCAGGTTGAGGGCGTGAAATACGACGAGTTGGGCGAGATTGAACTGCCCGACGGAGAGGTCCGCCGTTGCCGCGTACTGGAAGTGGACGGAAAGAATGTTTTGGTCCAACTTTTTGAATCGGCGGCGGGTATCAACCTTGCAAACAGTAAGGTCCGTTTCTCGGGACACAGCGTGGAACTGCCCGTGTCGAAGAATATGCTCGGTCGTATCTTCAACGGGATGGGCGAGCCGATTGACGGCGGAGCGCGTATCATTCCCGAAAAGAGCCTTGATATTAACGGTACGCCGATTAACCCCGCGGCGCGGTACTATCCGTCCGAATTCATTCAGACGGGCGTTTCCAGTATCGACGGACTGAACACGTTGGTCCGCGGTCAGAAACTGCCGATTTTCTCGGGGTCCGGACTTCCGCACGCAAATCTCGCCGCGCAGATTGCGCGTCAGGCAAAGGTGCGGGGGACAGACGAAAAGTTCGCAGTTGTGTTTGCCGCAATCGGTATCACCTTTGAGGAAGCCGACTTCTTCATCTCGGACTTCCGCAAGACCGGCGCGCTGGACCGCACGGTGCTGTTTATCAACCTTGCGTCCGACGCGGCAATCGAGCGTATCAATACCCCGCGTATGGCACTGACCGCCGCGGAATATCTGGCGTTCGACTGCAATATGCACGTTCTGGTCATTATGACCGATATTACCAACTATGCCGAGGCTCTGCGCGAGGTTTCCGCCGCGCGTAAGGAGGTCCCCGGGCGGCGCGGATACCCGGGCTACCTGTACACCGACCTTGCCACGCTTTATGAGCGTGCGGGGCGGAAGATGGGGTCCGAGGGGTCCATCACCATGATTCCGATTCTGTCGATGCCGGAGGATGACAAGACCCACCCGATTCCCGACCTGACCGGTTATATCACCGAGGGACAGATTATTCTGTCGCGGGAACTCTACCGCAAGGGATGCCTGCCGCCTGTGGACGTTCTGCCTTCGCTTTCCCGTCTGAAAGACAAGGGAATCGGCGCGGGCAAGACGCGCGAGGACCATGCCGACACGATGAACCAGTTGTTCTCCGCCTATGCAAGAGGCAAGGAAGCGAGAGAGTTGATGGTGGTTCTCGGTGAGGCGGCACTTTCTCCCGTCGACCGTCTGTATGCAAAATTTGCGGACGCGTTTGAAGCGGAGTATATCAATCAGGGCTTCTATGAAAACCGCTCCATTGAGGAAACTCTGGACCTTGGTTGGAAATTGCTTTCCATTCTGCCAAAGGGTGAGATGAAACGTATCAAGCCCGCACTGTTGGAAAAGTATTGGAAGAAGCAGGAAAAGTCCGAAAATTAAAGCGGGAGGAATAGCGGAATGGCAGGCGTACAGGTCAACCCGACCAGAATGGAAATGAAGCGGTACCAAGCCCGCTATCAGACTGCCCGTCGGGGACACAAACTGCTCAAGGACAAGCGCGATGAACTGATGCGCCGTTTTATGGATGTCGTCAGAGAAGATAAGGCGTTGCGGGAAAAGGTGGAACAATCGCTTGCAACGGTTTACGGCGGCTTCACGGTTGCGGGGGCGGTCAATCCGCCGCAGATGTTGGAGGAGGCGCTGATTTGTCCCAAAAAAGAGGGGACACTTGACGTGTCTTTCCACAACTGCATGAGCGTGGACGTTCCGGTCTTTCGGTTGCAGGTTTACGCCGAGGGAAACACCGACAGTTACAATTACGGCATGGCGTTTACCACGGGTGAACTGGATGCGTCGGTGCAGGCGCTGAACGGCATTCTGGAGGACCTGCTCCGAATGGCGGAATTGGAAAAGACCGCACAACTTCTCGCAGAAGAAATTGAGCGGACCCGCCGGCGGGTCAACGCGTTGGAATATATTCTGATGCCGCAGTATCTGGAGGTCATTCGTACCATTCGGATGCGCCTTGACGAAAACGAGCGCGGAAATACCACGCGGTTGATGAAAGTCAAGGATATGATGATTGAAGCGCAGATTGCAAGACCCGACGATGACGACGAAGAAACGGACGGCGAGGAGCAGTCGGAACCCCCGACGGACGTATCCTGACGGGGACAAATGACAACCGAATCAGAACAAAATCCCTTTTGCGAGGACCGCAAGAGGGATTTTTGTGTGCAAACCGTAAAAAAATATAGAAAAATTGATATTTTGGTTCCCATTTTGGCAAAAAATATGGTATAATATATAAGAAAGATACCGAAAGATACGAGGAGAGGGGGATGTGACAATGTTTGCGGTCGGCGAGTGTGTCTATTATGCTTCGGAGGGGGTCTGCCGTGTCGCGGACGTTTGCCGTGCGCCCCTGTGCGGTATGCCTGCGGACAGGCTGTACTATGTGCTTCATCCGTTCCGCAACAACGGAGGTGTGCTGTATGTGCCGATTGACAGCGAAAGCGTTTTTCTGCGCCGTCTGCTGACAACCGAGGAGGCGAACCGCTTGCTGAACGAGATTCCCGAAATGGAGGCGTTTGAAGAGCCGAACGCCAAGGCACTGCTCTTGCGGTACACCGAAGCCATGCACACCCACGCACCGTCCGAATGGGTGCGGGTCATCAAAACCGTGCGGGAACGGGTCAGCCGTTTGCGGGGGAGTTCGAGGACGCAGCGTATCTCGGAAACCGAACGGGGATTTGCCGAGGATGCCAAGCGGTATCTGTATACCGAATTGTCGCTTGCGCTGGACGTTCCCGTTACCGAAATGGAGCAATATATCCAAAGGCACATTGAAACCCGTTTTGCATAATGAAAAAAGCCCGCCGGCGCGGGCTTTTTTGTGTGAAATTATCCAATCAGGTTGACAAAACGCTTCCGATATGCTATAATAAATCTATCATAAAACAGAAACCAACAGAACGGAGCGAATAACGCCTATGTTTATTATCCGCCTTGCCGAAATCCGTATCCGGATTGAGAACCGATACGGTTTTATCGAGCGGCAGTGCGCCGATTACATCTGTGAGGGAGACGAATATGCGTTTTCCGTGTCGGCGAGTGAGAAAGAACTGCGCGAGGAGCAGAAAAACGGGGATTTTTCCGCCGCTTATTGCGAAAGCATCTGTCTTTACCGCCATATCTGCGAAACTCTTCCGGATTATAATATCTTTCTGATGCACGCCTCGGTTGTCGAGGTGGACGGGAGTGCCTATGCCTTTACTGCCAAGAGCGGGGTCGGAAAATCCACGCATACGGCACTGTGGCTCAAGAATATCCCGCACGCGCGGGTCCTCAACGGGGATAAACCGCTGTTCCGTGTGGAGCCGGATGGCTCGGTGACGGCATTCGGAACCCCTTGGAACGGAAAAGAGAACTGGGGCGAAAATATTTCCGCTCCGCTTCGCGCCATCTGCTTTATCGAACGCGGAGAGGTCAATTCCATCCGCCGCGCGGCGCAGGAGGATGCTATCGGGCGTCTGGTCCATCAACTTTACCTGCGCGGTACACGGTCCTCGGTTAACAAACAACTGATACTGATGGATGCTTTGGTGCGGGCGGTACCGTTCTGGATTCTGTCCTGCACGATTTCCGATGAAGCGGCAAAAGTCGCTTACGAAGCCATGAAATATAACGGTCAGTGACCGAAAAGGAGAAGCATATGCGAATCAAAAAGGATTTTACCATTCAGAAAGTCGGCGATTCCTACATTGCCGTGGCAGTTGGAGAGACGAGCAAAACATTTCACGGAATGGTTCGGCTGAACGAAACGGGCGCGTTTTTGTGGAAGAAACTGAATGAAGCGGACGTTACGCTTGACGAATTGGTGGACGCCATGCTGGCGGAATACGACGTGGACCGCGAGACCGCCGCGCAGGATGCGGCACGTCTGGTGGAACAGTTCCGCATAAACGGAATTCTCGAATGACGGAAACCACAGAGCCGAACGGCAACATTGAGCGACAACTTGCCGAGCAGGGGTTCTATGTCAGCACCACGGTCGGGTGCAGTATGCGACCCATGCTCCGCAACCGACGGGACCGCGTGATTGTCCTGCCCGTCGGAGCCGAACGGCTGAAAAAATACGACCTGCCGCTCTACCGCCGCCCCGACGGAAAATATATCCTGCACCGTATTATCGGTGTGCGGGACGGGGAATATATCATCCGCGGGGATAACACCTACGTGAAAGAGCATGTTCCCGACGCGTGGGTGCTGGGCTACGTTTCGGAGTTCTACCGAGGTCGGCGGCACATCCTGTCAACCGCACGGTCCTACCGACTGTATGCGCGCGTGTGGAACCTGATTTATCCCGTGCGGCACCTTTTCCATATGGGACGAACCTTTGCCGCCCGCGTGTGGCATAAAATCAAACCCAAAAAGCAATCCGTATAAAATTTGTACTACCATAATGGCTACCTCAATACCCCCTTGCTGAAAGTTCTTGAAAGTTCTTAGGAAACTTCTTTCAAGAAGTTTCCTAAGTGGGGTTCGGGGCAAAGCCCCGAGGTCTTAGCCCCGAGGTCTTAAAAAGGAGAAACACATGGCGGAACTGTATCCGACGGCGCATATCGCCGCAACCCCCGCAGACTTTGCACATACGGTCCTGATGCCGGGCGACCCCCTGCGGGCGCAGATGATTGCAAGGGAGTGGCTGGAGAATGCAAAACTTGTCAATAATATCAGAGGCGTGCAGGGCTATACCGGAACCTACCACGGCAAACGCGTCTCGGTCATGGCGAGCGGGATGGGAATGCCGTCCATGGGCATCTATTCCTATGAGTTGTTCCGCGTGTTCGGTGTGGAGAATATCATCCGCATCGGGACCGCAGGTGCAATCAAGCCCGAGGTCCGTGTTCGTGACCTTGTGTTCGGCATGGGGGCATCGACCGATTCCAATTACGCGGCAAATTTCGGACTTCCCGGGACTTTCGCACCGATTTGCAACTATCGCTTGCTTGCCGAGAGCGTCAGACAGGCGGAATTGGCGGGCGCGACCTACCACGTCGGCGGTCTGCTTTCCACCGACGTGTTCTACGGCGACGACCCGACCGTCAACGACCGTTGGGCGAAAATGGGCGTGTTGGCAGTGGAGATGGAAGCGGCGGCACTCTATATGAACGCCGCAAGGCTGGGAAAGAATGCGTTGGCAATCTGCACCGTTTCCAATCATATCCTCACGGGCGAGGAGACAACCGCCGAGGAGCGGCAGAATGCTTTCGGCGAGATGATTCGGCTGGCACTTGAGATTGCTCCGGAGTAAAACGGCATGTGTCAGAAATCCTTGTCGCACCTGCCTTTTTGGCTCGATATGGTAAAAAAACCAAAAACAACCCGAATTTACCGCGCGATATGGCGGTGTTCGGGTTGTTTTTTGCACAAAACGGTCGAATTGATGTAATCAAAAACAACAAAAGAGAATTAAAAAAAACGGAAAAATGAGTGTTTCGTGGATTTTATCGGGAAACGGGAAAAATGCTTGACAGCGGAGGAAACTTGTGCTATAATAGCCTCAGCAAAAACAAAAGTGAATATTTGGCAAAACCGTCGTGAGGCGGCGACGCAAAGCCTTGGGACTTTTCCGATGGGAAAGTCAGCCCGGTTGCAATTTCTGAGGGATGGTATCCGTATACCATCCTGCGGTTGCAATCGGGTTTTGTTTTTTTATCTTACAATTTCAAATGCGGTAGGGGAGGAATCGGAATGGCAAGCAACAACCAAAACAATAGGGTCGGCTCTTTTGCCGCTGTCAACGGAGGGGTCATCGAGGGGTATTCGGCAAACGTAAAGTTGAGCGGATGCCCGAACGGCGCAGGCTTCGTGTTCGGAAACAGCGGCGTGGTGAAAAACTCCGTTTCTATGCGCGTAGGGCGCGGAAAGGGCGTCACGGGATTTCGATGAAAGGAGGTGGGAAAATGAAAACGAAATTCGGAAGACGGATTGCGGGCGCGATGGCGTTCTGCTTGGTATTGGCAACGGTGCTGACGGTTCCGTTCGGCTTTCTTCTTCCCGCCTCCGCCGCGGAAGCGGACTATACGTTTGATTCGGGTGCCGTGCTGATTACTTCCGAGCATAACGGCAAAAACATTCTGATTCAGAACGGTGTTTTCTCGGTCACGGTCAGCGGCGCAACAGGTGTCACGCTTCTGTTTGACAGTGTGACTATGGACCGCAGATATTCGCAGGACAAGGACACGAAAAGCGGGAGTACCGTTCGGGATTTGTATCGGGTTTCGACCAGTCTCGGTTTGGGAACGAAAGCGCAGGTCTGTCCGCTTCTGATTACCGACAATTCGGAAGTCGAAGTGGCATTCCGCGGGACCAATACTTTTTACGCGGGTGTCAACGGCTGTACCGTCACTTCAGGCAACGTCTATACAAGTTCGCAAAGCGGCGGCGGATTCGCGGGCATTCAGGTTGACAGCGGCTCAGCCCTGACGATTCAGCAGAGCAACGGGTCTGTATTCGCCTATGGCGGTCTTTACGCGTTGGAGATTCCGACCTCCCGGATTCTCAATCCGCCGACGGGTATTGAACTTCCGGAGAATATCTATACAATGACAAGGATGATAACGGGAGCAATCCCTCGCACAATTATTTGCAGGTCACGCTGTCTTACCGCGCGTTGCAGGAGAAAGATGGCGTTACCACCGACTCGATTGGCGTTACGGGGATTACCCCCGAATTGTATGGGAATGAATCTCTGAAAAATCTGATTGAGACTATCGGCGAGAACGGCTCCGTGCTGTCGGTAGCGAAAGGCGAGCAGATTTCGGTCTGGCTGTCGCTGAAAGGGGAGCCGACTGCCAAGAATGGCGGCGCATTTACTTCCGTAAATCTCGTTCCCGTCGGAATGCTGACCATTGCGCTCGGTGGCTTCAGCCAAACAGGAGGAAACTGAAATGCACAGATACAGTATGACCCAGATGAAAAAAGTTGTCCTCATCGGCATTGCCTGCGCGGTGCTGCTTGCTGCCGTGGTGGGGGGAATCGTGTTTGCCGCACTGCTGAAACCGGAGATTTACGATAAGCAGGCGCAGGACGGCGCACCGCAGAATCTCCCCGAACGGTTCGGCTATGTTTCCTACGAAAACGCGGCGGTCTGCAAGGTCGCGCTTGCCTGCACGCCCGATTTTGACGGGAGATACGCAAAAATCAACCTGACCAATCCGGAGCAAAACGCCGTTTTGCTCAAAGCCGTACTGTACTCGGTGAAAGAAGTCCCAAAAGAGGACGGAAGCACCGATTTCATTCCGGACAGGAAACTCGGGGAGAAGGGTTTTCTCCGCCCGGGGACCTATGTGGAAAGCGTGAAACTGAGTGGATTGACCGCGGGGAAAGAAATCCGCGTACTGGTCAAGATTGCCACCATGAATGAGGAGGACCGCACAAGCAACGGTTTCTTCTATATCCGGACCAACCTGTCCTGATTTCGTCTGCCGACACACAACTTCTCCGTGTGTCGGCTTTTTTTGCCTTTTTTTCGGCAAAACGGTTGAAATGCAACGCATTTCATGGTATAATAATACAGTAGTGAAGTGATTGGACCGCTCTGCGCGGCTGTGGGAGGTTTCTATGTTGGATTTTATTCGGGTTGCGGCGTGCGTGCCGCAGGTTACGGTCGGAAATACGGTGCGGAACACCGAGGCGATTCTCGCAATGGCACGGGAAGCGGCGGAGAAAAAGCCGCAACTGACCGTGTTTCCTGAACTGTCGCTGACGGGGTATACCTGCGCCGATTTGTTTTTCCAATCTGCTCTGCTCGCGGGTGCGCGGGAGGGGCTTTATGAAATCGTCCGTTCCTCGGCGGCGTTTTCTTCCGTTCTGGCGGTCGGACTTCCCGTGACCGTCGGCGGTCGGCTCTATAACTGTGCCGCAATCGTTGCGGGCGGTCAACTTCTCGGTCTGGTCCCGAAAACCTATATCCCGAACTATAACGAGTTTTACGAGAAACGGTGGTTTACGTCCGGCGCGGAGCGTACCGCAGATGAGGTGAGCGCCGCGGAATTGGGGCTTGCCGACTTGCAGGAGGGGACGGTTCCGTTCGGTACCGACCTGATTTTCGACACGGGCGCATTCCGTTTCGGCGCGGAGATTTGCGAGGACCTCTGGGCAACCGTCCCGCCGAGCGCCTACCTTGCGTTGGGCGGCGCGGAGGTGATACTGAATCTGTCCGCAAGCAACGAGACGATTTCCAAGCGCCGCTACCGTCGCTCACTCGTCGCGGCGCAGTCGGCGGCACAACTCGACGCATACGTCTATGTTTCCGCAGGCTGTACCGAATCCACCACCGACCTGATTTTCTCGGGTCACAGTATGATTTGCGAGGCAGGCAGAATGATTGCCGAAAACCGCGAAACGATTGACGGCGACTATATGCTGTTCGGTGACGTCGACCTCGGGAAACTGCGGGTCGACCGTCTGAAAATCAAAACCTTTGCGGACGGTGCGGCGCAGAATGCACACCGTTTCCGCACCGTAGCGGTCCCGTTGGAACCTGCGGAAAATGACCTTGACTACTATCCTGTCAGTCGGCTTCCGTTTGTGCCGGACGCCAGAAACGACCGTACCGAGCGGTGCATGGACATCTTTGAGATGCAGGTCATGGGGTTGAAAAAACGCATGGAGGTCACGCACGGGCGCCCCGTCATCGGTGTTTCGGGCGGATTGGATTCCACCTTGGCGCTCCTGGTTGCAACCGAGGCGACGCGGCGCATGGGAAAGCCGACGACCGACGTGGTGGGTATCACCATGCCGTGTTTCGGCACGACCGACCGTACCTATCGCAACTCGCTGGAACTGATGCGCACGCTCGGAATTACCGCGTTGGAAATTCCGATTGCCGCGGCGGTGGAACAGCATTTTCGCGACATCGGTCAGGACCGCAACACCCTTGACCTGACTTTTGAAAACGCGCAGGCGAGAGAGAGGACGCAGGTCCTGATGGATTACGCGGGCAGAATCGGCGGCTTTGTTGCGGGAACGGGGGATTTGAGCGAACTGGCGCTCGGATGGTGTACCTATAACGCCGACCACATGAGTATGTACGGCGTCAATTGCGGCGTGCCGAAAACCTTGGTCCGTTGGATGATTGACAGCATTCTGCAAAGCGACCGTTTTGCGGCGTCTGCCGCAGTCCTGCGGGATATTCTGGATACGCCCATCAGCCCCGAGTTGTTGCCGCCCGATGCGGAGGGGAAGATTGCACAACAGACCGAGGAGATTGTCGGTCCCTACGCCCTGCATGATTTCTTCCTTTACTATACGGTGCGTTTCGGATTCCTGCCGGAAAAAGTGTTTGCATTGGCAGTCAAGGCGTTCCGCAACGATTTTGACCGCGCAACCGTCAAAAAGTGGCTCCTGGTCTTTTACCGCCGCTTCTTTACGCAACAGTTCAAGCGGAGTTGCCTGCCGGACGGCGTGAAACTGGGAAGCATCTGCCTCTCGCCGCGCGGTGACTGGAGAATGCCGAGCGACGCTTCGGCTGAGGTATGGCTCGCACGGGCGGAACGAATTGAGATTTGATTCGGGAGATGACAAAATGAATACAAAACAAATGACTCTGAAACGGAAGCAGCAGATTCTGATTGTGATTGCCTGTCTCGTGTACAGTTTTGCTTATACGGGGCGCTACAGTTACAACGCGAACATCGCGCCGATTATGGCGTTCTACAACGTTACGCGTGCGGAAGCGGGGCTGACGGGAACATTTTTCTTCTTTGCCTACGGTGCGGGGCAACTGATTCACGCAATCTTCTGCAAATTCTATCCGAGAAAATATATCATTCCGAGCGTTCTTGCGGTGTCCGCGGTTTTCAATATCGTGATATTCTGCGGCGTGCCGTTCGGGGCAATCAAATACCTGTGGCTTCTCAACGGGATTTGCCAGTCGGTTCTCTGGCCCACGTTGGTTCTGGTCCTGAGCGACACCATGGATTCCGCGATGATGAAACGGGCGGTGTTTGCCATGAGCCTGACGGTCGTCATCGGGACCGTGATTTCCTACGGCGGGAGCGCGATTTTCAATCTGTTTGACTTTTTCCGCGGCGCATTTCTGCTCGGCGCGGTTCTGATGCTCGCAATCGGAGTTGCGTGGCTGATTGGTTACGATACGCTGACTGCCGAAAAAGCGGGATTGGCGGAGACGCAGGCGGCAAGGTCCGAGAGCGCGGGGGAAAACGGCGAAAAGCGGCGCGGTTCCGTGAGCGGCGCGTTGGTCGGTCTCATTGCGGCGTGCGGATTGTTTATTGCGGTGGATAACTTCGTCAAGGACGGGTTGAATACGTGGACTCCCGTGATTCTGAAAGAGCGGTTCGGAGCGGGGGACAGCCTTTCCATCGTTCTGACTGTTGCCCTGCCGTTCTGCGGCGTTTTCGGCGCGATGCTGGCGCTCCGGATGAATCGGAAGATCAAGGATTTCCGAGCGCTCAGCGGTTGCCTGCTCCTGTTGCTTTCGGTTTGCATTTGCGGAATTCTCCTTTGTATGAGGCTCGGCAGCATGGCGCTGACCGTTGCGTTCCTCGGCATTGTTTCCTGCTTTGCGCACGGGATTAACTCCATTATGACCAGTATCATGCCGTTTGCCCTGCGGGATAAAATCAACCCCGGATTCCTTGCCGGACTGATGAACAGCGCGGGCTACGTCGGCAGTACCGCCAGCGCCTACGGACTTGGCGTGATTGCGGACCGAACCGATTGGAATACAGTGATGTACATCCTGTTGATTGCCTCGGTCGCCGCCACGGCGCTCGCGTGGGGAACAGTCCTTGTCGGGAACCTGCGGAAACGCACATCCGATTGACCCGTATACAGCATCCCGCCCCCGACATTTGTCGGGGGCGGGATTTTGGGCTTGGGGCTTGTAAATTCGTCCGCTTTGTGCTATAATAAGAGTAGCAAATTTTCCGAAAAGGGGTGTTTGATAATGGACGAAAAGGCAATTCTGGAGTGTATGGAGACCCGACGTTCGGTCCGCGCGTACTTGCCCGACGCAGTGCCGGAAGAAAAACTGGACCGCATTCTCCGCGCGGGACTCTACGCGGCAAGCGGAATGGGGTGGCAAAGCGCGATGATTCTTTGCGTGACCGACAAGACTTTGCGTGACCGCCTGATGCGGATGAATGCGGCAGTCATGGGCGTTCCCGATAAGGACCCGTTCTACGGCGCACCCTGCGTGTTGGTCGTGCTGGCAGACCGCAGTGTTCCCACGCATGTGTATGACGGCAGTTTGGTTCTCGGAAACATGATGCTTGCCGCGCATGCGGAGGGGCTGGGGAGTTGTTGGATTCACCGCGCCCGCGAGGAGTTCGATTCGGACGAGGGAAAAGCGATTCTGCGTGACCTCGGTATCGATGGGGACTATGAGGGAATCGGACACCTGATAATCGGTTATACGGACGGTGCGGAGCCGGAAGCGAAGCCGAGACGCGAGGGACGGGTATATCACATCTGATTTTTTACCGGAGAAACGCATATATGAAAGAGAATAAGAAGTTGATTGGAGAAATCGTCAAGGATATCCGGCATGACATGACCGACGAAGAGGTTCTGGCATTGCTTGCGGGAAGCCGCGTGGCGGTCAATACCGAAAAGGAAGCGAAGCGGTCATATTCCGTCGGACAGCGTGCGGCAGATGCGATTGCGAAATTTGCGGGAAGTTGGGCGTTTATCTTCTCCTTTGTCGGTGTGCTGGTCGGTTGGATGGTGCTGAATATCCTGCTTGCGGCGGGGGCATTTGACCCGTACCCGTTTATTCTGCTGAATCTGGTGCTTTCCTGCGTTGCCGCCATTCAGGCGCCGCTGATCATGATGAGCCAGAACAGGCAGGAGGAAAAGGACCGCCGCCGTGCGGAAAACGATTACAAGGTCAACCTCAAGACCGAAATTATGATTGAGGACCTGTACGATAAAGTGAACCGCATTCTTGCGCGGCAGGAGGAACTGTCAAAGTTGCTTGGCGAACAGGCAGAGGAAAAAAAGCATGACGGCAAATGAGACTGCACTCCTGTCAGGGGAGGCGGTGGAAGCCCTGCTTGCTTGGTATACCGCCAACCGACGGGACCTGCCGTGGCGCAGGACGAGCGACCCTTATCGCATCTGGGTTTCGGAAATTATGTTGCAACAGACCCGCGTGGAGGCGGTCAAGCGCTATTACGAGCGCTTTCTCGGCGCGTTCGGAGACGTCGCCGCGCTCGCGAAAGCACCCGAGGAGCAACTTCTGAAACTCTGGGAGGGACTGGGATATTACAGCCGTGCGCGGAATCTGCAAAAAGCGGCAAAGGTCATTGTATCGGAGTACGGCGGCAGGATGCCGGCGGATGTGGCTGCTCTGCGCGCGCTTCCCGGGATTGGGGACTACACGGCGGGGGCAATCGCCTCCATTGCGTTCGGGCTTCCCGAACCTGCCGTGGATGGGAATCTGTTGCGGGTTCTCTCCCGCTTTGACGCTTGCACGGATGACATCACGCTTCCCGCAGTCAAAAAGGCGTGGGGGGAGCGGTTGCGTTCCTCGGTCCCGACCGAACCGTCGCGCGCCGCCGCGTTTACACAGGCGATGATTGAACTGGGCGCAACGGTATGCGTTCCGAACGGTGTGGCACGGTGCGGAGATTGTCCGTTTGCGCCGTGGTGTCGCGCCAAAGCGGAGGATCTGACCGACGCATTGCCCGTCAAGGGGGAAAAGCGCCCCCGCAGAATCGAGGACAAGACCGTCCTGCTGATTCGCGACGGTGAGCGGACCGCTCTGCACAAGCGCCCCGATAAGGGGCTGTTGGCAGGGTTATATGAGTTGCCGAATGTCGCAGGGCATCTGGATGCGGACCGCGTGACCGAATTGGTCCGAAGTTATGGGTTTGAGCCGTTGCGCGTGACACGCGCCGAGGACGCAAAGCACATTTTCACGCATATTGAGTGGCATATGATTGCGTATGACGTGCGGATTGCCGCCGAAGAGGAGGGCTTTCACAAAAAATCAGGGCTGACTTTGGTCGGACAGCGGGAACTGCACGAGCAGTACGCGATTCCATCAGCATTTTCCGCATATACGAAATATCTTTGAGGGGTTGCAATTCGGCGCGTGTTGTGCTATAATAGATGTAGTTATGAAAACGGAGGCTTGCAGATGAAGCATGTATTTATTCTGAATCCCGCGGCGGGACGCATCAACTCGTTCGAGACCATTGAGGCAGAGTTGAAGCAGGTCTATGCGGCGGCCGGATTGGATTACCTGATTTATAAGACCAAAGCACCCGGGGATGCAACTGCCTACATCCGCGACTATTGCCGCGAGAACGCGGAGCCTGTTCGCTTCTATGCCTGCGGAGGAGACGGGACGCTGAACGAGGTCGTCAACGGTGCGGTCGGCTTTCCGCAGGCGTCGGTTGGGTGCTATCCCTGCGGCTCGGGAAATGATTTCGTCAAATACTACGGCGGGAAACAGCATTTTTTGAACTTGCAGGCGCAGATTGACGCAACCGAGCAGAGCATTGACCTGATTCGGGTCGGGAACCGATACGCAATCAATGCGGCGCACTTCGGGTTTGACTCCTATGTGGCGAAAACCATGATGAATATCCGCCGAAAGAAGTTGATTGGCGGAAAGAACGCCTATACATCAAGCGTGATAGCCGCGCTTTTCAAGGGGATGAAGAACAAGTGCCGCGTGACGGTGGACGGAAAACTGCTCAATCCCTCGGATAAGATTCTGCTTTGCACGGTTGCAAACGGGCAGTATGTGGGCGGTTCTTTCCGTTGTGCGCCGCGTTCGGTGGACTGTGACGGGCTTTTGGAGGTCTGTCTGGTCCGTCCCGTTTCGCGAATCAAATTCATGCAGTTGATTAAGGATTACACCAACGGAACGCATCTGGAGAATCCGAAATTCGACGGCATTCTGGAGTATTGTCGCGGACGGCGGGTTGATGTGGAGGCGCCGGACGGTTTTATCTATTCCTTTGACGGCGAGTTGGTGACGCAGAGCCAATTCACCATTGAGGTTGCGCATCGTGTGATTCGGTTTGCGGTCCCGTGGGGGGCGAAGCCGATTGTTGACCCCAAATACATCACACCCGAAGAGCCGGTGGAGGTTTAAGCCCTTCATTCCAAAGCATACCAAAAGGGCGCGGAATTTTTCCGCGCCCTTTTGGTATTTTTCAGATTTGCATTTTGTAACTGTTAATTCAGTCTTTCTTCTCTTTTGCGAGAACGATGTTTGCCACGATGCCGAGAATCAGCGCACAGGCAACCTCAGTCAGGGTTACCTTGCCGAAAGTCAGCGTCATGCCGCCGATGCCCGCAATCAGGATGATGGAAGTCACGAACAGGTTGCGGTTCTTCTCAAGGTCGACTTTCTGAATCATTTTCAGACCCGAGACTGCGATGAATCCGTAGAGCGCAACGCACACGCCGCCCATCACGCAGGCAGGAATGGAAGCGAGGAATGCAACGAACGGGGAGAAGAACGAGATGACGATGCAGAGGATTGCCGCAAGTCCGATGGTGCTGGTCGAAGCGTTGCCGGTGATTGCCACGCAACCGACCGACTCACCGTAGGTGGTGTTCGGGCAACCGCCGAAGAATGCGCCTGCCATGGAGCCGACACCGTCACCGAGCAGGGTGCGATGCAGACCGGGATTTTCAAGCAGGTCACTGCCGATGACCGAAGAAAGGTTCTTGTGATCGGCGAGGTGTTCCGCAAAGACCACGAACGCAACGGGGATGTAGGCAACCGCAACGGTGCCGATGTAACTCGGGTTGTCCGCAAGTGCCTTGAAGCCGCCGTCAAATGCGGTCAGGAACGTGAAATCGGGGAGTGCGATAAAGGTTTTGACGCTCACACCGCCCTTGGCAAGCTCTTTGAACGGTTCGAAGTTGATGATTTTCATGGCTTCCACGTCAGCCGCAATTCCAATCAGGGTCAGGACCAGAGCCAGCGCGTAGCCGCAGAGGATACCGATGATGAACGGAATCAGTTTGAGTTGCTTGGAGCCGTAGGTGGAAACCAGCATGGTAACGAACAGGGTTACCAGACCGCAGAGAACCGCAAGGTAACTGACGGGGTTTTTCGCATCGGACGTATTGGTGGTCAACTGTGTGATTGCGTTACCCGCAAGCGACAGACCGATGATTGCAACGGTAGGACCGATCACAACCGCAGGCATCAGTTTGGTAATCCACTTGACACCGACTTTTTTGACGACCAGTGCAATGACGACATACACAAGTCCCGCAAAGACCGCGCCGATAATCAGACCGAGGTAACCGAGCGCCATGGAAACGCCGCCCGCGAATGCTGCGGACATCGAGCCGATGAACGCGAACGAGGAGCCGAGGTACACGGGGCTTCTGAACTTGGTAAAGAGCAGGTATACGAGCGTTCCCACACCCGCGCCGAACATTGCCGCCGCGGCGGTCATTTCGTGTCCGACAATTGCCGGCACCGCGATGGTTGCCGCCATGATTGCCAACACCTGTTGGAACGCGTAGACGAGATTCTGCTTGAACTTCGGTCGTTCATTTACCTTGTAAATGAGCTGCATTGTTTGATCCTCCCGAATCATTTTATTTATCCGCACGGTCGGTGACCGCAAAGACCAAAAGAAAAAGCCGTCGGGGAACACGGATGCCAAAAGCATAGGTTCGCCGGCAGGCTACAGGTACAGCAACAAAGGGTATTCAGTTCTGTCACATACGCATCTGCCGTTTGTGTTCCAACCGTAAGTATACCATATTTTCCGCCGTTTGTAAACCCCTTTTTCAAAAAAAAATCACATTCCCGTCAATTTATCCTTTTTTTACAATTGTAAGGTCGAAAAAGAGAAAAGAAACGGTGATTCCGACGGATACTGTCGGTACCGCTTGACTTTTGCCGCCGGGTGTGTTATAATGATAACTCGGAAAGAAAGCGGGTGTTTTATGAAGTCTTCTGTATCGCCGTATCGGTATCGGGACGGTTTGCGCGATGGATTTTCCATCGCGCTCGGCTATTTTTCGGTTTCGTTCGGCTTCGGTATTTCCGCCGTCGGGCAGGGATTGCGGGCATTGGAAGCGGTTCTCATCTCCATGACCAATCTGACCTCGGCAGGGCAGGTCGCGGGTGTGGCGGTCATTGCCGCAGGCGGGACCGTCATTGAAATGATGCTGACTCAACTGGTCATCAATCTGCGCTATGCGCTGATGGGAATTTCCCTGACTCAGCGACTTGACGACCGCGCAAGACCCGTTTGGCGGCGGATGTTGCTTTGCTGTGCGCTCACGGATGAGATATTTGCGGTCGCCATGACAAAACCCGATTCCGTCGGTCCGTCCTATATCCGCGGTGTGCTGACTCTGCCGTACATCGGCTGGACCTGCGGGACTCTGCTCGGTGCTGTGGTTGGCTCTGTCCTGCCCGAAAGACTGGAAGCGGCGCTCGGCATCATGATTTACGCCATGTTTCTGGCAATCATTGTGCCGCCCATGCGTCGGGAACGCGGCATTTGTCTCGTGGTCGCGTTGGCGGCGTGCTTCCGTTGCATGATGACCTATATTCCGCCGTTGTCGCGCGTTTCGGAGGGATTTGCCATCATTCTTTGTGCGGTTTCTGCGGCGCTGATTGTTTCGGCGTTCTGTCCTGCCGCGGGAGAGGAGGAAAACCGTGATTCCGACTGAACATCTCCTGCTCGGTATTGTAATGGCGCTGACGACCTATCTGGTGCGGATGATTCCGATGACCCTGTTCCGCAAGGACATCCAATCACGCTTTGCGAAACGGTTCTTTCATTATATACCTTATGCGGTCCTTGCGGCAATGCTGATTCCCGCCGTGTTTTCGTCCACGGGGACGCTTCTGACCGCAATCGCGGGCATCGCGGTCGGGCTTGTGCTGTCCTTTTGGGGACAGTCGCTCATCGTGGTTGCACTCGTTTCCGCGCTTGCCTCCTATCTTGTCTCATTTCTGCTGTTCTAAAATCGGAAACCCTCCCATATACTGTACCAACATCGGAACAGTTATGGGAGGTTTTTGTATGCCTGATTATTCCATCTACAAGGACATTGCCGAGCGGACAGGCGGCGACATTTACGTCGGCGTGGTTGGTCCGGTCCGCAGTGGGAAATCCACATTCATCAAGCGGTTCATGGAGGCGGTGGTCCTGCCGAATATCGGCACAGGCTACTCCCGTGACCGCGCAAGAGACGAACTCCCGCAGTCGGCGGCGGGAAAAACGGTCATGACGACCGAGCCGAAGTTCATTCCCGAAGAAGCGGTTCCCGTCACGTTGGACGGAAATGCCGCTCTGCGCGTGCGGATGATTGACTGCGTGGGGTATCTGGTCCCCGAGGCGATGGGCGCTTTGGAGAACGGTCAGCCCCGCATGGTCCGTACACCGTGGCAGGAGGAGCCGATGCCATTTGCCGAAGCCGCCGAAATGGGAACAAAAAAGGTCATCACGGAGCATTCGACCATCGGAATGCTCGTCACAACCGACGGTACCATCGGCGAAATTCCGCGCGCTTCCTATGTGGAAGCGGAGGAGCGCATCGTGCGCGAACTGAAAGAAATCGGGAAACCGTTTGCGGTGGTTCTCAATTCCGCTGACCCTGCGGGCGAGGCGGCGCACGCTCTGGCGCACGAACTGGAGGAAAAATACGGTGTTCCCGTGGCGCTTGTCAACTGTCTGGAGTTGGACGCGGAGGACATCCGTCAGATTCTCGGGTTGGTGTTGGAGGAATTCCCCGTTTGTGAAGTGACGGTAAAGTTGCCAGAATGGACCACCGCGCTGAATGCCTCGCATCGCATCCGCACTTCTCTGACCGGCTCGCTCTGTGCCTGCGCGGGGAATGTGACCCGCATGGGGGATGTCCGTGCGGCATACGAGGCACTGGCGGAAAACGAATATGTGGGGAGCGTTGCGGTCAATCGCTTGGATATGGGAACCGGCAAGGCGGAGATTTCCCTCGGACTGCGGGACGGACTGTACTATGAGGTCATCAGCGAGATGACGGGACTGACGATTGACGGCGAGTGCGCGCTGATTGAGCAACTCCGCGAATTGGCGCAGACGAAGAAGCAATACGACCGTGTTGCCGAAGCGCTCCGTCAGGTCAACGAGGGCGGGTACGGAATCGTCATGCCCGAGGTGGAGGACCTGCGTCTGGAGGAACCGAAGATTGTCAAGCAGGCGGGCGGCTACGGTGTGAAATTGCGTGCGGCGGCGCAGTCAATTCACATGATTCGTGCGAACATCGAGACCGAAATCAGTCCGATGGTCGGGACCGAACAGCAATCCGAGGATATGGTCAAGTACCTGCTGAAAGAATTTGAGGAGGACCCGCGCAGCATCTGGGGGTCGAATATGTTCGGAAAATCGCTGTATGAGTTGGTCAACGAGGGGCTGCACACCAAACTGGAGCATATGCCGGATGAGTCGCGCAAAAAACTCTCCGAAACACTGGAACGTATCATCAACGAGGGCAGCAACGGCTTAATCTGCATTCTGCTCTGACCGATTCTCCCGTTGTGTTTCTCCCACACCTTGACAAAATCCGTCATTGGGTGTATAATAGGGAAGAAAACACAGCGGGAGATGATTTTTATGGCACATCCGTTCCGACATTTCCGGACCATCACAAGGCACCGCCACAAGGTGATTGCGCACTGCTTCCGTGCAGGCATCGGTTGGCAGGGGTTGTTTCACGACCTTTCCAAATATTCGCCGACCGAGTTTTGGGCGGGGGCAAAATACTATCAAGGGACCCGCAGTCCGAACGAGCGGGAGCGCGAGGAAAAGGGCTATTCTGCGGCGTGGATGCACCACAAGGGGCGGAATCGGCACCATTTTGAGTATTGGACTGACCTGAACATGCAGACGAAGCGCTACGAGCCTGTGAAAATGCCCGTGCGATATGTCAAGGAGATGTTTTGCGACCGTGTTGCGGCGAGCAAGATTTATCAGGGCAAGAACTACACGGATGCGCACCCGTTGGAGTATTTTCTCCGCGGCAACGCGCGCCAAAAGATGCACCCCGAGACTGCCGACCTTTTGGAGGACTGGCTTCGTCTCCTCTCCGCCCGCGGTGAGCGCGAGGCATTTCGCCACATTCGTTCGGTGAAGGGTTAAGACCTTGGGCTTTGCCCAAACCCACAAGGGGCTTCTTGAAAGAAGCCCCTTGACCGCAAGAACTTTAACCAAGGGGGATTTATCATCTCCCTTTTCGTTATGCAATTTCTGGTGTAGCCATTTGCCGTACTACGAATTCCGGCTGCTACGAACCAAATCCCGTCAAGCGGGATTTGGGCGGCTGCCGCCTTTCTCCGCTACCGGATAGAAAAAGTTCAAGTTAGTTATTGAATGGGGCGGAACGACCCATGTGTCGTTCCGCATCGATTTAATGTTACTTGTTGACTTACAATAGAATCCCTTACACGGGTGCAGATATTCCGCCTGTGTAAGGCATACCTATGTAATGCGTCCCGCTCACCAATCGTGCGCGATAGCCGCACTCTGCAAAAACTCTCTACCT
>SAMEA3663036__coassemble_168_pt1 | contig 32144 bp, 33 predicted proteins | sample SAMEA3663036__metabat2_low_PE_039 | metagenome-assembled genome bin SAMEA3663036 (sample SAMEA3663036) | pig gut metagenome | biome: pig gut; feature: pig-associated habitat; material: faeces | place: France | collected 2012
CGCTTGCGGAATGCGGCTCGGGAGCAGCCGGAATTCGTAGAGCATATATGGCTACACCAAGATTTGTACAACGTAAAGACAGAATCAAAAATCCAATTGAGTTAAGGTCTTGAGGGGACATAGGGGACTTCTCCTTAAGAAGTCCCCTATGTGGGGCTTGGGCAAAGCCCCAAGGTCTTGCTCCTACCCCCTATCAAACCGCTCCCCCGTCCGTGCGGGAGCGTCCGCACCGTTGCTCATCTCGGAAATGCGGCGGCAGAGAGCGGCGGAACGCTCGACGGGAACCGCAAAGCGGAGCGTAACGCGGTCAGCAAAATCGGTGCCGTCCGTCTTGATGCCGTACTTCGGAAATTCCGCGAGATAGCGCTGATAGTTGGCGTAGGAGCAGACGAGACGAAACTCGTCAAACCGCGTGTAGGTCACAATCCCCGCCGCCTCAACCGCCATCCGCGCCGCCGCCGAGTACGCCCGTACCAAGCCACCCGCACCGAGCAGAATGCCGCCGAAATAACGCGTGGTCACAATCACCGCATTGCTCACACCCGACTTTCGCAGAACGTCAAGCGTCGGCACCCCCGCGCTTCCCTGCGGCTCGCCGTCGTCCGAACAGCGGACCACAACGTCCCCCGCCATCCGATACCCCCACACGTTGTGCCGCGCGTCGGCAAACTCGGCTTTCTTCCTTTTGATATAATCCTGCGCCTCCGCCTCGTCCGAAACGGGACAGGCGTGCGCAATAAAAACCGACTTCTTCTCCTCAAATTCCGCCTCGGCTTCACGACCGAGCGTGGTCAACGCGTCATTCATCGGCTTCTACCCACGACGGGTCGTACTTGCGGTACATCCCGTGCGTTTTCGTGTCCACAACGGCGGTCACCGTCATCACCTCGTCGCCGTAGTCAACATTCTCCACCACCGCCTGCGCGTAAAGGCGACTCAGCACCCCCGCGTCCGCGTTCGGAATCTCAAAGACCACCCGCTTCTTGCCCTCGTGAATCAGGTCCTGCAATTCACCGAGCATGAGGTCGATTCCCTGCCCCGTTGCGGCGGAAATACAGACCGTGCGGCGGTTTTCCGCGTAGGTCCCAATCGCACGGAAACTCTCGGCGGCGCCCTTGTCACACTTGTTGAACACGTAAAGCGTCGGCTTGCCGGAAGCGCCCAACTCTTCAAGAAGCGCCTCGGTCGTCTCCAATTGCGCGCGGTATTCGGGGTCCGACGCATCCACAACCACCGCCAGAACGTCCGCTGATACCGCCTCATCCAAAGTGGAGCGGAACGCGTGTACCAGATGGTGCGGCAGTTTGCGGATGAAGCCCACCGTGTCGGTCAGAAGCACATCGGTCCCATCGGGCAGTTCCAGTTTGCGGGTGGTCGGGTCCAACGTGGCAAACAGTTTGTCCTCGGCAAGAATACCCGCGTCGGTCAGACGGTTGAGCAGGGTCGACTTGCCCGCATTGGTGTACCCGACAATCGCCACCTTGACCAGACCGCTCCGGTCGCGCGCCGCACGAATGGTCCGCCGACTGCGCTCCAGCGCCTCCAGTTCGGCTTCCAGAGCGGCAATTCTGCGCTTCATGTGGCGGCGGTCGGATTCCAGTTTTGATTCCCCGGGTCCGCGCGTACCGATTCCGCCGCCCAGACGCGACAATTCCGCGCCCTTGCCAATCAGCCGCGGTGCGGTGTATTTCAGTTGCGCCAGTTCGACCTGCAATTTCCCCTCGCCCGTTACCGCGTGGAGCGCGAAAATGTCCAGAATCAGCATGGAGCGGTCAATCACCCGCACCTCATCGCCGATTCCGTCCTCCAGATTCTTAATCTGCGCAGGCGAAAGTTCGGTGTCAAATATCACCAAACCGATACCGTACCGCGCGCAAAGGTCGCGAATCTCCGCCACTTTGCCACTTCCCACACAGGTGCGCGGGTCGGGATGGTCCTTGTTCTGTACGACCTTTGCAAAACAACTTCCGCCCGCCGTTTCCAACAGGCGCTCCAACTCGGCAAGACTTTTTTCGGTTTCCTCCGCGTCACCGTCCGGCAGGCAAAGCCCAACCAGAATTGCCTGCGTCATCTCGATTTTATTCTGTTCTGTCATAAAACAACCTCCTTGATGAATGATAAAAAAAGGGCAAGCCGTTTTGCAGCTTGCCCAATCAATCACTTCTGGAACGAAGCGATTCTCTTCTTGAACTTATCCACACGACCGCCCGCATCAACGAATTTCTGCTTTCCGGTAAAGAACGGGTGGCACTTGGAGCAGATGTCGACTCGGATGTCGCCGCCCTTTGTGGATCTGGTCTCAACGACCTCGCCGCAAGCGCACCGAATGGTGCATTTTTCGTAATTGGGATGGATTCCGTTTTTCATGACAGTTTACCTCTTTCGTTTGATTTGATGTTCTTTGACATCATTCCGCAAGAGCGGAGCCGCCGTCAGCGGCATACGACAGATATTATAGCATACTTTTTCTCGGATTGCAAGGGGTTTTCGCAATTTTCCCGCGGATTTTCTCGCTTTTTTATCAAAAAATCATCTGTTGCGGGAGCATTTCTCCGCGTCGATTGCCAGAACGACCATCAGAACGCACAGCGCGTGATTCGGGTCGGCAACGTCAATCACATAGGTATCGGACCAACGGAGAAGTTGTTTAGAGACGGTTGCAACCGGACCCCCGCGCAGCGAACGGATGTCATAGTCCCATTCAAACCAGTTTCCCTCCACGCGCCAACCGTTGCAGTCCAAATCGAAAACGGGACGAAAGAAAGAGAAGCGCTTGCGGGCGCAGCCGATGTAACGGTTGCCGAGGTACATCTCAAATTTCGGAAAAAAGGTCAGGACCCGCTCACGCACCGTGCCGACCGCATAGCCCCGCGCGTCGTAAATTTTCAAAAGATGCCCCCACGACAACTGCCCGCGAACCGTGTAAACCGTGTTTCCCCACTCATCGTAAATATCGTAGCTGTCAAACCACGAAAAGATCCGCTGACGGAATAACAGTTTCATGCAAATTTCTCCTTCCTATAGAAACAGAGTCCCCCTCGTCGGCGCTCCGACAGGGGGATTTCGTTCCGCAGCAGGTAACGGCGGAAGGATTACTCCACATCCCGCCGTCCTTGCAGGGCGCGGTAGAGGGTGACTTCATCGGCGTATTCAAGGTCACCGCCGACGGGGACGCCGTAGGCAAGCCTTGTCACGCGCACACCGAGCGGTTTCAGCAGGCGCGAAAGATACATTGCGGTCGCCTCCCCCTCCACGTTCGGGTCGGTCGCCACGATGACCTCCTCCACGTCACCTTTGCCGACGCGCTCCAACAACTCCTTGATTTTCAACTTGTCGGGCGTGACCCCGTTCATCGGGGAAATCAGCCCGTGCAGGACGTGATACACGCCGCGGTATTCGCGCACCCGCTCCATCGCCAGCACTGCGCGCACGTCGGTCACCACGCAGACCGTGGAGCGGTCGCGGTTCTCGTCGGCGCAGATCGGGCAGACCTCGCGGTCGGTCAGGTTCTGGCAGATCGGGCAGAGGTGGATTTTCCGTTTGGCATCGAGAATCGCGGCGGCAAAGGCTTCCGCGTCGGCATCGGACCAATCCAACACCGAAAACGCCATGCGCATGGCGCTCTTTCTGCCGACCCCGTTCAGTCTGCCGAACTGCTCCGCCAGATTCTGGAGAGATTCAATGTATTCCGCCATGTCCTCACATCAGTCCCGGGATATTCGGCAGGTTGACCTGTCCTGTGATGCGGTTCAACTCGTCGGCGTTGGTAGTATCCACGCGCTTGATTGCCTCATTGACTGCCGCCACCAGAATGTCCGACAGGGTTTCGATGTCATCGGGGTCGACAATCTCGGGCTTGAGGTCGATTGCGAGAATCTCCCGCTTGCCGTTAATCTTCACGTTGACCACGCCGCCGCCTGCGGAAATATCGTATTCCCGTGCGTCAAGTTCCTCCTGCTTCTGTGCGACCTCCTCCTGTGCTTTCTGCACCTGACGCATCAGCGCCTGCATATTCTGCGGTCCCCCGCCCAGTCCTTTCGGAATGTTTGCTCTCATGGTAAATTCTCCTTTGTATTAACCGTTTTCGTTTTATTCATCCGCCGCCGCGATGATTTCATCCATCACCGAGGCTTGCGTTTTTCCCTTGACTTCAAACCGCAATTTGCCGTCCGGCAGGTCCTTTCCCGTCGTGGCAATCAGTGCCGCACGCAGTTTTTCCCGTCCGCCGCCCTTTTCGGTCATATTCTTTGCGAAATCCGACGGAAACCGCACCAGAACTTCCCCATCCTCGGTCAGGTACGCCTCCGCGCTCCTGCAAAATGAGGACAGCATCGGGTCGCTCTGCCCCACGCGGTCAATCAGTTCCTGCCATGCGCGGAACGGTTTGAGTCGGAGGACCTGTTTTCCGCCGTTCTCGGTTGCCGCCTGCTTGGGTGCCGCCGTCGGCGCGGACTTCGGCGGCGCACCCGTCTCCTGCTTCTGCTTCCGCTCGGGGCTTGATTCCGTCTCCGCCGCCCGAATCGGCGCCGCAACGCCGCCGAGTGCCACGCGGTCCTCCAACTTTGCAATGCGCGAGAGGAGCGCCTCGTTTGAGGTGTCCATCGCCTCGTCGCACATTCTTGTCAGCGTCAGTTCCGCAACAATCCGTTTGACAGCGTTTGCTTTCTGCATGGCAAACAGCGCGTCCTCAAGCAGTTTACAGTGATAAAGCAGGGTTTCGCGGGTAAAATTCCCCGCCGCCGCGCGCAACTGTTCTTCCTCGCTGTCGGTCAGGTCCAGATACGCTCCCGCCCGCGCGGTTGCCTTGACCACCAACATATCCCGCCACAGCGAAATCAGGTCCTGCCAGAACACAATCAGGTCTTTCGACGAGCGGACCACTTCATCCACCTGTGCAAACAGGCTGTCGTAGTCGCGCCCCGCAATTGCCTGCGCCGTGCGGAGCATTGCGTCCCGCCCCGTCATGCCGACCGCGTCGGTCACGACCTGCGGCGTGATTTTGCAATGGTAGCCCGCGCAGAGTTCGAGCAGACTGATGGCATCCCGCATTCCGCCCTGCGCCAACTTTGCCAGCATCCGCGCGGCTTCCGGCTCCAGTTCGATTTTTTCCTGCTCCGCAATATACGAAAGCCGCCCCGTCAGCGCGTCGAGCGAAATCCGTCGGAAATCGAACCGCTGACAGCGGGAAATGATGGTTGCGGGTAACTTCTGCAACTCTGTGGTCGCCAGAATGAACACAACGTGTTCGGGCGGTTCCTCCAGCGTTTTGAGCAGGGCGTTGAACGCGCTGACCGACAGCATATGCACCTCGTCGATGATATACACGCGGTAGCGGAGCGACGACGGCGCGTAAACCACCTCGTCGCGGATGTCGCGGATGTTATCCACGCCATTGTTGGACGCCGCGTCCATCTCCAACACGTCGGTCGCACTGCCGTCCTCAATCGCGCGGCAGGCGGCGCATTCCCCGCAGGGACTGCCGTTTACGGGATGCTCGCAATTGACCGCCTTGGCAAGAATCTTTGCGCAGGTCGTTTTTCCCGTTCCGCGCGAACCGCAGAACAGATAGGCATGGCTGAATGCCCGATGCTCCGTTTCGTATTTCAGGACCGAGGTCACCTGCTCCTGTCCGCAAACGTCGTCAAAATTCTTCGGTCGCCACTTTCGGTAAAGCGCTTGATGCATTCCGTCACTCCCTCCCACAACAAAAAAGCCGCGCGATGCAAAATTCCCTTGGGAATCGGCACGCGGTCGGCAAATTCTGCAACAAAATGACGGCACCGGACTGCAAAACAAGACCATACACCTCAAAATCGAAAGTCACCCCCGCGCGAACATCGTTCCCTCTGCTCAAAACAGGCTCCCTCGCGGCACATCGGGGTGACTGCTTAATGCTGCTTGGTTCCCCACCTGACATGATTCGCAGTTTCCGATTGCGCAAGACCCATTTCTCAACACAGCGACAACGCTTCATTCGCAAGGGATTGTTCCTCAGAAGAGGAGTCCACCCCTGCTATAGCGGATTTCAGGTTCAGGGTTCCGCTACTCCCCCGGTTGGTATGGCCTCGTTTTACAGTCTGATACCGTACATTGTTATTATACCAGATTTTTTTCCGTTTTGCAAGAGTTTTTTGAAAAAAAGTCCTGCAATCCACATATTTTCGCAGGCAGGTCGAAAAATCCCCCTCTCCAGCCCTGCCTGCGACTTGTTCCGGACTTGTTCCGGACTTGTTCCGCGCGATTATTCTTCCCGATACCGCATCAGCGCGGAAAGCATTTGTGCCGCCTGCGCGCGGGTCACGGTATCCTTGGGCGTGATACGGTCGCCCGTTGGGGTCAGAATGCCGACCGCGCTGAGCGAATAGATAGCGTCCGCCGCCCAGACGGGAATCTCGCTCTTATCCGCAAAGGTGGGAATCACCGCCGCTTTCCCCGGGGCAGTGATGCGGTCCAGAATGACCGCCGCCTGCGCGCGGGTCAGCGCGTCGTTCGGCAGGAAGCAGAGTTGACCGTCTTTCTGACTGCCCGTGATATAGCCGAGCCGATACGCCGCGGCGACGTAGCCTTTCATGCTTGCGGGAATCTCCGCGTCATCCGCAAATACCGTCTTTTCGCATTCGGGAACTCCCGTGATTCCCGCGGCATTCATTGCCATGACCAGAAACTCCGCGCGGTTGACCGTCCGTTCCGGATAAAAATAGTAACTGTTTCCGACCTGAGAACCGCTCATAACCGCCTTTTCGGTCACAGACAGCGCCGCACACTCGTCCCGCGAACCTTTCATATCCGCATAGGTAACCGAAGTTCCGAGGCGGTCAACCGTCAGCGAAACCTTGGCGGAGTTGCTGTAGTTGCCGAAGCGGTCGCGCGCGACATAGGAAAACGCGTCGGTCCCGATGTAATTCGCAAACGGGCGGTAGACGTAACTTCCCGTTTTGGCGTCGGTCAGTTCCAGTGAGCCGTTCTCCGGATAGGAAACCACTTCAAAAGTGATGGCATCGCCATCGGGGTCATTGGCGCTGAGCGTTCCGTAAACCGCCAACCCCTTATAGGTTTTCGGTTTCAGGGACAGCACGGGCGCCATCGCGACCGTCGGCACGCTGTTCTTCTCCTCCAGCATCCAGAGCGAGCAGGTCAGCCCGCACGCCGCTCCGTTGACCGCAAAGCGGAACGAGGACGTGACCAAGTCCTCCCGCGCGGGATGGAAAGAGAGTTGGTCCAGATGCGCGCCCGAGACGGTCTGCCCCGCCGCCACACGGGAGGACCCGAGCAGCAGTTCCCCATCAGTCACAGGAGGAAGCGTCAGGACCGTGAGATACCGGACCTCGGAGAGGTTCATGCCGCGTTCCACCGCGTCCTTTGTAAAGACCAAATCATTCCCTTTCATGGTGGACAGTGCCAAATCCGTGCGTGCGCCGAGGACCTCCAGTCCGTGCGAAAAAACAGCGGATTCCGCCACGCCCGCTTTCTCCGCGCCGACAGGCATCACCGCGACCGCGCCAATCAGCATCACCGCACAGAGCAGTCCCGTCAGTCGTTTCCGAATTCCCGATTTCATTTTCATTACCGCCTTTCCGTCATTCGATGTTTCATTCTATGCCGACAGGCAGCAAAACAGAACCGCGGCGGGCGGTTCTGTTTCAAGCAACGGCGACAATGCGCTGTCATCGTTTCCTTTTTATAACAAATACAGTTCTTTTTCTTGTTTTATCGTTGGATTCCGATATTTTTCGTCCGAAAATGTCGGAATCCGTCACCGTTGGATGTCAAAAATACAAAAATCCCCGTTTTTGTCCTTTGTCAGTGTCAGATATTCCGGACGCATGGCGTCGCTTCCGACATCGCGGCGATAGGTGCCGTTGTTCTGATGGATTCTGTATTCCAGCCGATAGGTCACACGCAGAGCGCCGTTTTCTTCCGTCTCCTTGATTCGTGTCACCCTCATTTCGTAAACCATCTGTTGGGCAAAATCGGGAACGGAAATTCCGTTTGCATCCGGAGCAAGCAGGGCGCGCAGTCCCGCCGCGTCGCCGTCAATCAGGCAATCGAAATAACTTTGCAGGACCCTCCACTCGGGATCCGCGTCCGTTTCCTCGCGCGAAACGGCTCTCTCCCAACCGCGATTCTCGTCATAATAGTGGAACTCCCGGTCCAAAACAAGATAGACCTCGGAGGTCCGGATGTCTCCGTCGTAAGGCTCGGAAAACCGGATGGTTACCGTGCCGCTCTGCGACGGGGAAGGTTCCTCTTTCGGAAGAAGCACCGTCAGAAGCACCACTATCAGAACCGCGAGCAAAACCACGCCCGCACAGACGATAAGTGCTATGCGAAACCGCTTGTCTTTCCGCATTTTACTCCAGTACCTTTCTCATGAAAATTGCCGCGTGACTGCTGCCGTCCGACAGGCGAAACGCGTCCGGATGCTCCGCCATAACGGCAAAGCCCATCTTCCGGTATAATCCGATTGCCTGCTCGTTGCCCTCGATGACTTCCAATTCCAGTTGTCGGATTCCGCCGCGTTCGCGGGCAACGCGCTCCATTTCCGCAAACATCGCGCTCCCGATTCCAAGCCCCCAGAATTCCCGCAACAGACCAATCATCACTACCGCGCGGTGACGGGTCTTTTCGGACCCCAAAAACATCAGTTGGCAGTTTCCGGCAATCACCCCGTCCACCTCTGCAACAATCATCATTTGGTTGGGTGAGTGAATCGGACCGCGCAGAAAATCGGCTTCGGTCTCCACCGTGTAGGCGTCGGTTTCCGCAGGGGTAAGCGCCAGAAAATCCGTTTCACGGACCGCGCGGCGGATAAAGTCCAGCATTGCTTCGGCGTCCGCCTCACGCGGAGCGCGAAAGCAGGCGTGTTTTCCGCTTTTCAGCAAAATCGTTTTTTCTTCGTAATTCACGTCGCCACCTCCATGTCCTTTGTCTGTCATTATACACGATTTCCGCACCCCTGTCAACTGTTTTCGCGCGGCTTCACAAAAACTTTCAAAAAAAAGGGAAAAATCTTCTTGTACTTTCTTATGTTTTATGATATAATATTCAAATAATACCTGACATAGAAACAGAAAAAACGGAGGACCCAATATGAAATACTTTGTACTGATTCCGGACGGCATGGCGGACGAAAAAATTCCCGCGCTTGGGAACAGAACTCCGATGGAAGCCGCAAAAAAACCGATGATGGACCGTCTTGCGAAAGAAGCGCTGGTCGGAACCGTTTCCAACGTTCCCAAGGGCATGGTCCCCGAGAGCGACACCGCCAACATGGCAATTCTGTCTTTCAACCCGCGCATTTATTCCAAAGGGCGCTCGCCTCTGGAAGCGGTCAGCATGGGGCTTGAAATGGCGCCCGAGGACACCGCTTACCGTTGCAACGTGGTCACACTTTCCGACAAGGGCGAGGACTACGACGACAAAATCATGCTCGACCACAGCGCAGACGAGATTACCACCCCCGAGGCAGCCGAACTGATTGCCGCACTGGAGGAAAAACTCGGCACCGACACGCGGCGATTCTACCCCGGGGTCAGTTACCGTCACTGCCTGATGATTCGCGGCGGCAACGACACCTACCCATTTATGCGCCCGCATGACATTCTCGGCAAACGGATTGGAGAGTACCTGCCAAAGCGTGAGAACGGCGGCGGGGAATTCTACGACCTGATGCGCGAGAGTTTTGAGATTCTCAACCACCATCCCGTCAACGAGGCGCGGCGGGCGCGCGGACTGAAGCCCGCGAACTCGGCATGGCTTTGGAGTCCCGGAAAAAAACCGCAACTTCCCGATTTCGGCAAGCAGTGGGGGTTGCACGGTGCGGTCATCTCCGCCGTGGACCTCATCAAGGGCATCGGGCTCTGCGCGGGGATGAAGTCGATTGACGTGGAGGGAGCGACTGGAAACGTCCACACCAACTACCGCGGCAAGGCGGAAGCGGCAATCGGCGCGTTCCGCGACGGTTACGACTATGTTTACGTCCACGTGGAAGCCCCCGACGAATGCGGTCACCGTGCGGAGACCGAAAACAAGGTGCTGTCGGTGGAAAAAATCGACGCGGAAATTCTGCGTCCTGTGTTTGACTATCTCGCGGGAACCGGCGAGGACTTCCGCGTGATGGTCCTGCCCGACCATCCGACCCCCGTCCGTCTGCGCACGCATACTTCCCTGCCCGTTCCGTTCTTCATCTGGTCCTCCGACAAGCGCCGCGACGGCGTGGACCGTTTCACCGAGGAAACGGCGGCGGAGAAGCACTTCTATCTCCCCTACGGCTATCATCTGATGGACCTGCTCCTGAATCCCGACAGTGAGGTGAACACGCATGAATGAGGAAACGTCCGTAACGCCCGAGGTGCCGGAACCCCCCGAGACGCCCGACGTCCCGCCCCGCAAGAAACGGACCGTCGGCGCGGCAGTCTTTGATTACGTGGAGATGTTCGCGTGGTCGGTTTTCGCGGTTCTCCTGATTTTCACATTCGGCTTCCGCCTGTGTCAGGTGGACGGTCAGTCAATGGAAAACACGCTTCACAACGGCGAACGCCTGCTCCTGTTCAGCGCGGGATACACGCCGCGGCAGGATGACATCGTCGTGTTTCACCTGACCGCCCCCGAAAAGGGGTTGGAGAAAACGCTGGTCAAGCGGGTGATTGCAACCGGCGGGCAGACCGTGGAAATCAACACGCAGACCGGAACGATTACCGTGGACGGCAAGGAATACGCCGACACGCACAGCATTCTGAAAAATCCCTCGACCGACGCGGAAATCGGTCGGTATTACACCTCGCTGTTCGGCTACGGCTATAACCCGACAACGGGTATCTTCCGCGCTACCGTCCCCGAAGGACACCTTTTCGTCATGGGAGACAACCGCAACAATTCCAAGGACAGCCGCAATCCCGACGTTGGCTTTGTGGATGCGCGCTGTGTGCTGGGGCGCGTCGTTCTGCGGCTCTCCCCCTTTACCGCATTTAACTGAGGTGCCGTCATGCCATCCGAAAACATTCAATGGTTCCCCGGTCACATGGCGAAAACCCGCCGTCTGATTGCGGAAAATCTCGGAAACGTCGACCTGATTCTGGAATTGCGCGACGCGCGGATTCCCTACAGTTCGGCAAATCCCGAAATTGCGAAACTGTGCGGTGACAAGCCGCGTCTGCTTCTCCTGAACAAAGCCTCGCTCGCCGACCCCGCGCAGAACGCGGTCTGGCAGGCACAACTTTGCGACGCACACACCCGTTGCATCCTCACCGACTGCACGAGCGGCGCGGGACTGAACCGTCTTGCCCCCGCCGTGCGGGAGTTGTGTGCGGATAAACTCGCCCGTTGGGAAGCCAAGGGGATGCGGGGAAAGCAATTGCGCGCGATGGTGGTGGGGATTCCGAACGTCGGAAAATCCTCGCTTATCAACCGTCTCTGCGGAAACAAAAAAGCGCGCGTTGAGGACCGCCCCGGCGTCACGCGCGACAAACAGTGGGTCACCACCTCGCAGGGGCTTGACCTGTTGGATATGCCGGGGATTCTCTGGCCCAAGTTTGAAGAGAAGCGGGTCGGCGAAAATCTGGCGCTGACGGGTGCCATCAAAGACGATATTCTTGACACCGAGGCGCTCGGCGTTCTGCTCTGCCGCAGGATGCGGGTCCTTTACCCCGCACTGTTCTGCGAGCGCTACAAACTTTCGGAAATTCCCGAGGACATGAGTGACTACGAATTGTTTCTGACGGTCGGGCGCAAGCGCGGCTGTCTGATTGCGGGCGGCGAGGTGAACACCGAACGGGTTGCAACCCTGCTGCTTGACGAATTCCGCGGCGCAAAGATTGGCAGAATCACGCTCGACCGCGTGGAGAAGCCGACAAAGGAGAACGGATATGGCACTGTTGGAGCAAACGATTGAAGCAGAACTGCGCGCGTCCGGCTTCCGGACGATCTGCGGCGTGGACGAAGCGGGACGGGGTCCTTTGTGCGGTCCGGTTGTGGCGGCGGCTTGCATTCTGCCCGCGGGTGTGGTTCCCGAGGGGCTGAACGACTCCAAAAAACTCTCCGCCAAGCGGCGCGACGTACTGTTTGACGAAATCAAACGGGTGGCGGTGGCTTACTGCATTGCCGAGGCGAGCGTGGAGGAAATCAACGAACTGAACATTCTCGAAGCCGATTTGCTTGCCATGCGCCGTGCCGTTGCGGGCTTGCAGGTTCCTGCCGACTACGCACTGATTGACGGCAACATCGCAAGGGATTTCCCAATCCCCGCGCGCGCCGTGATACACGGGGACGCAATCTCCCCCTCCATTGCCGCCGCGTCGATTCTTGCAAAGGTCACGCGGGACCGCGAATGTCTGGAATTGGACCGCCTTTATCCGCAATACGGCATTGCCAAGCACAAGGGCTACGGCACGAAAGCGCACATGGACGCCCTGCGGCAGTACGGTCCCTCCCCGATTCACCGGACCAAATTCATCCGGTTCCTTGACGATGCGGACAAGTGAGCAGACCGTCGGGGACCTTGGCGAGACGGTTGCGGCACGCTACCTGCGCCGGCACGGTTACCGCGTAATCGAACGGAACTGGCGTGCGGACCACCACGAAATCGACCTGATTGCGGTCCGCTTCGGCGTTATCGCATTCGTTGAGGTCAAAACGCGGACTTACACGGAAGAGACCATCGGCGTCATTCCGCCGCCACGACATGCGGTCAACGCCGACAAGCGGCGCTTCACCCGACAGGCGGCACGGAAATACCTTGCCCTGCATCCCACTTGGCGCAAGCCGCGCATGGACGTCATAGAGGTCCTGCTCGCCCCCGCCGAAGCCGGAAAACGGCCGCGCGTCCGCACGGTCCGGCATCTTACAGGCGCATACTGAGGTAAAAACATATGGAAAATCTATCCTTATTTGACTTACACTGCGACACAGCGGGCGAAATGATTGCAACGGGTCAGCCGCTCGGCGAAAACAGCCTTGCCGTCTCGCTCTCAAAGGCTACGGCGTTTTGCCAGTACGTTCAGGTCATGGCGCTTTGGGCGAATGACCGTCTCTCCGATGCGGAGGGATGGCGGCAGGTCCGCCGCATGGTGCAGAATCTGAAAAAAGACCCCGCCGTGGCGAACGGAGACGTGGGCTTGGGAACGATCTGCCCCGAACGCGCGGACGGTGTCTCTCTCCTGCTCGGGTTGGAGGACGCACGGGTTCTGGAACTGCATCCCGAACGCGTGGACGAACTGTTTGAGATGGGCATTCGGATTTTTACCCCGCTCTGGCGCGGTGTGACCTGCATCGGCGGCGCGCACGACACCAACCAGGGACTGACCGATTTCGGAGAACTGGCGGTCCGACGCGCGCTGGAACGCGGCATGGTTCCGGACATCTCGCACGCGTCGGTCGCGTCTGCGGACGAGATATTCGACCTTGCCGCCGAATACAGCCGCCCCGTCATCGCGTCCCATTCCAACGCATACATGGTCACACCCGTTTCGCGCAACCTGCGGGACGACCAGATTCGCGCCGTGGTGAACAGCGGCGGACTGATTGGGCTGAATCTTTACACGGCATTTCTCGCATCCGACCACCCAGCAACCGTGACGGACGTTCTGCGCCACGCGGAATACTTCCTTTCGCACGGTGCAGAGCATACACTGGCGCTCGGCTGTGACATGGACGGCGCGGACCTGCCGCAGGACTTGCATGACCTCGCCGCGCTCCCCGCGCTCGCGGAATGTTTTCTGCGGCACAACTATCCGGAATCGCTGGTCCGGAACATCTTTTTCGACAACGCGTACCGCGTCCTGCGCGCGGCACTGAATCCATCCTGACAAGGAACCCATCACACAAAGGAGACAGGAAATGTATTACAAAAGCACCAGAAGCACCGCTCCGGCGGACCGACTTTCCGCCGAGGTCATCAAGGAGGGGCTTGCGCCCGACGGCGGGCTGTACGTCCCCGAGAGCATTCCGCCCCTCACCCTGCCCGAAATCGAAGCGCTGTGCAAAAAGGACTATCCCGAGCGCGCCGCCGACATTCTCGCCCGCTTTCTGACCGATTACACGCATGAGGAATTGCTTGGGGACTGCCGTGCCGCTTACAGTCGGGAGCATTTTGTCGGCGGAACAGCCCCGCTGATTGGGCTGCATACCGAGTATCCGATGGCGGTTCTGGAACTGTGGCACGGTCCCACCGCCGCGTTCAAAGACATGGCGCTCCAGATTATGCCGCGGCTGCTCTCCCGCGCGCTCGTCAAAACAGGTGAAAAAAAGGACGCGCTGATTCTCGTTGCCACCTCGGGTGACACGGGAAAGGCGGCACTGGAGGGCTACCGCGACATCGACCGTGTGCGGATTCTGGTCTTTTATCCGTCTGAAGGTGTCAGCCGTGTGCAGAAACTCCAGATGGCGACCCAGCAGGGTTCCAACGTGGAGGTCTGCGGCATTCGCGGCAACTTCGACGACGCGCAGAACGGGGTCAAAGAGATTCTGAACAGCCCCGAAATGGTCACCCGCGCCCGCGTGCGCGGAACCCTGTTCTCCAGTGCCAACTCCATCAACTGGGGCAGACTGGTCCCGCAGATTGTTTACTATGTTTCGGCATACTGCGACCTCATCAACGCTGGTAAATGCAAACCCGGGTCCCGCTTCAACGTCTGCGTTCCGACGGGAAATTTCGGCAACATTTTCGCGGCGTTCCTTGCAAAACAGATGGGACTTCCCATTGCAAAGTTGGTCTGCGCGTCAAACTCCAACAACGTCCTGACCGATTTTCTGCGGACAGGCACCTATGACCGCAACCGCGCGTTCCACATGACCCTTTCCCCGTCGATGGACATCCTGATTTCCAGCAATCTGGAACGGCTTCTGTACTTCATTGCGGGAAGCGAAAAGACGGCAGCATGGATGCGTGAGTTGAAAGGAACCGGCAAATACACGGTGGACACGGACACGTTCCGCGAGATTCAAAAGCACTTCATCGGATATTACACAAATGAAGAGGATACGATTGCAACCATCCGCAGAACATGGAGAGACGGCGACTATCTCGCGGACCCGCACACCGCCGTTGCAATCCACGCGGCAAAATCGTATATGAGCGAATTTTCCGACGGAATCCCGATGGTGGTGGATTCAACGGCAAGCCCGTTCAAGTTCGCGGGGAGCGTTTATCAGGCGCTGGCGGGTGAAGCAGCCGCTTCCGATATGGACGCTTTGGAGCAACTCTCCGCACTGACCAAAGTCCGTATCCCCTACCCGCTTGCGGGTCTTGCCAAGCGCCCCGTCCGGTTCACGCGCGTCTGCGAAGTGAACGAGATGCGCGACGTGGTAATGGAATTCGTGAAAAAGAAGTAATCCGCACCGCGGGAAATTCCAACGGAATCTCCCCTTTCCGAAAGCTTCGAAAGGTCCTCAGGGAACCTCTCGCAAGAGGTCCCCTGAGTGGGTTCGGGACAGCGTCCCCTTAGTTTTCCTTCGGCTTGAAGGTCACGCAGAGCGTCTCGCCCGAGCAACCTGCGTTGTTGGGTCCAACCGCAATCTGCTCCGCCGTGCAGTAGGTCTGCGCGTCATGGTAGTAGCAGTTCTGAACGTCGCAGTGAATCCCTTTGATATGCTTGCAACCGCATTCTTGCTTCCGATCTTCCATTTTCATGTCCTCTTTCCAAAAAAACGATTCCGGATGAACCGGTGTCCTTATGATACCCTGCCGCGGCGGGATTTATTCCGAGAAAAAGGAGACACGTTATGTCGCTTTTCGTGATGGCGGACCTGCATCTGTCCTCCGACCGCTCCAAATCCATGGAGGTATTCGGCGCGCGGTGGGCAGGCTATACGGAAAAAATGCAAAAAAACTGGTGTGCCGCCGTGAAGCCAACCGACACGGTCATCATCCCCGGGGACGTCTCGTGGGGACTGCGTCTGGAGGACACGGCAGAGGATTTCCGCTTTCTCGCTTCCCTCCCCGGGGAAAAACTGATTGGAAAAGGAAACCATGATTTCTGGTGGTCAACACAGCGGAAAACCGAAGAATTCTGGAATCGCATCGGTGCAAAGGACCTGCACCTGCTCTCCAACAACGCGTTTCTGCGCGAGGGCGTACTGATTGCGGGAACGCGCGGATGGTTTCTGGACGAGGACCAACAGCGGACGGTCGGCGAGGTCGACTACGCGAAGATTATCAATCGCGAGGTGATTCGCCTGCGGATGAGTCTGGACGCGGCAGTAAAAAAACGGCAGACGGAGGCGCAGAACGCGCCGATTTGCGTCTTTTTCCATTTTCCGCCGGTCTGGGGCGATTTCGTCTGCCGTGAAATTCTGGACGTTCTGCATGAATACGGAATCCGCAACTGTTGGTTCGGACATATCCACGGTGCTTATTCTGCCCCGCCGACAGTGATTTATGAGGAAATCCGCTTTACAAACTGTGCCGCCGACTATCTGAATTTTGCACCCCTGCCGATTGTCATCTGATTTTTTTGGTCAAAAAGCCGAAAGTAAAAAAATCTATTGACAAAAACCGTAAAAAATTATATAATATATTCTGTATGTAAAATCAGAACCATTATCATGTTTGGAGGATTGTAAAAATGAATCTCATCAAATCCGAAAAGACCGACAAAGGCGTATGGACCTTGCAGTTTTCGGTTGATAAGGACACCTTTGCCAAGGCGGTAAGCGATTCTTTCCGCAAGAATTCCGGAAAAATCACGGTCCCCGGCTTCCGCAAAGGAAAGGCACCGCGTGCCGTTGTGGAAAAGATGTACGGCAAGGGATATTTCTATGAGGACGCATTCAACGCGGTCCTGCCCGCCGCTTACGAGGAAGCACTGAAAGAAAGCAAACTCGACACGGTCGGTCAGCCCGATTTCGACGTCGTGTCGGTCAGTGACGAAGACGGCGTGGTCTTCTCCGCGAAAGTTGCGGTCAGACCCGACGTGAAGATTGAAAATTACTTCGGCATTGAAGCCGAGAAAACCATTGCGCCTGTAACCGACGAGGAAGTCGAGCAGGAAATCAAGACGCTTCAGGAGCGCAACTCCCGCGAGACCGACCTCGACGAGGGCGGCAAAGCGGAAATGGGTGACATCTGCACCATTGATTTCGACGGCTCCATCGACGGCGTTCCGTTCGACGGCGGCAAGGGCAGCGATTACCCGCTGAAATTGGGTTCGGGTAACTTCATCCCCGGTTATGAGGAACAGGTTGCGGGACACACCCTGAACGAGACGTTCGACGTCAACGTTTCTTTCCCTGCCGACTACCACGTCAAGGAACTGGCAGGCAAGCCTGCGGTCTTCAAGACCACCATCCACAAGATTCAGCACATCGAACTGCCTGCTCTGGATGACGATTTCGCAAAAGATTTCACCGAATTTGATACGTTTGATGAATATAAGAAAGACGTCAAGGCAAAAATTGCTAAGAGACATGAGGACGAAGCCAATTCCGCTTTCGAGAGCGCGGTTCTTGACGCGCTGATTGAAAAGGTGGACGCGGAGATTCCCGAAGCAATGTACGTTGCCGAAACCGAGAACTTCGTACGCGACTACGACAACCGCCTGCGGATGCAGGGACTGGACCTCAAGACCTACTTCCAGTACACCGGACTGGACCTTGACAAACTCCGCGCACAACTTCGCCCGCAGGCAGAAAAGCAGGTCAAACTGCGTCTGGCGCTTGAAAAGATTGCGGAACTTGAGAAGTTGGAAGCGACCGAGGAAGACATCAACGGCGAGATTAAGAGAATCGCGGACGCTTATCAGATGAAAGAAGTGGACGTCCGCAAGGCAGTCCCGCTTGATTCCGTTGCCGAGGACATGAAAGTCAAGAAAGCAATGGATTTGGTCAAGGAAAAGGCTGTTATCAAGAAGTAATCCATTCCGAACCGGAAGCCGTCAGTGTTTCCGGTTCAAATTATCCGAAAGAGAGGTACAAACAATGCTTGACGCAAGAGATTTTACCCGTGCCGCACTCGTCCCAATGGTGGTGGAACAAACCAACCGCGGCGAGCGCTCCTATGACATTTTCTCGCGCCTGCTCAACGACCGCATCGTATTCCTCGCGGACGAGGTGAACGACACCACCGCGTCACTTGTTGTGGCACAGATGCTGTTCCTGGAAGCACAGGACCCCGACAAAGAGATTTCTTTCTATATCAACTCCCCCGGAGGTTCCGTCAGCGCGGGCATGGCAATTTACGACACCATGCAGTTCATCAAATGCGACGTTTCCACCATCTGCATCGGTATGGCGGCAAGCATGGGCGCGTTCCTGCTCTCCTCGGGTACCAAGGGAAAGCGGATGGCTCTGCCGCACAGTGAAATCATGATTCATCAGCCCCTCGGCGGCGCAAAGGGTCAGGCAACCGACATTCAGATTCAGGCGGAACAGATTATGCACATCAAAAAGACCCTGAACGGAATTCTTTCCGCCAACACGGGAAAGCCGCTGGAAATCATCGAGCGGGACACCGACCGCGACAACTATATGACCGCGCAGGAAGCGATGGAGTACGGTCTGATTGACCGCGTAATCGAAAAGAGAGCCTGAGCAGTCCAAGAAAGGATTTTTACAGCATGGCAAGTAACAAAAACGGGATGCACTACTGCTCTTTCTGCGGCAGAAGCGAGAAAGAGGTCGATTTTCTGATTCCCTCCCCAACAAGTCCCGTCTTTATCTGCGACTACTGTCTGGATGCCTGCAACCAGTTGGTTGACAGCATCGACGAGGGACTGCCGACAAAAAAGAAAAACACGGGCAAACTGACGCTGGAGGAACTTCCCCGCCCCATGCAGATTAAGGAGACGCTGGACCAGTACGTCATCGGGCAGGATGAAGCGAAGGTTGCGCTGTCGGTTGCGGTTTACAACCATTACAAGCGCATTTTGACCAATATGCCCAAATCTGCGGCGGGAAAAGGCAAGAAAAAATCCGCCGAAGCGGAAGAAGCACGGGACGATGTGGAGTTGCAGAAAAGCAACGTGCTGCTGATTGGCCCGACGGGCGTCGGAAAAACCTACCTTGCGCAAACACTGGCGCGGACCATGAAAGTTCCGTTTGCAATTGCGGACGCAACCACGCTGACCGAGGCAGGCTATGTGGGCGAGGACGTGGAAAATATTCTGCTCCGTCTGATTCAGGCGGCGGATTATGACGTGGAACTTGCCGAGCGCGGTATCATTTATATTGATGAAATCGACAAAATTGCCCGCAAGAGCGAGAACCGCTCCATCACGCGCGACGTATCGGGCGAGGGGGTTCAGCAGGCACTTCTGAAGATTCTGGAGGGGACGGTTTCCAATGTTCCCCCGCAGGGCGGCAGAAAGCACCCGAACCAGGAGTTTATCCAGATTAACACCAAGAACATTCTGTTCATCTGCGGCGGTGCATTTGACGGTCTGGAGAGCATCATTGAGAAGCGCGAGGGCAATCAGACCATCGGTTTCGGCGGAGAAATCCGGACGAAATCCGAGAAAAAAAGCACAGGCATTTTCAAAGATGTCATTCCGCACGACATTGTAAAGTACGGGATGATACCCGAATTGGTCGGGCGGATTCCCGTCATCGTTGCGCTGTCCGATTTGGACAAAGCCGCATTGGTGAAAATTCTGACCGAGCCAAAGAACTCGCTGACCAAGCAATACGAAAAACTGTTTGCGATGGACGGGGTGGAGTTGCACTTCTCCCCCGAGGCGCTCGACACAGTCGCGGAACTGGCATTGGAACGCAACACCGGCGCGCGCGGCTTGCGCGCGATACTGGAGAGCGCGATGACAAAACTGATGTACGAAGTCCCCTCCCGCCGCGACATTGCCGCGGTTGAGGTCACGCCTGCGTGCATCCGCAAAACGGGTGACTGCAAATTCACCTACCGCAAAGATTTGATTGAACCGCCTGCGGAGGCGTAAGCCGAGGTTCAGCGGTGCGACTAACAGGACGCCCGCCCGATACCGAATGGTATCGGGCGGGCGTTTTTTCGTTTTTCGGCAAATCAGACGCCGCTGTAAGCATTGAAACCGCCGTCAACGGGGACAATCACACCGGTAACAAAGCCGCTTGCCGCATCGGATGCAAGCCAGAGCAGCGTTCCGATGAGGTCGCTGACCTCTCCAAACCGTTTCTGCGGAGTGGCGGCAAGAATTTTGCCCGTTCGCGCGGTCGGGTTGCCGTCCGCGTCAAACAGCAGGGCGCGGTTCTGGTTGGTCACAAAGAACCCGGGGGCAATGGCATTGACGCGGATACCGCACGGGGCGAAATGGACTGCAAGCCACTCGGTAAAGTTAGAGATTCCCGCCTTTGCCGCGCTGTACGCGGGGATTTTGGTCAAGGGGCGGAATGCGTTCATCGACGAGATGTTGATGATATTTCCTCCCGTTTTCACCATATCCTTGGCAAACACCTGCGTCACCAAAAAAGCCGACGTGATATTGAGGTCGAACACGAATTTCAGTCCCGATTCCTCCAGACCGAAAAAGGTTTTGATCGTATCCTCGGTATCCGGCGACATGGTTTCATTGTCGCAGGTTGCGCGGGGATTGTTTCCGCCCGCCCCGTTAATAAGGAAGTTGACGGGACCGAACGTTTGGTGTACCCTTTCCGCCGCCGCTTCGATGCTGTTCTTATCGAGGCAATTCGTGCCGATTGCGACGGCGTTTTCGCCGATTTCGTCCGCGACCGCTTTTGCCGCGGTTTCGTTAATGTCCAGCAATGCGACTTTCGCGCCGCACGCCGCCAATGCGCGGCAGAACTCGCTCATCAGCACCCCGCCCGCGCCCGTTACTGCGACCACTTTATCCGAGAGGTCGATTTGATACGGTAGTTTCATTGTTTCTCCTTTCTAAGACCTTGGGACTCTGTCCCAAGCCCTGCTTGAAAACTTCTTGAAATGAAGTTAAAATTGGATTGCAAGCAATCCAATTTCAAGAACTTTCAAGAACTTCACCCCAATTGGATTTTGGGTTCTGTCTTTATGTTGTACAGATTTTAAGTGTAGCCGTATTCCGTGCTACTATTTCCGGCTGCTACGAGACCAATCCCGTCCGGCGGGATTGGCACGGCTTACGCCTTCTCTCCGCTACCGGATAGAAATGGTAGGAAGTTAGTTGTTGATTGGAGCGGAACGACACGCGGGTCGTTCCGTTTCGGTTGAAAGATACATCCCTATCCCCTCAAAAAATCGGTCCGCGTTACCGCTTTCTGCTCTTCTCTACTGCTTCAAACAGACCCGTCAGGTAGCATGCGCCGAGGGCGCGGTCGTAGAGCCCGTAGCCGGGCTTGCCTTCCTCGCCCCAGATATTTCTGCCGTGGTCGGGGCGGACGTAGCCGTCAAAGCCGCCGTCGACCAGCGCTTCCACTATCCCGAACATATCAAGGCTTCCCGTCGCAGTCTGATGCCCGCATTCGCAGAAATCACGTTCTCCCTCAAACCGAATCTGCCGCAGATGTGCGAAATAGATGCGGGTTGCGAATTCCCTTGCAAGTGACGACAGGTCGTTTTCCCGTCCTGCTCCGAGGGAACCTGTACAGAACGTGATACCGTTCTCCTTTTGCGGGACCGCCTCAAACAGCCGCAGGTAACTCTCCCGCCCCGTGATGATGCGCGGAAGTCCGAACATATCCCACGGCGGGTCGTCGGGATGGATTGCCATATTGATTCCCGCCTCTCGGCAGGCAGGCATGATACCGCGCAGGAAGTAGACCAGATTCTCAAACAGTCGCTCGTGCGTCATGCCGGAGTAAGCCGCCAGAAGCCCGCGCAACTCCTCGGGCGTGTAACTTTCGTCCCACCCGGGCAGGTGCAAATCGTGCGGGTCAAGCGCAGTCAGTTCCGCGTGGCGGTAGGAAAGCGAATTCGAGCCGTCGGGTGCGGGGGTGTGCAGGTTGGTCCGAAGCCAATCGAACACCGGCATGAAGTTGTAGCAAACGCACTTCACACCGAATTTCCCGAGGTTGCGGATGGTTTGGGCATAATTCTCAATCAGGCGGTCGCGCGAGGGCTTTCCCAATTTGATGTCCTCATGCACGGGAACGCTTTCGATGACCTCCATCTCCAGTCCCGCACCGTCGCACAGCGCCCTCAGATGCGCAATCTTCTCACACTCCCAGACCTCCCCGACAGGCACGTCGTAAACCGCCGTTACCACGCCCGTCATGCCCGGAATCTGGCGGATATAGGACAGCGGAATGCTGTCCCCTTCGCCATACCAACGAAACGTCATTTTCATCAGTCTTTCCCTCCGATTCCGAGGAATTCTTTGACGTTGCGGTAGCAAACGTCGGTGACCAGCGTCTCCGCCGCGCGCGGGTCATATTCCCCCCGCTCCACAAGTTCCCCGACCACGTCGCAGAGAATGCGGCGGAAGAAATCGAAGCGCGGATAACTTGCAAACGAGCGGCTGTCGGTCAGCATTCCGAGATGGGTGCCGAGCGCGGTGTATTCCGCGATGGTCGACAGTTGTTGGCGGATGCCCGCAACGGTGTCATTGAACCACCACGCCGCACCAACGCGCACGTTGCGGAATGCCCCCGAAAGGGTTGCAACGGCGGGGACTGCGGTCGGATTCAGCGAATACAGCACGGTTTTCGGCAGGTCCCCCCGCGCGTCCAAAGTATTGAGAAAGACCGCCAGACGGTCGGTATCCACCCGCCCGCGCATGATGTCAAAGCCCGCGTCACGCCCGATTTTCCCGAACATTCCGCTGTTGACATTCCGGTAAGTCGCGAAGTGCATCTGCATGACCATACCGCGCTTGCGGTACTCTCCCGCGAGGAAATACAGCAGGTGGGAGGTCAGTTGTTCGCGTTCGGCAGGGGTCACAGACGCCTGCGCCTTTCCCGTCAGCCGGTCAAACACCGCTTCGGCACACCCTTTGCCGCAGTCCGCAACGGGCAGAACATCCATTCCGTGGTCGGAAATCACGCACCCATGCGCGCAAAACCAATCCAACCGATTGACCAATGCCGCCTTTACCTCATCCAATGTCTGCACCTGTTCCATCCCCGCAGACCGCCGAAGGTCCTCCAGTGCCGCGCGCTCACAGGTCAGCATCCGGTCGGGGCGGAAAGTCGGCGCCACACGCGTTCCGCCGCAGACACCGTGCGCATCCAATTTGTCGGTCGGGTCATTGGTGGTCGCAACGTATTCCACGCGGAAACGGTGCAGGATATCGGACACGCGCATTCCTTTCAGTTGTTCGTTCGCCGCTTCCCAGATTTCCGCCGCCGTTTCGTCCGAAAGCGGTTTCGTAATACCGAACAGTTCTTTCAGTTCCAACTGGGTCCAGTAATAGAGCGGACTGCCGCACAAGCGCGGAAAAATTTCCGCATATTTGCGGTATTTTTCGGAATCGGTCGCGTCCCCCGTGATGAAATGCTCGTCCACGCCGCACAGGCGCATGGCGCGCCATTTGTAATGGTCACCGCCGAGCCAGAGCGCACCGAGATTTGCAAAACCGATGTTATCCCGAATCTCATATTCGTTCAGATGGCAATGGTAGTCGATGATCGGCAGTTCCCGAACCGCCGCATAAAGGCGTTCCGCCGTCCTCGTGCCGAGCAGCAGACCGTCTCCGAAAAATGCTTTCATGTTTTTTCCTCCGTCACGGGAATCTCTGTCCCCTGCTTTGCCGATTCGTACATTCCGAGAATCAGTCGGACAACCCGCGCGCCCTCGTGCGCATCAATCGGAAACCGCGTACCCTCCGAAAGATGCCGATAATAGTCGGCAATCAGGCGGCAGTGACCGCTTCCCCAGACCGTTTTCCCAAGCGTCGCGCTCTTTTCCCCGGGGAGCGGTTCCCCATCGCGGCAGAGTGACACGTTGTCGGCAAAATACCGATGTCCCGCGCAGGTCATGACCTGAAGTTGCGCCGGAAAATCGGCGGTACAGGCGGTTGTGGCAAACAACTGAAAGGCTTTGCCGTCCGGAAGACGGAACAGCGCCGAGGCAGTGTCCTCCACCTCAATCACGCCGCGCAGATGGTCATCGGACACATGCGCAATCACCGATTTCGGCATTCCGCAAAGCCATTGCAACAGGTCGAGCGTGTGGAGCGCTTGGTTGATCATCACACCGCCGCCCTCGGTTGCCCATTTGCCGCGCCATGCGCCCGATGCGTAATAATCCGCGTCGCGCCGCCATGCGACCACGCCGAACGCCGCCGCGATTTCCTCCTCCTCGGCGATAGCCCGCAGGCGGAGAAAGTTCGGTTCATAACGGTTTTGCAGGCAAACGCCGAGCGTTGCCGTGCTTTCCGCCTCCGCTGTTTCGATGGCGCACAAATCCGCCTCGCTGATGCCGAGCGGTTTCTCGCACAGGACGTTGACTCCGCGTCGGAGTGCCGCGCAACACATCGGCGCGTGCAGGTAGTGCGGCGTGCAGATGTGCAGAGCGTCGGGGCGTTCGCGGTCAAGCAATTCTTCAAGGTCGGTGTAAACGGGAACCGACAAGCCGAATTTTGCACACAGTTTTCCCGCGCGTTCCGCGTTGGTGTCGCAAACCGCCACCAACGTCTGCCCCGCATCCAGAATTCCCCGCACGTGATTCGGCGCAATGGCGCCGCAACCGACCACGGCGGCGCGGAATCGCTTCTCTTCCGTCATTTTGATGTATAGGTTCCCTCGGTGTCAAGCACGACGCCCGAGGCGGTTTTGAGACGGCTGACCGCAATGTGCTTCTGCAATTCGTTCCAATATTCGTCATCGTCAATCGGTAGGGTGACCATGCGGTCTTTCCACGTCGAAAGGAGCATTGCATCCATCAGTTCCACGCCGCGAATGCCCTCGCGACCGTCGACAAACAGCGGCTCCAGACCAAGGACCGCATTTGCGAAGTTGTTCAGAATTCCGACATGCTGAGGATTCTGCCCGTCGGTCTCCACCGTGATTTCTTCCCGCTCCGGCTCGCCGAAGCCGCCCTTGTAGGTTGCGTTGAATTCGCGCTCCGACATTGCCAACCTGCTGAAAAACAGTTGGTTCATCTCGCAAACCAATTTGCCCTTGTCGCCGTCAATCTCAAAGCGGTTGGTCCCGGGGGTGTCGCCCGTGGAAGTGATGAAAACGCCCGTTGCACCGTTCGCGTACTCCAGATAGGCGGTCACATCATCCTCAACTTCAATATCATGCCATTTTCCGAAATGGCAGAACGAACGAATGCGCGCAGGCATCATGCCCGTGACCCACTGCAGCAAGTCCAACTGGTGCGGGCATTGGTTGAACAGCACGCCGCCGCCCTCACCGCGCCACGTCGCGCGCCAATCGCCCGAATCGTAGTAACTCTGGGAACGGTACCAATCGGTGACAATCCAGTTGACCCGCTTAATCTCGCCGAGTTCCCCTTCCGCAATCATCTCGCGCATTTTGCGGTAGACGCAGTTGGTGCGCTGATTAAACATCATGGTAAACAATCGGTCCGAGTGGCTTGCCGCCTCGTTCAGTTCCTTGACCTGCTTGGTATACACGCCCTCCGGCTTCTCGCAAATGACGTGCAGTCCCGCCGCCAGAGCGTCCATCGAAATGCGCGGGTGGAAGTAGTGCGGGACCGCAACAATCACCGCATCCGCCTTGCCGCTTGCAAGCAGGTCGTGATAATCCGTATAGGTCGCGAGGTCCGCCCCGCCGTCGAGCGCGCAAACCGCATCCATCCGCTCCTTTTTCAAATCGCAGATTGCCGTCAGAACGCCGTTTTCCACCTTTCCGCCCAAAAACTTCTTGGCGTGAGAAGAACCCATGTTTCCCACACCGATGATTCCGAATCTTACTTTCTCCATATCAAATTCTCTCCCTCCCGATAGCCGAGGTTCGTCAGCATTTTTTTCACAGCCGCCACCGCGCAGTCAAAGGCATCGTCCGAGTTGTCAAACGAAATGCCGGTTTTCAGCCTGTGGCTGTCAATCTTTCTGTAACTTTCAAAAATATGCAGATGCGGCTCCACCGTCAGGTAAACAAGCCCGTTCATCGCCGTGTCCACGCGGCGCAGGACTTCTTCGTACCGACCGTCCCCCATTCCGACCGGAACAATCGCCTTTTCCGCCCCGATTGCATCTTTCATATGCAGATACGCCGGACGGATGAGGGTCGCTTCAATGCCCGCCAACGGGTCCGCGTCGTTCATGACGTAGTTTGCCGCGTCGAAGATTCCGTAAAGTCCGGGTAGCGATTGCAACAGGTCCGCCACCTCCGCGGGGTTCTGCCCGTAGATGTTCGATTCGTTCTCATGGCAAAGCGTCACGCCCGCACGGTCCGCTTCCTCCAGCATGACCGAGAGACGGCGCAGAACCTCCGCGCGGCACTCCCGCAGGCGCTCCTGCGGCACGAAAAAACTGAACATCCGCATCCGGTCGGTGCCGAGCCGACGGCAGACCTCCAATGCACGGCGGAATACGGTCAGATGCTCGTCAAAATCCTTGTCGATTCCGAATTTTCCAATCGGAGACCCGAGTGCGGAGATACCGATACCCTCCCGGTCCAGCTTATCCGCAAAAGCGTCCAACTCCGCGTCACTGCGGTCCACGATTCCGCCGCCGATGTTGCGCGGCTCAATCAAACGCAACCGATTCCGCTTCAGCGCTTCAATCTGGTGGTCGGGGTCGGTCGAGGTTTCATCCGCAAACGCGGAAATCAAAAATTCTGCCATGGTTCATTCCCCTTTTTTCATCAGCGGACGCAACGTGCGGTAACTGTTTTCCAGTTCGCCGAACGGGTCAGCCGCATCGTTTGCATTGTCCTGTTCGACCAGAATATTTTCGGTACCGAGCGCGCGACAAAGCGGCAGATAGGAAGCAAAGTTCAGGCATCCCGCACCGCAACTGCAAATGCTGCGCTTCTCATCGCGTGCCATGTCCTTGAAGTGGACGTTGGTCATCCGCCCCGCGCCGATGCGCTTCAGGGTTTCCTTGACGTCTTCGCCCGCAAACGCAATCCAGTATGTATCCGGAATCAACTGCCAGTCGGTGCATTCCGCGAGCAGAATGTCATAGATGCGGTTGCCCGTGTCGGTCAGCGGCTTGAACTCGAAATCATGGTTGTGGTAGGCAAACGCCAGCCCCGCCGCGCGAATCTTTGCAACCGGCTCCCGCATAGCCCCAATCAATTCCCGCAAGTCCGCCTCTTTCGTGCGCATTTCCAACGGCAGTGCGCCCAAGCCGATGACGGGACAGCCGTAAATTTTGTGGTCGCGAATCAACGCGTCGGTATCGTGCAGGATGCGGTCAAGCGGCGAGTGCGTGCAGACCACCGGAAGCCCGTATTCTTTTGAAATGTCTCGGACCGTCTCCGCCGCCATCGGCGCCGCCCCCGAAAGTTGCACAACGTCATATCCGATTTCGCTGATTTTGCGGAAAGTCTCGCGGACATCCGCCTCGTTTTGCAGGAACTTCCGAATCGAAAATAAATTGACACCTAATTTCATGGTTCTTTCACCTCCAACGGTTTGTATCCGACTCCATTATACCGCGCCCGAGAAAAAAAATCCATTGTCAAATTTGCAAAAGACATTGCAATTCTTGCTCTTTTGTGCTATACTATCAGTATCATCTGTCGGGAGGTATCTATGCTGACCTGTCACTATTCCCATTCCGTCACAAAACAGCCTGACGCAGCGAGTTTCGAGCGTCACTGCCACACGGGGTACGAACTTCTGTTCGTTCTGCACGGGCGCGGGGACTTCATTGTGGAGGGTACTCACTATCCGCTCCGCGACGGAACCGTTTTGCTGACCCGTCCGAGCGAATATCACTACGTTTGCCCGAAATCGGACACGGTTTATGAGCGATACATAGTCAATTTCGACCGTGACTTCGTGCATGACACGGCAAAGGAGTTGCCGATTCTCTCTGCCTGCAACGATTCCGTCAGGGGAATCTATTCCTCGGCGGATTCGGTAATCGCCCTGTTGCGCCACACATTCGCACTTTGTGACAGACTGGGTCCCAACGCGTCCCGGGACCTGCGCGAAACCATTCTTCGCGCCATCGTTACGCAGGCTGTGGCCGCGCTGTTTTTGCAAGGTCCAGACCGAGAAAATGCGAGCGGAAATCAAACCGTTTCCGCCCTCATTGACTATATCAACCGCCACCTGACCGAGGACCTCTCGCTTGACCGTCTCGCGGCACTCCACTTCATCGGCAAATACCATCTCTGCCGCCTGTTCCGCGAACACACGGGAATGTCGATTCTGCACTACGTCAATACCAAGCGGATGACGCTTGCGGCAGAGTTGTTGCGGCAGGGCGTTCCTGCGGAAGAAGTGGCGCTGCGGGTCGGTTTTCACGACTACTCCGCGTTCTACCGCCGCTTCGTCAGCATCCAAGGCAAATCCCCCGCTGCGCTCGGGAAAGAAAAATAAACGGAAACACAAAAAGGGACCTCTGTCAAAGGTCCCTTTTTGTGTTTTCGTCCCGTTTCCCGCACCCGCAGATTGCAAGCGACATCAGAACCACACCCCAGACGAACATCCGCAGAATCGCCGTGCCACCCCGATAGGAGAACGTCAGAGAGGCATACAAAAGTACGCATGCCGCATACTTCGGGAATTTGCAATCCCGTTCGTATTGACGGTATCGGTTCAGGAGACAGGCAATCAGAACGCACAGCACAAAGATTGCCAAAAAACCGAACTGGCCGAAATTGAGGTACGCATACGCGTCCGGAAACGATTCGATGCCTTTCAGTTCCCCGAAATAGTGCTGGCCCCAAGTCTCATAAATCCGCGTATCGGCTGTCAGACGCGCCAAAAAACCGACCGAATCCGTTTGCGGCGGCAGAATTCCGCCAAGGAGCGACTCCGCGTACCCGCGACCGAACAGAAACGGTTCCGAGGTCGGGACAATCCGCAATGCCGCAAGCAATGCAACGCAACCGTATCCGATTTCGGAGACGGTATCGATTACAATGTTCCGCAGAGAGAGTTTCTCCAACCCGTTCGGCTCACGCATCAGGGTCACAAGGAACGAAAGCAACAGCATGAGAATTCCGATTGCCGCAAAGATACTGAACGTCTGCACGCGGACGCGCGACGTCTGCATAATCAGGCAAATCAGAAATACCATGGCAACCAGACCGCCCACGCCGAGCGGCAAACTGCCGCAGACCAAGGTCAGCAGGAAATAGCCCGTCAACGCACCGATTGCAACGGCGCCGAAGTGTTTCTTTCCGAAATAGGCGACCGACGCAAAGCCGAACGGCACAAACAGCGCTTCCACCCACGAAAGAATCATGGGAATCCGACCGTTCAGTTCTTCAACCGCCGCCATGCCGTTTTCCGAAAAACGGCTAAAGCGCAGGATTGCCGCACCGTAAGCGCCTACCCCCGTCAAGAGGAACCCGATGCAAAGGAATGCGAACAACCGTCGCTCGTCCGTGCAGTCCTGCGAAGCAACGCGCGGCGGCATCCGGCGCAACTCCTTTTGCGGGACCGTTGCCACGATTCCCGCATAGCCCGCCCAAACGTTTCCCGCCGAGGTCAGAACGATTCCCCCTTTGAGTTGTTCTTTCAGCAGGACCAGATGGTGTACGTCAAACGGTACGCCAAACAGAATCAACAGGAATTGGCAGTTCCGGACCAGATAGAATACAATCAGGAAGAGAATCAGCGGTGTGACCCGACGGTCGGATGCTATGAAAATCCATACGAGTTCCGCCGCAAAAAAAATCAGAGACGCAATGATGCAGGCAGTGGCTGCCTGCTCCGACTCCCTGTAATTCTGAAAAAAGAGCCACAGGGTCAGCGCAATCACCGCAATCAGCCAAAGCCCCAAACGGAGTTTGCGTTGTTTGCCGATTCGGAATACGTCACGGATGTCAAAAAAAGCCATCATCCGGTTTTACACCACCTTTCCGTAAAGTATAGGTTCTACACTATTATATCACACCGTGCGAAAAATGTCAAGAATTTCATCCCAACACAATCCACAGTCCCGCGAGAGAAGCGAACAGTGTCGGAATTGCGACCGCGCCCCCGTAGAGCAGAAATCTGCGAAAGGAAAACCGCACGCCGAAGCGCCGCAGGATGGACGACCACATGATCCCCGCCAGTGCGCCGACAGGTGTCAGATATGCGCCGATGTTGGAGCCGACCACTGCCGCATAAACGCTTTGACGATACACTTCGGGGTCGGTCACGGTCTCCGTCAGTGAACTGAACAGAACGCTCATCGGGATATTGTTGATGAGGTTCGCCGCCAAAAAGGAGGACACGCCGACGCTGAGAATCGGACGGTCGGTAATCAGGACCGACGCAAGCCGCTCGGTCAGCCCCGAATAATTCATGCCGAGAACCAACACAAACATGGACAGGACAAAGGGAATCAGTTCAAACGGCAGCCGTCTGACCGCCGATAACAGGACCGTCGGTTTCGCGTGGCGGTGCAGAAACAGCAGTACGGTCAGGACCGCGAGCGACAGCGCGAAGCCGAGCGCCGCCCAGACCATTTCCAGATGCAGATAGGAACTGAGCGCCAGAAGCAGGGTTGCGCCCGCAAGATGGAACACGCCGAGTTCCAATTCGTGCGGGTCCGCAATCTTTTCCACGTCCGTCCCGCCTCCCCGCATCGGCTCCCGCAGTTTCCGACGGAACAGGAGCCACAGAACGCAGAGCGAGGTGACCCCCGCCATGCAGGTCGGCAACGCCATGACCGCAAGGTACGGAACGAATCCGATGCCTGCCGCCGTGGCAAGGTAAATGTTAGTCGGGTTGCCGATGACGAACAGCAAACTCCACGTATTTGCCGCCACAAATTCCGCAATCAGATACGGAAGCGGGTCGATTTCCGCCCGCCGCGCAAAAAAACAGATGAACGGTGTGAACGTCAGAATCACGATGTCGTTGGAAGTGAAAACCGTCAGCACCGCAACGGTGAGATACAGAACCAGAAACAGTGCGGTCTGGGTTCCGCCCGCTCTGCGCAATGCGACCGACGCGAGATAACGGAAGAATCCCACCTCATCCAGATACACCGACAGGAACGTCATACTGAAAAACAGCAACAGAATTTTAATCGGATTGACAGACGAGTCGGCTGTCAGTCCCCGCCCGATGTAGGAAAGCGGAATTCCGCAGAGCGGGACCAACAACAGTGCGCCCGTCAGCGAAATGACCCAATACGTGCCAAACCGGAGTTTACCGACCGTAAACTCCGGTTTCAGAAGCACCGATAAAAACACACCCAAACCGGTCAATCCGCAGAGGATGGCAGTCAGTTCCATATCTTGTCAGTCGTCGCAGTTCTCCCAGTTGTGGTAAACGTCCATCACGTCGTCATCCTCCTCCAATTTCTCAATCAGCAGGTTCATGAACTTGATGTCGTCCTCGTTCTCCAGCGTCACGCCGGTGGACGCGCGCTTGGTCTTTTCCGCCGACAGAATCTCATACCCTGCCTTGGCAAGGTCCTCCTGAATGGCGTACACGTCGTCCGGCTCGGTGGTGATGACAAACACCTCACCGTCCGACTTGAAGTCGGTCGCGCCCGCCTCAAGTGCGGTCTCCATCAGTTTGTCCTCGTCCACGTCGCCGTCCTCGTTGTCCACAACGATTTCGCCGACGTCGGTGAACAGGTAGCCGACGCACCCCGTCTGCCCCATGTTGCCGTGGTACTTGGAGAAGTACGCGCGCACGTTACCCGCCGTGCGGTTGCGGTTGTCGGTGGTTGCCGTGACCAGCACCGCGATGCCCGCAGGGCCGTAACCCTCGTAGGAAACTTCCTCGTAAGTCTCCCCCGTGGAGCCGAGCGCTTTCTTGATGCACCGTTCGATATTATCGTTCGGCACGTTGTTCGCTTTCGCTTTCTGAATCAGGTCGCGCAACTTGGAGTTCGACGCGGGTTCCCCGCCCCCCTCCTTGACGGCAATGGTAATCTCCTTGCCGATTTTGGTAAAGACCTTCCCTCTTGCGGCGTCGGTCTTTTCTTTCTTGTGCTTGATGTTTGCCCATTTGCTGTGTCCGGACATTGTTTCTTACCTCACTCTTCTATGGTTCAGACCTTCTCGGTCTTTTTCAGACAAATCAGTTCAAACGCACTTCCCAGCACGTTCTTCACCGCCGCGGTCAGGCGCAGTCTGCTTTCGCGGACTGCGGGGTCCTCCGCCGAAAGAATCCGGCAGTTGTGGTAGAAGCGGTTGAAGCCCGCCGCCACATCCAGAATAAACCGCGTGATATAACTCGGCTCGTAGTCGGCAAT
>SAMEA3663036__coassemble_181_pt1 | contig 31260 bp, 31 predicted proteins | sample SAMEA3663036__metabat2_low_PE_039 | metagenome-assembled genome bin SAMEA3663036 (sample SAMEA3663036) | pig gut metagenome | biome: pig gut; feature: pig-associated habitat; material: faeces | place: France | collected 2012
TGGATATTCTTTTTTGAAAACTGATTATTGCAACTTCATTTTACAATGCGCGAAAAAATATTTTTCCGAAAAAAAATCGTATGTCTATTTTGTGAACGCAACTTTTTTCGATGCAAAATTTTTCTGATGCTCAAAAAACAAAACACAATTTTATATAATCATCCCTAAAAAGCCCCAAAAGCCCTTGTAAATCAAGCATTTTAGGTATGCAAAATAGATTCATTTGCATTACATTTGCTGTGCATTTGCATACCGCTTGCATCAGTTTGCAATGCAAGTGCTATGCAAAACGATGCAAAGTAAAAACTAAAACAAAACATAAACATAAAGAGAAATATATATTGTTTGTCAGTCTGACTGACCGCGCGCGGGCGCGCTGTCGGTCGGTCGAGAGCGAGAGGAAGAAAAGGAAACGAGAAGAAGGGACGCGCTTGCAATACCAAACAGGATTGCCAGCACGGCAGTGGCGGTTCTAAAACCAGCAGTGGTTTTATAAAAAACAAAGGATTCAAAACTTGCAGAATCGCCGACCGTCTGACCATTGCAATACTCGCAGTCAATCTCTCCGCACCCGTACACGGTAAGGTGCACCTTCCATAGGCTTGTATCCGTATGTTTTGTCACTTCATAGTGATTTTCAGCATATGTCAATTTTGTTGACATAACAACAGCCGCGATCACAGCGGAGATGCACAAGGCAAAACAAACTGCCGCAGTAACGAGAAATGCTCTTTTTTTGGTAGTCATAATGCTCCTCCATTTCTTCTCTCTTGCTTTTCAAAAGCCTTTGCGTGTGCCGTCAAGGCATCGCCTTTGATTTCTTCCAAAAGCAAGGCATCTACTCCTACATAATGGGCGCCAATGCCGTAGGACGGCAGAAAGGATGATTTGTGTGAGATGAATTTGAAACCATCACTGAACACGACAGTGGTTCGTATCGCGCAGTTGTTGATATGCCTTCCGCCGACATTCTCTGATTTACAATCAATGATCGCGGCTTCCCTTTTCAGCAACATACCTTCTACGGACGATGAATGACTTGTCGATGTATAAACTCTCCATGCAATTCCTCCGCCAATGGCAAGGAAAACCAAAATCACTACGAATACTTCCATAATCATCCCCCCGCAAAAACAAAAAGGTGCGGACAGCACAAGGCTATCCACACCGAAAAACGCAGACCCCTTGAATCCTGTTACCACACACAATTCATAATAGCACCGCGAAAGTGCAGAAAAGAGCCTGCATTTTTACCGAAAGTAAAAATACAGCACCTTCGCATAAGTGCTCAAAGTATTGAATTGTGTGTGGTGCTTATATTATACCATATTCTTCTCATTTTTTCAATAGAAAACTGCGAAAATCTGCAAAAGGTATTGACATACTGGGCATAGTATGATATACTCAAAGAAAAACGCAAAGGGGAAATATGGAAGTGGAAAAGCGCAAGACAAAAACCTCAACAGCGGTCAAAAAGCGGTACAATCAAAAGGCTTACGATGTAATACGAGCGCATATTCCGAAAGACATGGCGGAGGCATTCAAAGCAAAATGCATCGTTAGGAATGTATCACAGGCACAAGTGATCAAGGAAGCCATACAGAAATTCTTGTCCGAGTAATTGAAATAGGGCTGTACTCACGAACGAGCAAGCCCTCTCTGTTTTTTGAAATATTGATATACTGGAGATTGATAAAATGAGAACTTATAAAACGCTTACATGGAACGACCGTCTGAAAATCGCCGCATGGCAGGCTGTGGGGACGAATCCGAAAGTCATGGCAGAAAAACTGGGAGTGCACTTCACTACCATATATAGAGAACTCAAACGCGGTCAGTATGAGCATTTGAATGGCGATGACTGGACTACCGAAATGAGATACAGCCCCGACAAAGCGGAAGAACGAAAGCAAGAAAATTTGCGGGCAAAAGGGGCTGGGTTGAAAATCGGAAGTGACCGTGCCTACGCGGAGTATCTGGAATACATGATCCGCGTTGAAAAGTATTCCCCCGCGGCAGTCCTCGGAAAAATCAAAGTGGAACATTTACAATTTGATACCACCATCTCCAAGCCTACCTTGTACCGATACATAGATCAGGGGATTTTTCTGACGCTGACCAACAAAGACCTGCCTGTAAAGCGGAACAAAACCCCAAACCAGCATAAAAAAGTCAAAGCGGCAAAGCCGCCGCGCGGAACCAGCATCGAAAAGCGCCCCGAAGAAATCAACGCTCGCAATACAATCGGGCACTGGGAAATGGACTGCGTAGAAGGCGCCAAGGGGACAAAAGGCACCCTACTTGTGCTCACAGAACGCCTTACCAGATACGAGATTGTACGCAAGATGAAAGACAAAACCGCCGCAAGCGTAGTAAAAGCCCTCAATGGAATCGAGCGGGAATATGGCTCCGCTCTTTTCCGCATACTCTTTTTATCCATTACCGTAGATAATGGCACAGAGTTTTCGGATGTTATCGGCATTCAGACTGGTATATCTGGTAAAACGGAAAGAACGGTAACTTACTACTGCCATCCCTATTCATCTTGGGAACGCGGCTCTAATGAAAACCAAAATAAAATGATTCGCCGTCATTACCCGAAGGGGTGCAATTTTGATGGTGTCACCCCCGCGGCAATCAAAAAAATGGAATCATGGATCAACCACTACCCGCGCGAAATTTTCGGCTGGCACTCCTCTTATGACCTGTTCCAAGCCCATTTGGACAGTCTAAAAGCGGCTGTTTAGCCCTTATCGGAAAATTTTTTTGCAATTTTTCGCACTTTTTTGCACAAACCCCTTGACTTTTCAAATTTTCTTCAAAATATTCTACCCGTTTATCCAGTTGCGGGAGCGGTCTACCGCCTGATGCCATCCCGCAAGCCGCTTTTTCCGCTCCTCTTCGTGCATCTGCGGCGCGAAACACTTGCCGGCTCTCCAGGTTTCTCTCAGTTCGGAAAGGTCACGGTAGTATCCGATTGCCAATCCCGCAAGACTTGCCGCTCCTTTGGCGGTTGTTTCCACGCAGTCCGGACGGGAAAGTGACACGCCCAGAATGTCACTCTGGAATTGCAGAAGAAAATCGTTTGCCGCCGCGCCGCCGTCCACGCGGATGGTTCCGATGGGGGCGTTCATGTCATGCCGCATTGCGTCAAGGACGTCTGCGGTCTGGTATGCCATGGATTCCAGTGCCGCGCGCACGATATGGTTCGCGGTCACCGCACGGGTCAGTCCCTGAATCGAGCCGCGCGCGAACGGGTCCCAGTACGGCGCGCCGAGTCCGACGAACGCAGGGACCAGATAAACGCCTGCGCTGTCGGATACCGCGGTTGCCATGCGCTCGGTGTCGCTTGCTTTTTCAAACAAATGCAGTCCGTCCCGCAGCCACTGAATCACCGCGCCGCATACAAAGACCGACCCCTCCAATACGTAAGTGGTGCGGTCCGCGATTTGCCAACCGACCGTTGTCAAAAGGCCCGCGCGGGATTCAACCGGAACCGAACCTGTGTTCATCAGCAAAAATCCGCCGGTTCCGTAAGTGTTTTTGACGTCGCCCGCTTCAAAACACCCCTGCCCGAACAGCGCCGCTTGCTGGTCACCCGCCACCCCCGCAATCGGGATGCGCTCCCCGAAGAGATGCTCCGATGTATAACCGAAAATGCCGGATGACGGTTTGACCTCGGGCAGGATTGCTTCCGGTATTCCGAATAGGTCGAGCAGGTCACGGTCCCATTGTCCGGTGTGGATATTGTAGAGCATGGTGCGCGCGGCGTTGGATGGGTCTGTGGCATGGACGCTCCCGCCCGTCAGATTCCAGACGAGCCAACTGTCCACCGTGCCGAAGCAGAGTTCCCCCGCCTCGGCACGGCGGCGTGCGTCGGGAATATTCTCCAGAATCCATTGCAGTTTGGTCGCCGAGAAATACGGGTCTGCAATCAGCCCTGTCTTTTCGTGAATCATCGGCTCCAGTCCCTGCCGTTTCAGTTCCGCACAGCGTTCCGCCGTCCGCCTGCACTGCCAGACGATTGCGGGACAGATTGGCTTTCCGGTGATGCGGTCCCAAACGACGACCGTTTCTCTCTGATTGGTAATGCCGATTGCCGCAATCTCATCCGCGCCGATTCCCGCACGGAGCATGGCTTCCACCGCAACGCCCATCTGCGATGCAAGAATTTCGGTGGCGTCCTGCTCCACCCAACCGTCCTGTGGGTAGAACTGACGGAATTCGCGATGGATTCGGGACCGAATCGCTCCGTTTCTGTCAAATAGAATACAGCGTGAACCGGTTGTCCCTTGGTCGAGCGCCAACAAATAAGGCTTCATAGCGTAAACCTCCGAATCGTTGTACTGTACCTCTATTGTAACACAGTTTCCGCGCTTTGTCAAGTTGTCAGACGGTCAGATTGCCTCGATTGCGCGCACGGTCTCGGAGATTGCTGTTTTCAACTCTCCCACCAAAGCCGAAAGTTGTCCTGCCCGCGGTAATTTTCCGCCGTTTGCCGCATCCGAGAGCGTCAGAGAACGCTCGCAGTATGCGGGGACCGTTTCCCGCAGGAAAACGCGCAGGCATTCCCGCAGACGCGCGGCGCGTTCGTTTTCGTGTGCCTGTTCCGCCTGAATCTGCCGAATCCGCGCTGACAATGCGCTTGCGGCTTCAGTCACCGCAGGGTCCGGATGCAACCCTTGCGCAAGTCTTGTGACCGCCCACTCGGTGTAACGGTCCAAAGGGCGGCAATTCGCCTCCATCGGTTGGATTGCCTCCAGACGCCCGATTCCCTCTCTTACAACCGATTGCATTTCGCAAAAGTCCGCGTAAAAGCCGTCGCTGTTCCGCAAATGTCCGAATACGTCGGTCTTGCCGCATTCCGATGCGAGAAATCGGGCAGTCTCCCGCTCAAGGACGGTCAGAACCGCCACTGCCTGCCGCTTCTCTTCCGTCATATCCGTGACGGACGGCAGATTTTTTGCAAGACGGAACATTGCCGCGGAGAGTTCCTGCGCCGTCATGCCGCGCAGACGTTCCTCACGTGCGGATTCTTCCGGAAAGCGAAAAATATCCGATTCCTCCATTTTTCCTCCTGATAACGGAAAAACCGAACGGCAGGCGTTCGGTTTTTCGGATTCAACGAATTTCCACGTTCACTTTTTTGCCGCTGCCGGCAGATGCAACCTTGATGACCGTACGGATTGCTTTTGCAATCCTTCCGTGTCTGCCGATGACCATTCCGGTATCATCCGATGCAACCGAGAGCGTCAGTGTAATCGACCGCTCGTCCTCTTCGGTTACAACCTTTACCTCATCGGGGTTATCGACAATTGCTTTCGCAATATCGAGCAAGGTTTCCTGTAAATTTGCCATACCGCGTTACTCCTGTGCGGAAATCAGTCAACGATTCCGCTCTTTTTCAGAAGCGCTTTGACGGTTTCGGTCGGCTGTGCGCCGTTTCCGAGCCACTTTTTCGCCTTTTCCGCATCGATTTTAATCTCAACGGGATTGGTCAGCGGGTTGTAGGTACCGATTGTGTCGATGAAGCGTCCGTCTCTGGGCGAACGGCTGTCCGCGACGATAACGCGGTAGAACGGAGCCTTCTTTGCGCCAATTCTGGTGAGTCTCATTTTTACTGCCATGGTTTTTTTCCTCCGAAAAATAAATAAAATATGGTTTTATGAATGAACGGTGAAATCAGAAAGGCATCTTCATTCTGCCGAGCATTTTCTTTCCTTTGCGGGTCTTGCCCATTTCGGTGAACTGCCGCATCATTTTCAGCATCTGGTCGAACTGCTTGAGAAGTTTATTGACCTCCTCCACCGAGGTTCCCGACCCCTGCGCAATGCGTTTTTTGCGCGAGGCGTTGATGATGTCGGGATGTTCCCGCTCGCGCGGGGTCATGGAGCGGATGATGGCTTCGGTCCGCACCAACACCCGTTCGTCCACCTTTGCGTCTTTCAGCGCTTTGGTATTCATCCCGGGCATCATGCCGACCAATTGGTCGAGGTTACCCATTTTTTTCAGTTGCGTCAACTGTCCGAGGTAGTCATCCAGCGTAAAGGTCTGCTGCCGCATCTTCTTTTCCAGTTCAACCGCCTGTTTCTCGTCGTAAGCCGCCTGTGCCTTGTCAATCAGCGTCAGCACGTCACCCATGCCGAGAATCCGCGACGCCATACGGTCCGGATAGAACGGCTCAATGGTGTCGAGTTTTTCGCCCGTTCCGACGAATTTAATCGGCTTCCCCGTTACGTAGCGGATGGAAAGCGCCGCGCCGCCGCGCGTGTCGCCGTCGAGTTTGGTCAGAATTACGCCCGTGATGTCCAGTTTATTGTTGAACGTTTCCGCCACGTTGACCGATTCCTGACCAATCATGGCGTCCACCGTCAGCAGAATCTCGGTCGGCTTGACCGCCTCCTTAATCTGCTCCAGTTCCTCCATCAGAACCTCATCAATCTGCAACCGTCCGGCGGTGTCAATGAACACCATGTCATACCCTTTTTGGTTGGCATATTCAACGCCCGCTTTTGCAATCTTGACCGGGGAAACTTGGTCACCCATGGTAAACACGGGAATCTCCAGTTTTTCACCGACCACCTGCAACTGCTTGATTGCCGCAGGACGGTACACGTCACAGGCGACCAACAGCGGTTTCTTGCCCTGCTTTTTGTAAAGTCCGGCGAGTTTGCCCGCGTGTGTGGTCTTACCTGCGCCCTGCAAACCGACCATCATGATAACCGTCGGCGGTTTGGACGCAATCGTCAACTTGGATTGCGAGCCGCCCATGAGACGGGTCAGTTCCTCGTTTACAATTTTGACAATTTGCTGTGCGGGCAGAAGCGATTCCAGAACCTCGCTTCCGACCGCCCGTTCGGATACGATTTTGATAAAGTCACGGACCACTTTGAAGTTGACGTCCGCTTCAAGCAATGCGAGTTTGATTTCCCGCATGCCCGCTTTGACGTCGGCTTCGGTCAGTTTTCCTTTGCTCCGGAACTTTTTGAATGCGTTTGATAACTTTTCACCGAGACTTTCAAACACGGTGCCACTCACCTCCTCCGTCAGCGGACCGACTTCGCCAAGTCCTCCGCCGCTTCCATAATCTCACTGCCGGCGCCCTGTTCGCGCAACAGTTCGAGAAGCCGTTTTGCCTGCTCCCCTGCCTGCCGGAACCTTGCCGCCAGTCCCAACTTTTCCTCGTAAAACAGCAATTCGTCCTCTGCTTTTTTAATCAGTTCGCGTACCCCCTGACGGGAGATGCCGATTTCTTCCGCAATCTCGGACAGCGAGAGGTCGTCATTATAATAGTAGTCAAGTACGGTCCGTTTCCGCTCGGAAAGGATATCTCCGTAAAAATCCAACAGGAAACCGATTTCCAGATTCTTTTCAAACATCCGATTCACCGCACTTCCGAGTGTAAGTGTAAAGCATTTTCCTTTACATTATACCACAAATTCTCATTTTGTCAAGGGGTTTTCAAAAAAAACTTTTTTAGGTTATATCTGAAATTCTCCCTTCATTCCAAAAACTTTCCCACGGGACCCCGCCCACACAAAAAGCGAAACGAGTTTTCGCTCTTGTCGTGGCGGGGTCCTGTGGGAAAGTTCGGGGAGAAGAGGGAGGCTTGGAGGGAGAGGAGCCCCTTTTAAAGGGGACTCCTCTCCCTCCAAGGTCTTTACTTCAACATCGAAACCGCGTCGGAAATGGTCTTTTCAAGCGCCTGTCTACCGTATTTATCGACTTCGGCTTTGTTCTTTTCACCGTGGGTCAGGCATCCCGCGCCGCCGATACATCCGCCGACACAAGCCATGCCCTCAATGAAGTTTGCGTCCAATTTGCCCTTGCTCTTTTGCAGAAGCGCAATCTTGCATTGCTCAATGCCGTCGCAAGCGCAGGGCTTGAGTAGAAAGTCAATTCCCTGCTCTTTCAGCCCCTGGGCAACCGCGTCCGAAAGTCCGCCGCTGCGCGCAAAGATTCTGCCGAAGTAAGAGGCGTTGTCCAACACCCCCTCTTCAAGCGTGGTAATGTCAAGGTCACGACTGTCAAAGAGTGCCTGCAATTCTTCAAACGTCATCGCCGTATCGATGTACGGGCTAACACTCTCTTTCTGAACTTCCATTTTCTTGGCGGTGCAGGGACCGATAAAGACGGTCTTGCAGTTCGGTTCATGCTCCTTGATATACTTCGCAATGGTTGCCATCGGGGAGAGATTGTGCGAGACGAACTGCTCCAAATCGGGGAAATTCTTGTGGATGTAGTCAACAAATGCGGGGCAGCAGGAACTGGTCAGGAACCCCTTTTCGGCAAGTTCGCGGGACTCTGCCTGTGCGACCATATCGGCTCCGAGCGCCGCCTCAATGACGGTGTAGAATCCGAGTGCGCGCAAGCCCGTAATCACCTGCCCGAGTTTTGCATAGGTGAACTGACTGGAAATGGAGGGCGCAACGATGGCGTAAACCTTGTAGTCTTTGCCCTCGTGGCTGTTTTTCAGGATGTCAATCACCTTGAGAATGAACGACTTGTCCGTAATCGCGCCGAACGGGCATTGGTAAACGCACGCGCCGCAGGAAATGCACTTGTTGTTGTCGATGCAAGCCTGTTTTTCCTCTCCCATGGAGATTGCTTTGACCTTGCAGGCGGTTTCGCAGGGGCGCTTATAGTTGTGAATCGCGCTGTAAGGGCAGACCTTTGCGCATCCGCCGCATTCCTTGCATTTGCTCTTGTCGATGTGTGCCACATGGTTCTGGTCAAAGGTGATCGCACCGAAACGGCACGCATCCTCGCAACGGTGCGCCAAACATCCGCGGCAGGCGTTGGTCACCTCGTAGCCGCCCATCGGACATTCGTCACAGGCAATGTCGATGACTTCAATCACATTCGGATTGTTTTGGTCCCCGCCCATCGCGATTTTGACCCGTTCCGCCAGAATCGCGCGCTCCTTATAGACGCAGCAACGCATGGTCGGAATCTTCCCGGGTACGATGGTTTTCGGAATGTCAATCGCGGTCTGTGCCAGACGGTCCGCCCACGCCTCTCTTGCCACCTCTCTGAGTACCTTGTACTTCAGATGTTGAACTTTGGTATCAAATTTTCTCATATGTGTTCCCTCCGCGGGCTTAGAAATAACTGACTTTAATCCGTTTGCCCATTTTGCGCAGGCAGGCGGACAGTTCCTCTACCAGATTCATTTTGATGTTGAAGTTGATTGGCAAATCCGGATTCTGGTGTGCCGGATTGATGGCTCTGCCCACAAAGAAGTTAATATCCGTGGCTTCCTCGAACAGCATCCGGCAAATCAGGGAAGCGCCATCGTGTCCGAAACTCCATTTTTCGTAGAGTTGGTTGTCCCCCACCGAGTCCTTGGCATATTCTACGACGCGGTTGATGGTGATAACTCCCTCGGTTACGAGGTCGACACCCTCAATTTCCGCAATCGGCGGAATATCGCTCTTGACAAAGTTCAGACTCGCCTTAATCGGTTTCCCGAGGTATTTTGCCGCGATGGATGAAGTGGTTCCGCCGCAAACGATGTGCTTGCCCTCCTTGGAGAAGAACAGCGACATCATGCGGTTGCAGTCATCGCGGTTGGACGGCGGACCGAACAGGATGTTCATCGGTTCGCGCCGTCGGATGCGGACCACACAGGCGGTGGCATCGTCCCCCGGCTTACGCTCGTAGAGTTTGTTGACTTCGTCAATCAGAATAGTGGAAAGCGTTTTTGCGGTATAACCCGCGATGGCAACTGTTTCCATAAAACTGACGATGTCATCCCGCTTCCAACCGAAATTGTAGGCAAGCCCGATTCCGGCATGCGGACAACCGTCGCTCATGGCAACGAAAATATCGTTTTCCGACAGTTTGACGACCGATTTGTATATCTTTTTTCCGCCGATATTCATTTCGGTCTTTGGATAGTCATAATTTTTGCCGTCGCGCAACAGAATGACGAGCGGATTGTCATACTGAATCAGTTCCATCTCGCGGTTGTCAACCAGATGCAGAATGGTAAAGGTGGAGTACGCGACCCCGCGGACACTGCAAATCGGCAGCGTCTGCGCAATGGTTTCCACGCAATCTTCCAGCGTCAGTCCCTCTGCCATCATCGTGGAAATGATCTTGGAAGTCAGCGTGGAAAGAATGCTCGCTTTCACGCCGCTTCCCAGCCCGTCCGCCAGTACGATGACCGTGGAATTGTCCCCCTGCTCCACCACGTCCACGTGGTCTCCGCAGAGTTGTTCCCCGATATGGTTGATGCTTCTGTAGCCGATATCGGCACAAAGGTCATTCATCGGAAATACTCTCCTTCAGCTTGGTAAGCGCGATTTTGGTTTCCGCCGCCGTTTCTCCGAGCAGCGATGCAATCTCCTGTACAATCCGCATCTGCTTGTCAACCACCTTGTCGGCAATTTCCACCGTGCGGCGGCTGATGTCCTCTTTCTTTTCGCGTTCGGTTTCCTCATCGGTTACGTCACGCATAATGCAGACCAACATCTGGTAGGTGCTGTCGTACACAACCGTCTGTTCCACGTACTTCTTGTATTCGGCGAGGTAGACGCGTTGGTCGCGGATGCTCCGTTTGGTCTCCAGAACCTTGAGAAAGACGGTCGGGTCCAGAATCCGGACCACTTGGTCTCCCAGAATGTCCGACGCGGAGCGGATGTTCATGATTTTTCTTGCCGCCGCGTTAATCTGTTGGACCTCCAACGCATCGTTGACCACAATCAGTCCGTTCGGCGTGTTGTTGACGATGCAGTCCGAAAAACTTTCGGCTTTTTCTTTGAGGTACGGCAGGCACATGGAAATTTCCGCTTTGCCATGATAGATTGCAATCGCTTTTTCCCGACAGGTATCATACCCGCAGGAACCGCAATTCAATTCATCTTCGGGCTTTGTTTTGCCCATTTTGCGCAGGATTTCCGCAATTTCATCCTCACTCGGCGTTCCGTTGCGGCGCTCAATCGGTTCAAAGTGCTTGCGAAGCGTGTCGCGCTCGGGCTGTGCAACCGCAAAGTCCCGCGTTCCCGCATATTGCGCCACCGCCATGTAGTCCGCAACGGGCGCACGGTGGTATTTCTCCATCACGGGGCCGCCGACACAGCTGCCGATGCAAGCCGACATCTCAATGAAGCACTTGTGAATCTTTCCGCTTTCTATGTCGCGCAGGGCGGCAATGCAGTTTTCCACGCCGTCGATTGCCACGTAGGTGTATCCCGGGGCGTTCTGCGCCATCGTTTTGAGGATTCCGCCCGTTGTCGGGAAGAAGCGCGCGCGGCTTTCCTCTGTGTGATCCATATCCGGCTCCAACCGCACATGCGCCGCGTCAAACCATGCGGTGAGTTCCTCGTAAGTCAGAACCGCATCCACAATGCCGCCGTAATACTGCGCCTCGTCTTTTTTTGCCACGCAAGGACCGATGAAAACGGTTTTTGCGTTCGGAACACGCCGCTTGATGTCACTGCAGTGCGCCTGCATCGGGGACAGAACATCGGCAAGCAGGTCTAATTCGCGCGGAAAATACTTCTGAATCAGCAGATTGACCGAATGGCAGCAGGAGGAGATTACAATGTCGCGGTCCCCCTGTGCAAGGATTTTTTCGTATTCGGTTTTGACGATGCTTGCGCCGATTGCCGTTTCCTCCGCGTCCGCAAAGCCGAGTTTTTTCAGCGCTTTCCGCATGCCCGCAATGCCGACTCCCGCGTAGTTGGCGATAAAGGACGGTGCCAGACTGACGTAAACGGGATCCCCCGACTGAATCAGAACCTTGACTTTTTCGGTCTCATCCACAATCTGCTTGGCATTCTGCGGACAGACCACGAAGCACTGACCGCAGAGGATGCACTCGTTTCCGATGATGTGCGCCTGATTGCCCGAAAAACGGATGGACTTGACGGGGCAATGCCGGATACATTTATAGCAGTTCTTGCAGTTGGATTTTTTCAGCGTCAGACAACTTGCCATGCTTATCCCTCCTTTGCCTTTTCAACGGCGGGCAGAATGGTGTCGTTCCAGAAATCGCGGAAGCCCTCGGGCGTGATTCCCGTATAGACTTCTTCGCCGACCGTAATCGTCACGCCAACGCGGTTGCATCTGCCCGAGCAGAAACTGCCGGAGAGAACGATTTCGTCTTCCAACCCCGCGTCCGCGATGTATTTTTGCATCAGTTCCACAAGCTCCGGCGCGCCTTTGATATGACAGGAACTTCCGACGCAGACTTCAACGAAAATCATGCCGTAACCTTTCCCTTAACCTCTTTTTCAAAGAATTCCTTAACGGTATCGGGGCTGACCGAATGGAACTCGCCGTCCACGGTCACGCAAACCCCCTCCTGACATCTTCCCATGCAGAAAGTTCCGCCCAATTCGACCTTATCCTCAAGCCCTGCTCCGGCAATCAGATACTGCAATTCTTCCACGACCTGTCTGGACCCCTTGATATGGCAGGAGGACCCGATGCAAACTGTAACTTTCATGATGAATTCTCTCTTTCTATATTAAAATATTGTAGGTTCGGTACGGTAGACGGTTCTTATTCGTAGTCAACGACATTGACCCATGAGTGGAGAAATTCGCGTTCCTTCTCGTTGCCTTTGACCGATTGGGACGCGGCGACGATTGGCATCCATTTCTGCACATACTGCTTTGCCGTGTCGCTTTTGATGCAAAACAGTTTGAGATAACGCTCGGCGCCGTCAATATCCCCCGCGAGCCAGAACAGCAGATAGGTTCTGGCGGCGTCCGCCGAAGCATTCCCCTGCGTGGCGTGCGCCCAGTCCAGAATGTAGGGCGTTCCGTCATCCGTGAGGATGATATTGGAGGGATTGAAATCTCCGTGACAGAGTTTTGCGTGCTTGGGCATGGAATCCAGACGTGCATGCAACTCGTATCGCGTGGTTGCATCAAAATCGGTCAGGCTGATTTTTCTGTTCATCTTATCGCGCAGTTTCGGCAGAAGCGGGCAGGATTTGGACTGCACTTCCAATTGGAGGTCCACAAACAGATTCAGATAGTCGTTCTTTTTTTCGGGATGTTCCTCCATCAGTTGCGCCAAAGTTTTTCCTTTGATATAATCGGTGATGATTGCCCATTTTCCGTCAATGACCGTGACTTCGCGGATCTGCGGAATGTGCAGTCCCGTTTCTTCAACCCGCGCCTGATTCAGCGCTTCCGCAAGAATATCCGCTTTGGAGTAGGTTTCGTCAAACACTTTCATGCAAAGCGCACCGTCGCGGTAGACGGTTTTGTGATTTCTGACCGCAATGATTCTGTCCAGTTTCATCTTCTGCCCCTCCTCAGCCTTTCTTTTTGCCGCCTGCGGCGGGCTTACGGTTGGTCGCCTTTTCTGCGGTTGCAGGCATCGGTTGTTCGGTAAAATGCCTGTTGCCGTAGTAGGCGTTGAGATACATCTGTTTGATTTCACGCATCAGCGGATACCGCGGGTTTGCGCCTGTGCATTGGTCGTCGAACGCCTGCTCGGTCATTGCGTCGAGACGGTCGAGAAAATCCTTTTCGTCAATGTTATAGTCGCGGATGGTTGCCTTGATTCCGACGCGCACTTTCAGTTCGTTGATGGCGCGAATCAGATTCTCAAGTTTCTCGCTGTCGCTCTTTCCGCCCAGTCCCAACGCGTCGGCAACCTGCGCGTAACGCTCCAGCGTGTGCGGGTGGTCGTACTGTGAGAACGTTCCCATTTTTGCGGGGGCTTCGGCGGCATTGAAGCGCAGGACCTCCTCAATCATCAGTGCGTTTGCAATGCCGTGCGGCAGATGGTGGAACGCGCCCAGTTTGTGTGCCATGGAGTGGCAGACACCGAGAAATGCGTTTGCAAACGCCATACCTGCCATGGTGGCGGCGTTCGCCATTTTTTCGCGCGCCTCCACGTCGGTCTGTCCGTTGTCGTAGGCTCTCGGAAGATACCGGAAGATGGTCTTCAGTGCCTGCAGGGCAAGCCCGTCGGTGTAGTCGGTTGCCATGACCGACGCATACGCCTCCAGTGCGTGCGTTACCGCATCGATTCCCGAGGCGGCGGTCAGCCCGCGCGGCGCGCTCATATGGAAATCGGTGTCGATGATTGCCATGTTCGGCATCAACTCGTAGTCGGCAAGCGGATACTTGATGCCGCTCTCCTCATCCGTGATGACCGCGAACGGCGTGACTTCCGAGCCGGTTCCGGCAGAGGTCGGAATTGCGATGAAATACGCTTTCTCTCCCATTTTCGGGAACGTGTAGACCCGCTTGCGGATGTCGATAAACCGCATTGCCATGTCCATGAAGTCGACCTCGGGGTGTTCGTACATCACCCACATGATCTTTGCCGCGTCCATGGCAGAGCCTCCGCCGAGTGCGATGATGCAGTCCGGTTCAAAGGCGCACATCTGCGCGGTCCCCTCTTTGGCGCAGGCGAGGGTCGGGTCCGGTGCCACGTCAAAGAACGTGGCGTGCGCGATTCCCATTTCGTCGAGTTTGTCGGTAATGGGTTGGGTGTAGCCGTTGTGATAGAGGAAACTGTCGGTTACGACGAACGCCCGCTTCTTGTGCATCACGTTTTTCAGTTCGTCCAACGCGACAGGCAGACAGCCTTTTTTGATGTAGACTTTTTCGGGCGCACGGAACCAAAGCATATTCTCTCTCCTTTCGGCAACGGTCTTGATGTTGAGCAGGTGTTTGACCCCGACGTTCTCCGACACCGAGTTGCCGCCCCACGAGCCGCAACCGAGGGTCAGCGACGGCGTGAGTTTGAAGTTGTACAAATCTCCGATTCCGCCCTGTGATGAGGGGGTGTTGACCAGAATCCGGCAGGTTTTCATCCGTGCGGCAAATTCGTTCAACTTTGCCTGTTCGGTTTCGGTGTTCAGGTAGATGGACGAGGTGTGACCGTAGCCGCCGTCGGCAATCAGATGTTCGGCTTTGTCAAATGCGTCCCCGATGTCCTTGGCGTGATACATTGCCAGAACGGGAGACAACTTTTCATGCGCGAACTCCTCCGAAAGTTCAACGCTTTCCACCTCCCCGATGAGAATCTTGGTGCCGTCGGGGACCTTTACGTTTGCCAAGGACGCAATGGTCGCGGCGCTCTGACCGACAATTTTCGCATTCAACGCACCGTTGATGAGAATGGTCTTGCGGACCTTTTCGGTTTCATCGGAGGAAAGGAAGTAACAGCCACGCTTGGCGAACTCGGCCCGCACGGCGTCATAGATGCCGTCAAGCACGATGACCGACTGCTCCGAGGCGCAAATCATGCCGTTGTCAAACGTTTTGGAATGGATGATGGAACTGACTGCAAGCACGATGTCGGCGCTGTCGTCGATGATGGCAGGCGTGTTACCCGCTCCGACTCCGAGCGCAGGCTTTCCGGAGGAATATGCCGCTTTGACCATCCCGGGACCGCCCGTTGCGAGAATGATGTCCGCTTCTTTCATCAGCAGTCCCGTCATATCGAGCGACGGAACGTCAATCCAACTGATGATGTCCTCGGGTGCGCCTGCGGCAACCGCCGCGTCCAGTACGATTTTCGCCGCCGCCGCGGTGGATTTCTTCGCGCGCGGGTGCGGACTGATGAGAATCGCATTGCGGGTCTTGAGTGCCAACAGACATTTGAAAATCGCGGTGGAGGTCGGGTTCGTTGTGGGAATCACTGCGGCAATCACCCCAATCGGCTCCGCAATCTTCTTCACACCGTAAGCCTTGTCCTCCTCAATCATGCCGCAGGTCTTTGTATGACGGTAAGCATTGTAGATGTGTTCGGCGGCGTAGTTGTTTTTGATAACCTTATCCTCCACCACACCCATGCCGGTTTCTTCAACCGCCATTTTGGCAAGCGGAATCCGCGCTTGGTTCGCGGCGATTGCCGCCGCCTTGAAGATTGCGTCCACCTGCTCCTGCGTGTAAGTCGCATAGCGTTTCTGCGCGGCGCGAACCGATTTCAGCGCCGCCTCCAGTGTCTCCACCGAATCAACCATTGCTCTTTCCCTCGTCACTCCGGAATCCCCCTTTATTATGACTTTTCACTTTCTGATGTAAATGCGCCAACGACAGCGCCATGTTTTCGTACTGTACCGTAACTCCCTGCGGCAGGGTCAGCCGAACGGGTGCAAAGCACCAGATTGCCCGCACGCCGCATTTGACCAACAGGTCCGCAACCCCCTGCGCCGCCGTCGGCGGGACCGTAATGATTCCGATTTCCACCTGATGCAGGCGGCAGTAGGACGGTAACTCGTCCACGGGACGTACTGCGGGCGTACCGTTCGGCAAAAGGTCGAATGCGTGCGTGACCGTCAGCCCATATTCCGAAAAACCGCCGAAGCCGAGCAGTGCCATGCCGAGTTTTCCCGCGCCGACGATGACCGCCTCGCAACCCGCCTGCTCCCCGATGGTTGCCTCCAATGCACGGGTGAGTTCCGAAACCGCATAGCCGATTTTCGGTCTGCCGAGTCCGCAAACCGCCGAAAGGTCCTTTCGCACCTGCACGTCACCAAGATTCAGCGCCTTGGCAATCGACGTTGCGGAAATGGTTTGGGTTTCTGTCGGTAAATGCTTCAGATAGTCCAGATAAATCGGCAGTCTGCCGATTGTCGCGCGTGAAAGTTCCATCGCCGCCTCCTGCTTCTTGCGATTCCGTCCCGTTTGCGGAATCACAGTAATACAGTCTTATTGTATCACAGAACGTCCCGTTTTGCAATTGCCGATTTCACATATCTGTATTGTATATATCAATATATCGTTTACGGATTCAGACGTCGCCGTCCGGCGCGCCGTATTCGTCCATGAGCGTTCCGTCAAAATCGCGCCAGAGGAATACCCCGTTCTCCAGCGTCATGTAGCCGTGGTGACTCCCCTCCTTCGGGATGGAAGCCGACCCGGGATTCATGCAGACGAAGGTCTCGTGGACCGCGCATTTCGGAACGTGCGTGTGCCCGTGCAGGAGGATATCCCCTTCGTGCAGAGGCGGCAGATGCCCCTCGTTCCAGACGTGACCGTGCGTGGCAAACACCATGCGCCGACCGAGGTCCAGAATCGCGTAATCCGCAAGCACGGGAAATTCCAGAACCATTTGGTCCACTTCCGCTTCACAGTTGCCCCGCACCGCCAGAATGTCATTCTTCATGCCGTTCAGCATGGAAATGACTTCTTTCGGGGCGTATTCCCGTGGCAAATCGTTCCGCGGACCGTGGTAAAGCAGGTCGCCGAGCAACAGTATCCGCTCCGCGCCCTCCGTGCGGTAAGCCTCAAGCAACTTCCGGCACCAGTACGCCGAGCCGTGAATATCGGACGCAATCAGCCATTTCATAAGTTCTCCCTTTCCCTGAACACTTCCCGTTTCGTTTTGCAAAGTTCGGCAATGAACGCATTGTCAAGTTCCGACAGTTTGTATTCTTTCCTGCGAATCAGAATATCCTTATAAATTTTCCGGTGATTCGCGCAAACGCGCTGAACCAGTCCGTAACGGTCCAGAACCGCCTGCGGAATCGGCGCAACCCACATGAACGTATGGGGATTCCCTGCCAGAATATCAAATCGGCTCCCCCGCTCGAATACGAATATCCGCCGCGGGCTGACATCGGACCAAGCCTCTTTCCGCACTTCCTCCAACGGCATGGACGGCACATAAGGGTCGCCGTACACCACCTCGGTCAGGTCCGCAAGGTCCGCTTCGTGAATCGTCTCTTTCGTCGCAAGCGGCGAGGAGCGGCTGACGAGCAGGACGAACCGGAATTCGCAGATTAACTCATAGGAAAGTCCCTTTTCTTCAAGCATTTCCTTGTAATATCTGTCGTATTGCGCGGCATAGCGGATGATACCGAGATTGTACCCGTCCTCCAGAATGTTTTTGAGGGTCCGCATGGGGTTGGTTTCCTTGTAGAATGCCTCAACTTCCGCGAGGTCCGAAAACCGTTTTGAAAACGCCGTAAAGGCTTCGGAAATATAACTTGCCCGCGGGACCGACAGCGAAAACCGTTGCTTCCGCTTGTTTCCCGACCGGAACATATTTTCCATTGCGTCCACTTCGGACAAGATGACCTTTGCGTATTTCAGAAATTCCTCGCCGTCCGGAGTTGTCTTCATGCCCCGTGCGCTTCGCTCAAACAGTTTCGCGCCCATGGAGGTTTCCAAATCCTTGATGGAACGGCTCAGGTTCGGTTGGTCGATATACAGCCGTTCCGCCGCCTTGCTGATGGAGCCGCAGGCGGCAACCTCGACGGCATATTTCAGATACAGCAGATTCATGGTTACCTCTTGTTTCCGAGTTCTTCGGTTCTCTCAAACGCCGCAATCACCGCATTCATGACGTCCGCACGGAATGCACCGTTCTCAAGCGCCCGAACACCTGCGATTGTGGAACCTGCGGGACTGCAAACCGCGTCCTTGAGTTCCCCGGGGTGCTTTCCGGTCTCCAACAGGAGCGCGGCGGTCCCAAGCATGGTATACGCTGCGTACTCCATAGCCTGCCCGCGCGGCAGACCGCACGCAACCGCGCCGTCCGCCATTGCCTCCAGAAACTGACAGACAAACGCGGGACCGCATCCCGAGAGCGCACAGCCTGCGTCAATCAGCCCCTCGGGCAATTCACTCAGTATGCCTGCTTTTGCAAGCATGATGCGAAAATACTGCTTTTGGACGGCCTGAACCAATTCGTTTGCGCACCACAGTACCACACCCTTGCCGACTGCGACCGGCGTGTTCGGCATCATCCGAATGACGGGGACTTTCTCTCCGAACAGGCTGTTAATCCGTTCAATCGGAACGCCTGCCGCCATGCTGACGAGTGTCAGTTCGTTGTGTCTGACGCTCGTAATCGCTCCAATCTCCTTTGCCAGATTTTCGAGCATCTGCGGCTTGACCCCGAGGAAGAGATAGTCTGCCCGCTTTGCGGCGGTTTCATTGTCAAGCACTTCCGCACCGATTTCCTTTGCCAGCGCCTCGGCTTTCTCCCCCGAATGGTCCGACAGGTACAGAATCTCGTCGGGGAGAGCCGCCCGGACGGCTCTTGCGAGCGCACCGCCCATGTTTCCCGTTCCGATAAATGCAATTTTCATTCCGATTCCTTTCTCAGCGGACCTGTCCGTTGCCGTGGATAATGTATTTGTAGGTCGTCAGTTCGTTCAGTCCGAGCGGACCGCGCGCGTGGAGTTTTTGCGTGGAAATTCCCATCTCACAGCCGAGTCCGAACTCTCCGCCGTCAGTAAAGCGCGTGGACGCGTTGACGTAGACCGCCGCGCTGTCCACGTTGGCGGTAAAATAATCGGCGGTTTTGCGGTTTTCGGTGACGATTGCTTCGCTGTGGGAGGTGGAATGCGCGGCAATATGCGCCACTGCCTCTCCGACGGAATCCACTACGCGGACCGCAAGAATATAATCCAGAAATTCGGTATCAAAGTCCGCGTCACCAGCAGGCGTTACGTCAATGATTGCCTGCGTTGCCGCGTCTCCGCGCAATTCCACGGGGATAAGCCCCTTTGCCGCGCGGTCATCGCACAGCCGCTTTTTCAGCATCGGCAAAAAGGTCTTTGCAACGTCGCGGTGGACGAGCAGAACCTCCTCTGCATTGCAGACAGAGGGGCGGCTCGTTTTGGCATTCTCCACGATTGCAAGTGCTTTTCCGAGGTCCGCATCCCGGTCCACATAGACATGGCAGATGCCCGTTCCCGTTTCCAAAGTCGGGACCGTTGCGTTTTCCACACAGGCGCGAATCAGACCCGCCCCGCCGCGCGGAATCAGCAGGTCCACATAACCGGTTGCCTGCATCAGTTCCTTTGCGCTCTGCCGCGATGTGTCATCCACCAGTTGGACCGCGTCCATCGGCAGTCCCGCACGCTCCAAGCCCGCCCGCAACGCAACGCTGATTGCCTTTGCGGAGCGGTAGGCTTCCTTTCCGCCGCGCAGAATGCAGACGTTTCCGCTTTTGACTGCAAGCGCTGCCGCGTCCGAGGTCACATTCGGGCGGCTTTCGTAAATAATCGCCAGAACCCCCATCGGTACCCGGACCTTTTCGATTTCCAATCCGTTCGGACGGACCGTCCGCTCGGTTACCTGCCCGACCGGAGACGGCAGTTGCGCAACTTTGCGGATTCCGTCCGCCATGGCGCCGATGCGGTCGCGCGTGAGACGGAGTCGGTCCAGCATGACCTCACCGATGCTCCCTGTTGCCGCTTCCATGTCCGTGGCATTGGCTTCCAGAATTCCGTCCGCGCCCGCCTCCAGCGCATCCGCCATAGCAAGGAGCGCGCGGTCCAGGTCTGCGGAGCCAAACTCCCGCAGGACCGGAACCGTTGCTTTCGCCCGCCGCAGTATTTCACTTGTTTCCATTCGTTTTCTCCCCCGCAAAGAATCTGGTTCCGACCCGTTCGCCGTCCATGACGCGATAGAGCAGGTCTGGATTCTCCCCGTTCACAATCACCATGTCGCAACCCGCTTCGGTTACAATCTGCGCGGCGCGGAGTTTGGTCACCATGCCGCCGGTTCCTCTCGCACTGCCTGCACCGCCGCCGAGCGCCAGAATGTCCTCGGTCAGTTCCCGCACCTCTGGAATCAGCCGCGCATCGGCATTCTTGTGCGGATCGCAATCGTAAAGCCCGTCGATGTCCGACATCAGAATCAAAAGGTCCGCCCCAACGCTTGCCGCAACGATTGCGCCCAGCGTGTCGTTATCCCCGATGCGGATTTCATCGGTGGAAACTGTGTCGTTTTCGTTGATGATCGGCAGGACGTGCCATGCCAGCAACTGCTCCATCGTATTTTCAAATTTGCTGTGCCGCTCGGGAATTTTCAGGTCGTCCGCGGTCAGAAGAATCTGTGCCACGGTACGGTTATATTCTGCGAACAGTTTATCGTAGGTATACATCAGTTCGCACTGCCCGACCGCTGCCGCCGCCTGCTTGCCGGCAATGTCGCGCGGTCGTTCTCCGAGGTTGAGTTTCCCGACTCCCATGGCGATTGCGCCGGAGGAGACCAGAATGACCTCATGTCCTGCATTGGCGATGTCCGACAGGACCTTGACCAGCGATTCGATTCTGCGGATGTTGAGGCATCCGGAGCTGTGAGTCAGGGTCGACGTCCCGATTTTTACAACCAGTTTCATAGTGATTATCCTTTGTTTCTATCTGATTTTCCACTTTATATTATATCATATTTGTCGGAAAAGGTCAAGCCCCCGAGCGGCATTTCCATGCCGCACGGGGGCTTTTTTTTCCTATTTTCCGCGTCAGTCGTTCCACAAAACGATGCTTCCCGCTTCTCTTGTTTTGTTCAGGTCGATCACGCGTTGGTTGGAGGACCCGCGAAACCGCAGGGAGATATCCTTGAGCGCACGGACGAACCGCCCGTCCACCAATACGTCAATCAGCGAGAGCATTTCGTCGGTGACTTCGCATCTCGGGTGGGACCCGTCCGTGAGCAACTCTTTGTCCAACGTGAATCCGCTGAACGCCCAGACCGTTTTGTCGGGACACGCCTCGCGGAAGCGGTGCAGGAACGGAACCAACGCGCGCTGATTGGAGGGCTCGAACGGTTCCCCGCCGAGCAGGGTCAGACCGTTTACATAGTACGGCTTACAGGAGTCGATAATCTCATCCTCGGTCTTTTCCGTAAAAGGCTTTCCGTAGCCGAAATCCCACGTCTGGGGCTGAAAGCATTCCTCACAGTGGTTGGTGCATCCCGAGACGAACAGCGTGGTCCGCACGCCGATTCCGTTCGCGATGTCGCATTTCTTGATTTCGCAGTAATTCATATTACAGATGAAGCACCCGCTCTTTGATTTCCTGCGTTCTGCCCTGATTCCAGAACTGTGTTCCGATATATCCGCAGGTCCGTCTTGCCACATTCATCTTGCTCTGGTCGGTGTTTCCGCACTTCGGGCATTTCCAAATCAATTTTCCGTCCTCTTCGACGATGTTAATCTCTCCGTCGTAGCCGCAGACCTGACAGTAGTCGGATTTGGTGTTCAACTCAGCGTACATAATGTGGTCGTAAATGAATTTCATGACCTGCAACACCGCCTCAAGGTTCTGTTGCATATTCGGGACTTCAACATAACTGATGGCGCCTCCCGGGGACAGCGCCTGGAACTGCGCTTCAAATGCGAGTTTGGAGAACGCGTCAATCTGCTCGGTGACGTGAATGTGGTAACTGTTGGTGATATATCCCTTGTCGGTAATGCCCGGGATAATGCCGAACCGCTTCTGGAGGCACTTTGCAAACTTATAGGTGGTGGATTCCAGCGGCGTTCCGTAAAGGCTGAAATCGATGTTGTGCGCTTCCTTCCATCTCTTGCACGCAGCGTTCATATACTTCATGACCTCCAGAGCGAACGGCGTTGCGCTCGGGTCGGTGTGGCTCTTGCCGGTCATGTATTTTACGCACTCGTAAAGTCCCGCGTAGCCAAGGGAAATGGTGGAATACCCGCCGTAAAGCAGTTTGTCAATCGGTTCGCCTTTCTTCAGTCTTGCCAGCGCGCCGTACTGCCACAGAATCGGCGCCGCGTCCGAAAGGGTCCCTTTCAGTCTTTCATGGCGGCACATCAGCGCCTTGTGGCAAAGTTCCAGTCTTTCGTCAAAAATCTTCCAGAATTTCTCGATATTCCCGCCCGACGACAGCGCAACATCCACCAGATTCAGGGTCACAACGCCCTGATTGAAGCGTCCGTAATACTTCGGCTTGCCGTTTTCGTCGACATACGGCGTCAGGAAACTGCGGCATCCCATGCAGGTGTAGCAGTGTCCCTGTCCGTTCTTGTCCACTTTCAGTTCCAGCATTTTCTTTTCGGAGATGTAGTCCGGAACCATCCGCTTTGCCGTGCATTTTGCCGCCAGTTTGGTCAGGTAGTAGTACGGCGAATCCTCGTGGATGTTCTGCTCCTCCAGAACGTAAATCAGTTTCGGAAACGCGGGTGTGACATACACACCCTCTTCGTTTTTCACGCCCTGATAGCGCTGAAGCAGAGTTTCTTCGATGATAATGGCAAGGTCGTGCTTCTCCTGCTCGTCCTTTGCCTCTCCGAGGTACATAAAGACCGTAACAAAGGGAGCCTGTCCGTTTGTGGTCAGAAGCGTGACAACCTGATACTGGATGGTCTGCACGCCGCGGCGGATTTCCTCGCGCAGGCGGCTCTCCACCATCTTATGAAATTTTTCTTCCGAAATTTCCGTGCCTGCATCATTCAGTTCTTCGCGCAGATTCTTCGCAATCTTCTCGCGGCTGACCTGCACGAACGGTGCCAGATGCGTCAGCGAAATGCTCTGCCCGCCGTACTGGTTGCTCGCAACCTGCGCGATAATCTGCGTTGCGATATTGCAGGCAGTGGAAAAACTGTGCGGGCGCTCAATCATGGTTCCCGAGATTACGGTTCCGTTCTGGAGCATATCCTCCAAATTGACCAAATCGCAGTTGTGCATATGTTGGGCATAGTAGTCCGCGTCATGGAAATGGATGATTCCCTCGCGGTGTGCGTCCACAATATCCTGCGGCAAAAGCAACCGCTCGGTCAGGTCGCGGCTGACCTCGCCCGCCATATAGTCCCGCTGAACGCTGTTGACGGTCGGGTTCTTATTGGCGTTTTCCTGTTTGGCTTCCTCGTTGCAGCATTCAATCAGGCTCAGAATCCGATCGTCGGTGGTATTGGAACGACGGACGAGGTTTCTGGTATACCGATAGGTAATGTAGACCTTTGCGACTTCATATGCGCCGTGCGCCATAATCTGTTTTTCCACAAGGTCCTGTATTTCCTCCACCCCGGGGGCGCGGTTCATGCGGATGCAGTTCAGTTCGACCGCCTCGGCAATCCGACGAATCTGCATGGGGGTCATGCGCTCGGATTCGTCCACCGCGTCGTTTGCTTTGGTGATTGCGGTAATGATTTTGGAAATGTCAAATGCGACTTCGGACCCGTTTCTCTTGATGACTTTCATGTTTTCCTCCTTTAATAGTATCGACTTTGTTATCGGAACACGCAAAACATCGGGATTTGCGCGATTGCTCTCCGTATCTTGTGCCGCTTTTGAGAGACAGCGATATTATTATACCACATCTTGTGTTTTTGTCAAGTGGTATTTACAACATATAGTTGCCATGAGAGGAAATTTTTTCGGGCATTTCTCTGTCAGCACTGCTCCGCGAGTTCGGAAATCAGCCGTTCGGTCTTTTCCCAACCGAGACAGGGGTCAGTGATGGACTTCCCCGGGACGCATCCGTCCGCGCCGATTTTCTGCGCACCGTCTTCCAGATAACTTTCAATCATCAGCCCCTTGACCAGTCTGCGGACCTCGTTTGAACAGCGGCGGGAATGCAGAATCTCTTTGGCAATCCGCGGCTGCTCGAGATACTGTTTGCCGGAGTTCGCGTGATTGGTATCCACCACGACCGCAGGATTGGAAAGTCCGCTTTCCTCGTAGGACTGCGCCAGATGAATCAGGTCCTCATAATGATAGTTCGGAAGCGACTGCCCGTGTTTGTTGACATAACCACGCAGAATCGCATGCGCGTAAGGGTTCCCCTCGCTCCGGACTTCCCATCCGCGGTAGAGGAATATGTGCGAATGCTGAGCCGCGGTGATGGAGTTCATCATCACGGTGATGTCTCCTCCTGTCGGGTTCTTCATACCGACGGGGATGTCCAGCCCGCTTGCGGTCATGCGGTGCTGTTGGTCCTCCACCGACCGTGCCCCGACCGCGACATAAGCCAGCAGGTCCGAAAGATAGCGGTGATTCTCGGGGTACAGCATCTCGTCCGCACAGCCGAAGCCGGTTTCCGCAATCGCACGCATATGGAGTTTGCGGATGGCAACCAAGCCGCGGAGCAGGTCCGGCTCGGATTCGGGGTCGGGCTGATGTAGCATTCCCTTGTAACCGTCACCCGTGGTACGGGGTTTGTTGGTGTAAATGCGCGGAACAATCAGAATGCGGTCGGATACACGGTCCTGTACCTCGCGCAAACGGTAGATATAGCGCAGGACCGTATCCTCTGCGTCCGCCGAGCAGGGACCGATGACAAGCAGAAGCCTGTCATCTCTGCCGTCCAGAATCGCTTTAATCTGTTCGACCCAGTTGTCTCGCGTGGCGGTCATCTCCGGCGTTACGGGGTATTGCTCCTTGATTTCTTTCGGAATCGGGAGTTTGCGGTAAAAGTGCATATTCATAATGGTTTTTCCTTTCGTTTATCAAATAGCGCACGGCGGCGGGTCGAGATTCGCATCATGTCGCGCATACCCTCCCGGTCGCCGTTCTCCAGAAATCCGCGGAAGCGGTTCAGGGTTTCTTCAAATCGGTCCATCTGTTCCAGCAGGGCTTCGCGGTTCCATAAGAACAGTTCGCTCCACATCTCGTCGTTGATTTTTGCGATTCGCGTCAGGTCTCGGAAAGAATCCCCCGTGTAGTTTTCCAAGCCCTCTTCGGTGTTGCAGTCCATCAGCGCTACGGCAATGCAGTGGGTCAACTGAGAAAGAAATGCAATCATACGGTCATGCGCGCCGGCATCCAGTTCGGTGATTCTGCCGAAGCCGAGGATTTCCCCGAGTCTGCGGCAGGTTGCGATGCCCTCGGGCGTATTCCGCTCTGTCGGCACCACAATGTAGTTCGCGCCGCGGAACACCTCGTCGTTGCTGTACTCCACACCGCTGGATTCCCGCCCTGCCATCGGATGCGCGGCGACGAATTCAATATCGGGGCGCAGAACGTCCTCCATTTGGGCGAGAAAACGCGATTTCACACCGGTCACGTCGGTCACAAGCGTTCCGGCGCGCAGGTACCGTTGGTTCTGTTTCATCCATTCAATGGCGATATGCGGATAAAGCGCCAATACCACGAGGTCCGCCGCCGCAAGAATTTCGGGGCGCGGCTCAGTGTAGCCGGAGCGGATAATGCCGTGCGCTTCCGCATAGTCAATGTCTTTTTGTTCTTTTGTAATGCAGGTGACGTGATACCCCTGCTTGGTCAGCGCTTTGGCGTAACCGCCCCCGATGACGCCAAGACCGACAATGAGAATTCGGGTATTTTGATTGAGTTCCATAATTGTTTCCTTATATTATCTTACAGCGGATTCCGAGCGCGCCGAGGTCCTCCCAAAAGGACGGATAACTTTTCCGCACGGCTTCGGCGCCCTTTATTTCGCCGCCTGTGCGCGTTGCGAGGACTGCCAGTGCCATCACAATCCGATGGTCGCCGTGTCCGTCAAAGGCGATTGTCGGAGCGTGTAATGCCCCGCCCCTGACGGTTACGGTGTTGCCGAGGTCGGTCAGTTCCGCGCCGCATTTTGCAAGTTCTTCGCGCATCGCGCCGATACGGTCGCTTTCCTTGATGCGCAGACGTCCGACCTCGGTAAAAGTCCCGCCGTGCATCGCCGCGGCATAGGCAAAGAGCATCGGACCGAGGTCGGGGCAGTCGGCAAGCGAAAGTCTCGCGGGACCGTCACGGAGTGCATCGAGGTACGCCGTGCAAACGCGGTCCCCCTGTCGGGAGTGCGGGTTCAGGTTCGGAACCCGAATCCGATTGTCTCCCATACGTCCGAGCGCTTCCCAAAATGCTCCTGCCGAGAAGTCGCCCTCCGCCTCGCAGTCACACGGAGTGAAGTGCTGTCCGCACGGCACGGCAAGCGTGGTTCCGCTCTCCCATTCTGCGCGGATGCCGAACGTTTTGAGTACGTCCAACGTCAGGTCGATATAGGAACGGCTTTCCACGGGCGGAAGCAGCGTGATTCTGCTCGGCTCCGGAAGCATCGGCAGGGCGAACAGCAGTCCTGTAATGAACTGACTGCTGATATTCCCCGCCACGCGGAAATCGCCGCCGCGGAGCGGACCGCAGACGCGGAGTGTCTGCCCCTCGCGTATCAACGTCAGTCCCTGCTCGGCGCAGATTGTTTCATAGACGGTCTGCGGGCGCTCGGGAAGCCGTCCGTAGCCTGTAAAGACAACGGGGAAATCCGCCGTCAGCGCAAGCGGGATGAGAAAGCGCAGGGTACTCCCGCTTTCGCGGCAAGGGAGCACTCCGGTCGGTGCCGCGCGGAGCAGTCCGCCGCGAACCGTTACCGCATCCCCCTCCCGCCGGCAGTCCGCGCCGAGCAGAGAAAGACAGTCCAGCGTTGCGAGAACGTCCTCGCAATCCCCTGCGCGTCGGATAACGCTGACCCCGTCGGCAAGTCCGGCGCAAATCAGCATCCGGTGCGCAATGCTTTTGGAGGGCGGAACACGGACCTCGCCCGCCGCGCGTCCCGCATGAACCCGTACTCTCATGTGCGGTCCCCCGCCAGATAATCAATCGCTTCCAGATAGCCGTCGGTCCCGTGTCCCGTAATCGTCTTTTCGCAGGCGGCGCGCAGGTAACTGACCTGTCGGAATGCCTCGCGCTCCTCCACCTTGGAAATATGGATTTCAACCGCCCGCAGCTTCGTTGCCTTGAGCGCGTCAAGAAGCGCGATGCTCGTGTGCGTGTACGCCCCGGGGTTGATGATAAGCCCGTCCGCGTGCGCAAAATAGGCTTCCTGTATCCAATCCACCAAATCCCCCTCGTGATTGGATTGTTTCTGAATCACTTCAATTCCCCGCTCCGCGCAGTGTTTTGCAATCCGCTCGTTCAGATGCGTAAAACTTTCGGAACCGTATTGGTCCGGCTCCCGCACACCGAGCAGATTCAGGTTCGGTCCGTTCAGAACGTACAGTTTCATACCGTTATTCGGCTCCTTTCGATGATTTCCGCCGCTTCCCCGGGTGTTTTGAACCCCGAGACGCGGAGGTCCGCCGTGGCAAGATAGCGGTCAATGCGCTCCGCATACCGCTTCTCCAAAGCCTCGCGCGTAGCGGAAAGCGGACGGTCGGAGGTCGGCATCAGGTCCGCCACGGGACGGTCCAGAAAGAAGATTTTCCCGTTCTGACGGAGCATTCCGACGTTTTCGTCCCGCAGAACCGTTCCGCCGCCGAGCGCCAGAACGGCGCCCGAAAGCCCCGCCAGAACCTCGCGCAGGACAGCGGTCTCGGTATCGCGAAATGCCGCTTCCCCCTCCTCGGCAATCTGTTCCGCGGGTGTTTTGCCGCGCCGCCGCGTGATTTCATCGTCCAAATCAAGGAACGGTCTGCCGGTTTTCCGTGCCAGCAAACGCCCGACCGTGGTTTTTCCGCTTGCGGGCATTCCCGAGAGGATAAGGTTCTCTTTTTGCTCGGTCAGCAACGCGCAGATGCGTTCTGCCGTTCCCGCAGGATAGACCTGTCCCGTGAAGATTTCCGACGCGCGCACCGCCTGCGCGGTCAGCATCAGAAGTCCGCCCTGTGCGGGAATGCGGCGCGCCCGCGCCCCCAGAATCAGATTGGAGCGGAGCGGATTATAGATGGGGTCCGCTACCGCTTCCAACGCAGGCAAACGGTCAAAATCCACAGGACAGCCGTCGGTGTCGGGGTACATCCCGACCGGTGTCGTGTTGATGAGAATCTGCACCCGTGCGGCATGGTCGCGGTAGAAGTCCTCATAGGGAATGCGGTCCACCCCTGCTCTGCGGCTGACCCGCAGAATATCCGCAGCCCCCATCGCCTTTGCAACCGCACGCGCAGTCAGTGAGGTTCCGCCCGTGCCGAGGATTGCAACCGTCTTGCCCTGCAAGGGTACGCCGATTGCTTCCAGGAGTGTTTTCAGTCCGTAAAAGTCGGTGTTAAAGCCGCAGAGCCTGCCATCCCGATTAACGATTGTGTTGACCGCGCCAATCTCCTGCGCCATGGGGTCAATCGCATCGAGAAACGGGATTACCGCCTGCTTATAAGGGATTGTGACATTGATGCCGCGAAAGTCCTTTTTTTGCAGAAACCCGGGCAGGTCCTCTCGCGCAAGTTCCCGCAATTCATAGGGGTGGCTGTTCAGCATGGCGTGAATCTGTGCCGAAAAACTGTGTCCCAGTTTTTCCCCGATACATCCGTATTGCATTGCATCAGCCTCCTTTACGGCGCCAGAAAGTCGGTTCCGAACCGCACGGTGAGGAGGTCGGCAAGGACCAACGCGGTCACGCTGTCCACAACCGCCCGTGCACGATGGATGATTGCGGGGTCATGTCTGCCCTTGATTGCCAGTTGCACGTTTTCCCGCATTCCGAGGTCAATGCTTTCCTGCTCCCGTGCGATGGACGGCGTGGGTTTGACCGCACAGCGGAACAGGAGCGGCGCGCCGTTCGTGATGCCGCCGCAGATGCCGCCGTTGCGGTTGGTCGTATGGACCACACGACCGTCCGCGATGCGCATTCCGTCGTTTGCCTCCGACCCGCGCAGGGTTGCAAACCCGAATCCCGCGCCGAACTCCACACCCTTAACGGCGGGAATTCCGAACAGCGCGTGCGAAAGCAATCCCTCCACCGTGTCAAACCACGGCTCCCCGACCCCCGCCGGCATTCCGACAACGGCGGTTTCGAGGATTCCGCCCACGCTGTCCCCGTCCGCCGCAGCGGCACGGATGGCATTCTTCATGCGCTCCGCCGCCATGCCGTCCAGAACCGGAAAGCGTGTTTCGTTCAGTGCGTTCAGGTCGGCTGTCGGGTCGGCGGCAAGCGGGCGGTCCGGAATGCCCGCGAGTGACGCGATGTGTGTCCCGATTGTAATTTCTTTTTTTGCCAGTGCCGACAGGAGAATTGCACCGACCGCAACCAACGGTGCGGTCAGACGTCCCGAAAAATGCCCGCCGCCGCGATAGTCCTGAAACCCGTGATACTTGCATTCCGCCGTGTAGTCCGCGTGTCCCGGACGCGCCATGCCGCGGTCATAGTCGCGACTGCGGGTATCTTGGTTCGGAACCAAGAGGCCAAGCGGCGTTCCGGTGGTCTTTCCCTCAAATACGCCGCTGACAATGCGGAACGAATCGCTCTCGGCGCGTGCGGTGGAAAGCCCGTCCCCCGCAGGACGGCGCAGGGAGAGTCGATGGCGAATGAAGTCTTCATCCACGGGAATTCCCGGGGCGATGCCGTCCAGCACCGCGCCGATTTCGGGGCCGTGACTCTCCCCAAACAGTGTGACCGTCACCTGTTGACCGAACGTATTTTTCATTCCGCGTCTCCTTTCCGCATCGCTTCCAGCGACGGTCGCACGGCATTGCAAAAAGCACCGATGTCCGCCCGCCGGAATTCGTATTCTCCGACGCGCGGAACGTAAACATAGGAAACCGCTCCGCCGTCGCATTTTTTGTCATGACAAACTGCCCCAAGGACCGTTTCGGTTGGGACCGGCAGGACCGTCGGAAGTCCGAGCCGCTTCAACAGCGGCAACAGCCGCGCCCGCACCTCGGGGGCGCAGAGCGGGAGCATTCCGAGCGCCACACACTCGCCGTGAAGCAGACCGTGCAATCCCGCCGCACTTTCGATTCCGTGTCCGAGCGTATGTCCGAAGTTCAGCACGCGCCGAAGTCCGCCCTCCCGCTCGTCCGCTTCCACAACGGCTTTTTTGATTTGCAGGGAGCGCGTAATCACCGTTCCGGTGTCGGCAAGTCCCGCCTCCAGCATCCCGAACAGTTCCGCATCCGAGGTCAGCGCCATCTTTACCACTTCCGCCATACCGTTTGCAATCTGCCGCTTTGGCAGGGTCGCAAGCGTTGCAGGGTCAATCAGGACCGCCCGCGGCTGCCAGAATGTTCCCACGCAGTTCTTGACACCGTCGAGATTGACCGCAGTCTTGCCCCCGACGGAGGAGTCCACCTGCGCGAGCAGTGTGGTTGGGATATTGTAAAAGTCAATCCCGCGCATATAGCACGCCGCCGCGAACCCCGAGAGGTCCCCGACCACGCCGCCGCCGACCGCAACCACGCAGTCGGTTCGGGTGAAGTTTTCCGCAAGCATGCGGGAGAGCAGGGTCCCGAACATCGTCAGGTTCTTGCTATCCTCACCTGCGGGGACGGTTACGACCGTCGGCGCGGCGCATTGCGCGGCAACCGTCCGCACATATTCCGTCGGCACGCCCGAATCGGTGACAATCAGCACGCGGCGGGAAAGGTGCATCCGTTCCCCCGCGCGGCTGAGCGACCCCGATTCCACCGTGATTTCATAACTTCTGTCGCCAAGTTCTGTCCGCATTTTCACGGTTCCTCCTTACGAAACGGTATAACAGCCGACCGGCTTCAGTTTATCACAAAAGACCGACAGCGCACGGAGCATATTCTGCCCGTCGGGCGTGTGCAAATCCCCCTCCGCCTCCACGTAGAAGTAATACTGCCAGAGCAGTTCTTTCATTGGACGACTGCGCAGGGTCCGCATATTGAATCCGTAGTGACCGATGACGTCGCCCGCCCGCGCCAGTGCGCCCGCCTCGTTGCGGACCGTGAACATCAGCGCCGAG